>Ga0247842_10001248_pt1 | contig 43801 bp, 50 predicted proteins | sample LaCruzMarch2015__3_FD_192411 | JGI IMG/M metagenome (GOLD analysis project Ga0247842, IMG submission 192411) | Freshwater microbial communities from meromictic Lake La Cruz, Castile-La Mancha, Spain - LaCruzMarch2015_19m | ecosystem: Environmental > Aquatic > Freshwater > Lake | place: Spain...
GATTTTGGGCCAGAAATTCGTAGTGCATTTGTCGCAGAGCCAGGATTTAAGTTAATTTCTGCCGATTATTCTCAGATTGAACTTCGAGTTGTCGCTTGTTTGGCTAGGGATGAAGTAATGATGAAAGCTTTTAAGGATGGAGTGGATATTCACTCAAAAACCGCATCAGAAATTTTTAATCGATCAGTGGCGAAAGTTACTCACGACCAGCGTCGAGTGGCAAAAACTGTAAATTTCGGCGTACTTTATGGTATTAGCCCGTACGGCTTGTCACAAACTCTTGGCATTAAACAGGAAGAAGCTGCTAGATATATTATGCAGTATTTTAAGATTCACTCTGGTATTAAGCGATATTGCGAGGAGCAAATAGCACAAGCCAAGAAACATGGCTACGTTGAAACTTTATTTGGTTTTCGTCGAGAACTGCCAGATATTAACTCGTCAAATCGTAATCTGTACGAATCGGCTCAGCGGATGGCAATCAACACACCAGTTCAAGGCACTGCAGCAGAAATTCTAAAGTTAGCAATGATACAATTGCAGAATAAATTGTCAAAGAAGTCATCTAAACTAATCCTTACTGTCCACGATGAGCTAATTGTTGAGGCGCCGGAAAAGGAGGCGGAAAAGATTGCCCAACTAATGCGGGAAATTATGGAAAGCGAAGTTAAACTTTCAATACCAGTTGAAGTTGAGGTAGGAATCGGTAATAATTGGGACGAAGCGAAGCGACAACCAATTAGCTCATAATTGGGACGAAGCGAAGCATAATGTTATAAAAAAAGTGACCCCATGGGGGGTCAGGCGGTCGTGAAGTTCGTGAGCCGCAACTTGCGGCTAGTCGCAGTTGCTCCCCCAGCGCTGCCGGGAAATGGAATCGCTGATAACGGTGGGTTCTGCCGTCGCAATGGCATCGATTGCCTTGTGCAGGTTCTCCTCCGGCGTGCGAAGGTGATGTTTCGGATACGCCGCCCTAACGCCGATAGCCAGGATGCCGTCAACAACGCGTGGGTCGCCGAGAAACTCGTTTGGAACCCGAACGAATATCAGCGGGTTCTCCAGGACATCGGGATGTCCCAACAGTCTCGTCCGAGCGCTTGCGCTGGGCACTGGTCCGTGGAGCATCGACTGAACGACATGTGCGGTTAGGATGATCTGGATCAATGTAGTCCCTCCGGGCACGGAATTAGCAAAATCTTAACATGAATATTTAACAATTACAATGATCAAATTATACTTTGGTGAAGACGCCTATTCACTTAATCATGCAATAAAGAAGATTGAGGCTGATTTTTCTGTCGCCAACTTTGGTGACATGAATATTCAAAAGCTCGATGGTGCGACGCTGACTTTTGATAACTTAATCCGAAGTTTGACCGCGGTACCATTTTTAGCTGACAAACGTTTACTAATTATCAACAACTTTCTGCGTGACGGTGACGAGAAAGTTCGGGAGTATATAGACAGTAATATTGAGAAATTTCCTAAGTCGACCGAACTGATTTTGGTTGAAGATGGGGAGGTTAACAAAAATCTTAAATTATATAAAAAACTACTTAAAATAAAAGCAGTAGAGCATTTTCCGCTTAGGAAAGGTTATGAGCTAGAACAATGGCTGGGAGATGTGGCAAAAGAAAAAAGAATTCCAATTGCATCGCCTGCAATTAAAAAATTAATAGCTACTGCTGGAAATAATAGCTACCGATTAACTAATGAACTGGAAAAATTGGATTTATTCCGCTTGGCACAGAACCGTTCTGAAATAACAAATACTGACATTGATGAAATGGTTGAATCCGAGAACGACCAGAATATTTTCGATTTCATTGATGCTTTGGGAGCAAGAGATTCGCGCCTAGCATTAAAATATCTCCACAATTTGCTTCTTGGTGGCAAAAATGAGAATTATATTTTGTCGATGATTGTTTATCAATTTAGGAATATGCTCATAGTCCAGGATTTAATTAGCCGTGGGACTGCTCGCAATCAAATACCTGTGGAAGCTGAGCTGCACCCGTTTGTTGTTGGCAAGACTATTCGAGTCTTAAATAATTTCGATTTACCACTGCTTAGAAGAATATATCTGAGGTTGCAGCAAACTGATCTTGATATTAAGACTGGCAGAATTGATTCGCGCTTAGCTTTGGAAAAGCTTCTTGCAGACCTGACAATATAGTATAATAAATACGATAGTTTCTGATCGGTTGAGATAATCGCGGAGCCGGGTAGTGAAAATTTGACAGTTTTTCGCAAAAAACTAAAGAGTTTTTAGTCAAATTTCTACTACCCGGGAGGGGTATGGAGAGGAAGAAAACTAATAAGGCACCATTCCTGGAAGTAAATTGGCGGAAATTGTTCTTTTTTTCCGGTGTTTTTTTGCTGGCCTTTGTTTCTTGGCGCATTATGATTTCAGCCAGAATTGCGGCGGATGTTTCAAGCGGTTCAGATTCTACTATGATTACTTCGTCGGTAGTCAACCTTGAGGTTCATCAGGATGGAAGCGTTTATAAAAATGGGACGAAAATAAAATCAAAAATCTCTCCACAAAAAGATTTTGATGAGCTGAGATTAGTTGTTTATGACAAAAATGGTTTTTATCTCGATAATTTAGAGATTGATCTTAATCTGCCGTCAGCAGTTGCCAGTCAGTCCAAGCCAGAAATATTAGCGATCCATGGTGTTGATTCTGCCACTGCTGAGGCTTCTGGTGATTCAACTATAGTCTATAAAGCTGTTGGTGTTGGCGACAGTGCAACTATCACTGTTATCGCAAAAATTCCAAAAGGGGTGATTAACTTGCCCCTTTGGGACCAGCTGATTTTTCTTTTGTCATCGTTCGGTGGCAGTGTTTGGTTGACAGTCGCCATTGTTATTCCTTTGTTGACTTTGATTTATCTAATTTTGTTAATTTCACTTCACCAGCGGTCGCAAAAAATTAATTTGCCAGAGAGGGCAATCTCTGCTCCACCAATGGCAATTCCTCCTGCTGTTGTTGGAGTTCTAGCAAAGCAAGATATCGGTCCAAGAGAAATCGCTGCCACGCTAATTGACCTTTCTTTGCGTAAGTTTATTTTCATTATTGATCATGATCGGGGTTTTGCTTTTGGCAAAAGAACTTTTACTGGCGCACTTTTGGGTTTTGAGAAAGTTCTACTATCAAAAATTTTCCGCGACAGCATTAAAATTTCTGACCAAGAAGTTAGCGAAAGATTTAGCAATCATCTTTACAGTCACAAGATGTCTCTATTCACCAGAGGAGTGTATGCGCTTTCTACCAGACTTGGCTATTTTAAAGAGAACCCATCAAGTATGCACAGGAAGTATCAGTTCATTGGCATTATTCTTTTCTTCTTTGCTCTGATTTGCTTCTTTCTGAGTTTTAAATATTTTCCATCAATTCCATATGCAGCGTTCCTTTGGGTTGGTATGATGATCGCATCAATTATTGTCATAATCATTGGTAGCCGAATGCCGATACGAACCTCTCTGGGTCGCCAGGCGCTTTCAAACTGGTTGGCGTTTAAAAAATATCTCTCTGACCCAGCACCTCTTCCGTATGATGCTAAAAATTTTCAGAAATTCGTTGAATACCTGCCGTATGCGATTATTTTCGAATGCGAGGCACTTTGGGCCAGGCGTTTTTCTGAAGATGAATTCATGATTCCTGATTGGTTTATCACTGATAAGCAAGGACTGGGTTTGCAGGATTTTTGTCTTTCCCTCTATCCAATTATCGGCTATGTCGGTCAAAATTTAGCTTCAATTAGAGAGCCAGGTTATAAGTAATTTTTTTGGAGAATCATGTTTAACCGCGAAAATTTTATCGGACGAATTATCTCTGGCGGTGGATTTATTTTCGATTTTGCCCGTTGGTTAGTTGTTTTGATGGTAATTTTAACCTTGTTGCATTTTTTCGTCATGACAATATTTATTGTAGATGGTGCCTCAATGGATCCGACTTTTGCCACTGGTGATTTTGGCGCACTAGATAAAATTTCTTATAGCTTTTCTGATCCACAACGTGGTGACGTTGTAGTCCTAAATTATCCAGGTGACCCGGCTAATAAGCGTTATGTTAAGCGCGTGATTGGGCTTCCCGGAGAAAAGGTTGAAGTTGAAAACGGCTTAGTTTTAGTTAATGGCAAGAAGCTGTCTGAAGGCTATTTACCAAAAGGCTTGTACACTGATAAAAATGGCAGTTGGACGCTCACCACTGACGAGTATTTTACTATGGGTGACAATAGGCCTAACTCTAACGACTCACGATATTTTGGTCCTGTAGAAAAACGTTTTCTTGTTGGAAAGGTTGTCTGGATATTATTTCCAAGCTTTTTTAGCGTCGTCACTCCAACATACTAGTAAAAAGTTAATAAAGTTTTTCCGATAAAAAAAACTGTCAGGAATTGGTCTAACAGTTTTTTTTATAATCTATTTCTTTTTGACAGTAACTTTTTTTGTCGAAGTCTTCTTGATCGGTTTTGCTTCGGCTGGAGTGGAAGCAACTTTCGCCATTTTTTTAGTTAGTCGTGATTTAAGTCTGGCTGCGCGATTTTTATGGATGACATTTTTCTTTGACGCGACATCAAGCTCGCGATAAGCAGCATCTAACTTTGTATTTGCATCTTTATCGCCGGCAGCAATTGCCAAACGAGCCGCTTTGACAGCGGATTTAATTTTATGACGGGTCAAATCATTGATTTCCCGTCTTGCTCTATCTTGTTTCAGAGCTTTTTTTGCAGATGATGTTAGTGGCACAATTTCTCCGTTTCATTATTGAATTACTCTAAGGAGTATAGCAACTATGCTTCTATTTGTAAAGAAAGAATTATAAATTGTTTTCAGTCGTGTATTTCTTGGTCTACGAGACACGGAGGCGTTGACAAATAGCCAGCCATCGGCTATATTTGAGTGTCAACTCTAAAGAGGAAAAACAAGTGGAACTTTCACCGAAACAACAAATTGTTGAAGCTATCAAAGGCAGTGAAAATATTTTGCTTTTGACACATAAAGGCCCGGATGGCGACGCCGTTGGGTCTATTTTGGCTGTTTCTTTAGCGCTAGAAAAACTTGGCAAGAAGACTTATGCGGTTTGTGCCGATAAAGTATCGCCAGTTTTTTCCTATTTACCAACTGATAGAATTAATTCCGAACTTTCAGGTCGCCGCGACTTCGTTATATCACTAGATGTTAGCCAAATTTCCGCAGAAAAGTTTTTATATAAAGTAGAAGACGGCAGCATCAATTTTATTGTTTCTCCAAAAGAAGGTGAGTTTACTCCTGAAATGGTGACTTTCCCAGGTGGTAAGTTCAAATTTGATACTATTATGGTCTTGGATTGTCCTGATCTAGATCGTCTAGGTGCCCCACATGAACAAAACTCTGATTTATTTTACGAAACTCCAATTATCAACATAGACCATCACGCAGGCAATGATCACTTCGGCAAGATTAATTTAGTTGATTTGACCGCAACATCAACCTGCGAAATTTTGGTTTCTATCTTTGAGGCATTATCCAAAGATACTTCACTGTTAACCGAACACATTGCTACTGCACTTTTAACTGGGATTATCACCGACACGAATTCCTTCCAGAATCAAAACACTACACCGAAATCATTGACTGTGGCCGCACAATTAGTTGCTGCTAATGCTGATCAGCAAGAAATTATCAAACGAATTTACAAAACTCGCACACTTTCAACCTTGCGCCTGTGGGGCAAGGTTCTATCAAACATCCGCGATGAAATGAATTACCGTTTTGTCTGGTCGCAGATCACTAAAGCCGATTTTGTCGTCACACAGTCGACTCCAGATGATGCTGACGGCGTAATTGACGAACTGTTGAAAACTGCTACTGGTGTAGATTTTGTCTTGCTTCTAACTGAGAAAGAGGATGGAATTCACGGCTCGCTTAGGTCGGTTTCTAAAGGCACCGATGTTGCGGCTATAGCCAAGATTTTTGGCGGCGGCGGACACTCAATGGCTGCTGGCTTTGTTGTTGACCCAAATGATCCTGCAATGAATGCTGAAAAAGTTATCGGTAAAATCCGCGATTATCAAAAGGGTTTGGTTGGTAATGTCTCAAACGGTTGATTTTTTTTCAGCGATTTGTTACAATCACTTACGTAGATAAATAATTCAATATTATGGCAGAAAAAGAAGTCAAAAAAGTCACAAAAAAAGCATCAGCACCAAAAAACGGTGGTGATCTTTTAGAAAAATATCAAACAAGTGCCAACGATACCGGCTCTACTGAAGTTCAGGTTGTAGTGCTGACTAAAAAAATTGCCGAATTAACTAAGCATTTGAAATTGCACAAGCATGACTACGATTCCCGTGTTGGGCTTTTAAAAATGGTCGGAAAGCGCCGAAGACTTTTGAATTATTTCAAGAAAACCAACGAAGAGAATTACAACAATTTGATTGTTGACCTTAAATTGCGTAAGTAAATAATATAATTAGTAATCCGCCCAAGGCGGATGGAGAGAAGTTCGAGACAAGAGGTGAGAAGACTGCTTAAAATTTAAGCCGTGCTCTCATTTCCTAAACGAACTCATCTCACAACTTTTCTCCAGAAGGGATTTTTATGGCAGTTAAGAAGCTGGGGTTAGTCGAGAAAACCTACTCGGTCGATTTTTCTGGTCGGCAGTTATTGCTCGAAACCGGGAAATTGGCACTTTTGGCACAAGGATCAATTAAAGCCACCTGCGGTGGCACGGTAGTTTTGGCGACAGCAGTTGTTGCTGACGAACCGCGAGAAGGAATTGATTTCTTTCCGCTTCTGGTTGATTACGAGGAAAGATTGTATGCTGCTGGTAAAATTTCTGGTTCTCGTTTCATCAAGCGTGAAGGTCGGCCATCAGATGCCGCAATTCTCGCTTGTCGTATGATTGATCGCCCGATTCGACCACTTTTTCCAAAAACATTTAGAAATGATGTCCAGGTTATCATTACTGTTCTTTCATATGACGGTGAAAATGATCCTGACATCATGGGTATGATCGCCGCATCAGCTGCACTTTCTCAGACAAAAGCTCCTTTTCTTGGCCCAATTGGCGCAATCAAAATTGGTCTTGTTGATGGCAAATTAGTTGCCAACCCAACAATTGATCAAATTGAAGCGTCGGATTTGAATTTAACTATTGCTTCAACTCGGGACAAAGTTATGATGATCGAGGCCGAAGCATCTGAAGTGCCGGAAGAGAAAATTATTGAAGCCATAGAATTGGCCAAGAAATCAATTATTCCGCTAATTGAAATCCAAGAAAAAATTAAGGCTGACCATGTTGAGGAAGAGTCTGGGGTTGAACTAATTGACGACCAAACAATTCATGGCGAAGTTTCTAAGATTGTCGGAGATAAGCTTAAAGAAGCTGTTCGGGAGCTAGATAAAATGAAACGCGAAGAGAATCTAAAGGGTTTTGAAGATGAGGTTCTAAAAACTCTCGAAGGCAATTACAAGCAAGTTGAGCTGAAAAACGCTTTTACTAAACTAGTAGAGAAAGAAATTCGGGCCGCAATACTTGATGATGAACACAGACCTGACGGCCGAGGTATTTTGGAAGTAAGACCAATTGATATTGAAGTCGGGGTACTTCCTCGTGTTCACGGTTCAGGATTATTCACTCGTGGCCAGACACAGGCATTAACAGTTGCAACTTTGGCATCACCTGGCATGGAACAGTTCATTGACACCATGGAAGCTGAAACCACCAAACGCTTTATGCATCATTACAATTTTCCACCATTTTCAACTGGTGAGGTTTCACCAATGCGTGGCGTTTCCCGTCGGGCAGTTGGCCACGGATATTTGGCCGAAAAAGCCTTATTGCGGATGATACCTACGACTGAAGAATTCCCGTATACTATTCGATTGGTTACAGAAATTCTGACCTCAAACGGTTCATCCTCAATGGCCGCTACTTGCGGATCGACCTTGGCGCTTATGGATGCTGGTGTTCCTATTAAAAAAGCGGTTGCTGGTATTGCCATGGGGCTCGTAACCGACAAAAAAGACGATTCGAAATTCAAAGTTCTTACTGACCTTCAGGGCTTAGAAGATTTTGCTGGTGATATGGATTTTAAGATCGCTGGCACTCGCGACGGAATTACGGCAATTCAAATGGATACCAAAATTGCCGGGCTAAACGATACCATTATTGAGACTACTTTCAAACAAGCCAAAGTCGGCAGAATGGAAATTTTGGACGCAATGGAAGAAATTATCTCCAAGCCAAACGAGCTTTCACCATTGGCCCCGGTTATTAAAGCGATCAAAATCAATCCAGAAAAGATTGGCGAACTTATCGGACCTGGTGGCAAAAATATTCGCAAGATTATTGAGGATTGTGGTGGCAAAGAGGTGACATCAATCGATATTGAAGACGATGGCACAGTTATGATCGGCTCAACAGACTCTGAAATGGGCAAAAAAGCCATATCAATCGTTGAATCAATGACCCGTGAAATCGAAATTGGTGAGATTATCGAAGGTAAAGTAATCGAAATCAAGCGTGATAGAATGACCGGTAAACAGGTTGGCGCTATTATCGAAATCACTCCACGACAAGACGGCATGGTTCACATTTCGCAAATTGCCAACGAGCGGGTTGAAGACATTGAAAAATTTATGAAACCTGGCGACGTTGTCAAAGCTAAAGTTGTTGATGTCGATAGAGAAAAAGGCCGCGTTGCACTTTCAACCAAAGACTTTTTGAAAAACAGTTGATAGGTCTGAAACCAGAAAAACCACCAGCGATAATACCTGCCTACCGGCAGGCAGGTCAAAGGTGGTTTTTTTGTTTGGTATATTCTGGTATCCTATAGAAAAGTAATTAATTTTGGAGGAAAAATGGGAGAAGCACTTAGGAAGTTTTCACCAGATGATGAGGGAGCACATGGTCTTGAGTATCGGGGGCCAGAGGACGTCGATGATGAGGTAACAGTTGCTGGTGGAATTAAAACCAGTGGGGACAGAGCAGCTGAGCAATCCAGAAACCAAGAAACTGGCATGCCTGACAATTCCTAATTAGGTTTATTAAAACCACCCGATGAGAAATCAAAGGGTGGTTTTGTTTTGTCTATTGACAAATGTAAATATGTATGCTAAACTTAGTTCAAGAATCGTTAGGTTTGATCTCTTTACTTTGTATCTAAGGCAACCAGAGCTATTATTTTTTGCTTCCATGGACCTAGAAAAAACAAAAGAACAACTCATTAATGTTGAGAAAGAGATTGCTAGCTGCCAACTTTGTCCTCTTTATAAGACAAGACGAAATATCGTCCCTGCTGAAGGAAATCCTCATGCCGAAATTATGTTTATAGGCGAGGCTCCAGGCGCAAGAGAAGATGAATGTGGCCGGCCGTTTTGCGGCCCAGCAGGCAAATTTCTGGACCAACTACTCGATTCTATCGGTTTGCAACGCGCGGATGTTTATATCGCTAACACTTTGAAATGCCGTCCACCTGCAAACCGTGATCCATTACCGGAAGAGAAATCGGCTTGCCGAAAGTACTTAGAAGAGCAAATTGCTATTATTAACCCGAAAATCGTGGTTACTCTAGGTCGGCACAGTACTGAAACTTATCTTCCTGATCTCGGTGGTATTACAAAGTTGCGAGCGAAATTGTATCACCGAGCAAATGGAATTTTTCCACGCACCAGTCTGCCTACAGCAGACGATGCGGGATTATACTTTTTTCCGCTTTATCACCCAGCTGCAGCTCTGCACAATGGTGCAATGCGTCAAACATTGTTAGACGACTTCGCCAAATTGCCAGCAGCGATTGCTAAAGTTAAAGCCGAGATTGAAAAAACTAAAAAAGATAAAATTAAACAAGAAAAATTATAACAAGATAGATAGTGAAGCCGCAGGCATTCAGAGCGTTAAAAAATACTCTGTGGCTTCAGCCCAGGGTATTTTATTCGCACTCTAATTAAAAGGAGATTGTAGATCTATGATCACAAAACAACACACACAGCGTCCTCCAAGGGGACCAAAAAAGACGGATTTGTCCAAAACATTTGGTAATTTAACTCCAAATGCTGGTGCAACAACGCAGCCACTACCAGGAACAACTGGAACTGGTTTCAAGAAACCAGCACTTCGAATCATCCCTATGGGTGGTTTAGAAGAGGTTGGTAAAAATATGACTGCCATTGAGTATGGCAGCGACATCATGATTATTGATGCCGGTTTAATGTTTCCAAATGAAGATATGCCGGGAATCGATTATGTTATTCCCGATGTTTCATATTTATCTGATAACAAAAGCAAAATTCGCGGCTTAGTCATCACCCACGGGCATTTAGATCATACCGGAGCTATTCCTTATCTATATGAAAAACTAGGCAGCCCGATGATCTATTCGGCGCCAATGACAGTTGGTCTAATTAAAAAACGACTCGAAGAGTTCAGCATGGAAAACAAAGTCAAAATTTCAACTATTATCCCTGGTGAAGAGATTTTGCAACTTGGCTGTTTTAAAATTGAAACTTTTCGCTTAAATCACAATATTCCAGACAGTTTTGGTCTATCGATCACAACCCCGGAAGGAATTTTGGTTTATGCCACTGACTGGAAATTTGATCATACGCCAGCAGACGGCCGACCAACCGATTTTTCAAAATTGGCACAACTTGGTGGACAGGGCGTTTTAGCTCTTTTTTCCGATTCAACCAACGCTGAAAAACCAGGCCATACAATTTCAGAAAAAGAAGTTGAAGATTCACTATTCAAATTAATTGAAAATGCTCGTGGTCGAGTAATTATGGCGACTTTCGCTTCGCTTATTTCTCGTATCCAGCAAGTTCTAAATGTATCAAAGCGACTCAATCGCAAAGTGGCTTTTTCTGGCCGTTCAATGATTGCCAATGTTGAGGTTGCAGCATCGATTGAAGCCTTAAAAATTCCGGCTGACACGATGATCGATGTCGCCGACATTGGAAAATACCCTGATAACCGTGTCACTATCGTTTGTACCGGCTCACAAGGTGAAGAACGCTCAGCGTTAACTCGTATTGCAGCTGGGGAACACCGACAAATCAAAATTCAAAAAGGCGACACAGTCATTTTGTCATCTTCGCCAATCCCTGGTAATGAACGATCTGTTTCTGAAGTTATGGATAACCTTTATCGCGAAGGTGCTCGAGTTATCTATCAGAAAATGTTTGACGTTCACACGTCTGGTCATGCATATCAAGAAGATTTAAAGTTAATGATTGGTTTAATCAAGCCAAAATTCTTTGTTCCAATTCACGGTGAGCGCCATAAATTAATGGTTCATGCTGGATTGGCACAAGATGTTGGAATTCCAGAAGATAATATTTTGGTTTCTGATAATGGTCAAATTATCGAGTTTGAAGGTGGAAAAGGCGCAGTTACCAACAAACGAATTCCAGCTTCATACGTTATGGTTGATGGTTTGGGAGTTGGTGACGTTGGCAATATTGTTCTTCGTGACCGAAAAGCCATGGCAGAAGATGGAATCTTTGTTGTTATCGTTACTGTTAATCATGAAACCGGTCAAATTGTTACTTCACCTGATATTATCTCCCGCGGATTTATTTATATGAGAGAGAATGAAAACCTAGTTCATCAAGCACGAGCGGAAATTAAACGACTTTTTGCTAAGCACTCAGTTCCGCAAAAAGGTCGCAGTGATTGGGGTTTAATCAAAACCAAACTGCGCGAAGAACTTGGTGACTTCCTATACAAGGAAACTGAAAGACGTCCTATGGTGATTCCGGTTGTAATCGAAGTTTGATTAATTATCTTCTATCTTCCAAAGAAAATGGGCTGTTTAGCCCATTTTCTTTATGCATAAATTTTATGATACAATAGTATCAAACTCTATAGGAGCCTAATTTCTCTGTTGGAGGGATTGTGGGAAGAAAACGAAAATATCCAAAACACAAACAAAAGTCTCCACTATGGTGGCAGAAGGAAGACGAGTGGGGCAACTTTGTTTTTGACTGGACACTAGGTCTTGGGCCCGACACCTGGCGGGAGATTTTTGCTGTTGGTTTAATGATCTTTGCCATTATCTCGTTTATGGGGATTTTTGGTGCTGCTGGTGGTATGGGAGAGCACTTAAAGATTTTAGATTATAAACTTTTTGGCACCATTGTTGGCTATTTAGTCCCAATAGCTATTTTCTGGCTTGGTGTGATTATTCTTTTTCCGCCAAAGGGCGGAATGAAAATGGCCAAGTTTGTTGGTGTCGTGCTCTTTTTTCTCTTCCTTCCGGCATTAATTCATCTTTTTATTCCTGCGGCCAGCGCGAAAACAACAGCCATGGATGGTGAAGGTGGTGGTATTTTTGGTTATATGATTTCTAACCCTCTGAGGAATTCAGTCGGAACTTTCCCGGCTTTTGTTATCTTAATAGCAATTGTTTTAGTTTCAATAATGATTACATTTGATTTATCAATTTCGAAATTGTTTGGATTTAAAACCGAAAGACAGTCTGATGATGGTGATGCGCCTATGCCAAGCGGAGTTAAAGTTCATCGTCAGGGGCAAGAAGAGGATTTAGAGCCAGTAAGACGCTCGGGCTTCATGGATAAGATCCGCAAAGGTTTGGGGTCACTTTCTCGTCGGCCAAAAATTGAAGAGGTTCCGCGTGCCCCTGTCATTGAATCAGCTCCTCGTCCAGCTGTTAAAACCAATGCCGGTCGAGTTTGGCAATTTCCTGCTTACGACATTCTACTGGAATCGAATGATGTAGCCAAGTCAGGCGACATTGGCAAAAATGTTGAAACAATTAAAAAATGTTTTCAGAGTTTTGGTATTGATGTTAAAATGCAGGACGTCAATGTTGGTCCAACCGTCACTCAGTACACGCTTCGTCCGAACGAAGGTGTTAAGCTAAACCAAATTACTACTCGTGGCAACGACATTGCCTTGGCACTGGCGGCCAAGAGTTTGCGTGTTGAGGCACCAATTCCGGGGAAATCTGCAGTTGGTATTGAAGTTCCGAATTTAGTGGCGGCTAAAGTTACATTAAAAGAGGTTATGGCTTCGCCGCAGTTCAAAGCTGAAAAATCAAAGTTGGCTATTGCACTTGGCCGCGATGTTGCTGGTGCACCAGTTGCCATAGATCTAGAAAAAATGCCGCACATGATGATAGCTGGCTCGACTGGCTCAGGAAAATCAATTTGCATTAACTCAATTATTACTACTTTTCTATTTCATAATTCTCCAGAAGATCTAAAATTAATTCTTATCGATCCAAAGCGAGTAGAACTAACTAACTATAATGGTATTCCAAATCTATATTCTCCAGTTGTGACTGAAGTAGATAAAACTGTTTCAGCTCTTAAGTGGACTGTGTATGAAATGGAACGTCGCTATAAGATGTTTGCAGACCAAGGCAAGCGTAATATTGTTGCATATAACGAGTCACCTGGGCCGGAGGGTAAGCTGCCTTACATTGTTGTCATCATTGATGAGTTAGCCGACTTGATGGCAGTTTCAGCTAACGAAGTTGAGGCATCCATTGTTCGAATCGCTCAAATGGCTCGTGCTACCGGTATCCACTTGATAGTGGCTACTCAGAGGCCTTCAGTTGACGTTCTTACTGGCTTAATCAAGGCTAACATAACGTCTCGAATTGCCTTCGCAGCTGCATCGCAAGTTGATTCACGCACAATCCTTGATATGTCTGGGGCCGAAAAACTTTTGGGAAATGGTGATATGTTATTTATTGGTAATGGTTTGGCCAAACCGCGACGTATCCAAGGCTGTTTCGTTTCAGACAAGGAAATTAATGAGTTGGTAAGCTTTTTGAAAAAACAAGGTGAGCCTGAATATGACGAATCAATTGTTTCTTTCCGACCGGCAAAAGCAATGGGTGGGCGCGATGCAGGCGGTTCAATCGACGATGATTTATATGAAGAAGCCGTTGCGGTTGTGACAAATTCCGGTCAAGCCTCGGCCTCACTCTTGCAGCGCCGTCTGCGTGTCGGTTATGCTAGAGCCGCGCGACTACTCGACATTATGGAGCAAGAAGGTGTTGTTGGCCCATCAAATGGTGCCAAGCCGCGTGATATTCTAATTGATTCTGGCCAAAACAGTGGAATTGACAATAACCAATTTCCGCAAGACTACTAAAAAATCATCAATTTAATTATGGTTGCTGCAGGCTTTAAGCTTCGAAAAATTAGAACAGTTCACACTCTTGGTGAAAAACTACGCCGTGCTCGAAAGAGGAAGGGCGTTGATTTAATTGAAGCAGAACTTGCAACTAAAGTCCGGGCCAAATATCTTGAAGCATTGGAAAATGAAGATTTTGATCTTTTGCCCAACGATATATATACCAAAGGATTCATTATAACCTACGCCGATTATTTGGGGCTTGAAAGCAAGAAAATAGTTTCTCTTTGGGAACAGCAAACACTATTGAAAGATAAAGGCGCGGATGAAGATTTTCGAACAAATAAGTCTTTTAAAGAAAAGTCTTTGGTTGTTACGCCAAAAATAATTGCTATGGTTGTCGGCGTGGTTTTTTGTTTGGTAGCAGTTCTTTACGTTGTTTGGCAGGTGGTTGGGTTTGCATCAGTCCCGAAACTTGCCATTGATTCACCGAGCAAAGACATGGTTGTCGAAAGCGATCAAATTCTTGTTTCTGGTAAAACAGATGTTGGTGCGAATTTGACTGTTAACAAAGAGCAGATTACTGTTGGCCCAGATGGCCATTTTCAGCAATACATTTCTCTTTCTAACGGTCTAAATACTGTTGTTGTCACTGCACGAAATAAAGCAAACAAAGAAGATAGTAAGGTTTTTGTCGTTGAACGCAAAACCAAAACTGCGGAAAATAAATAAGGAGTATAATGCCAAAGAAATTGACTGATGAAGAACGGGCTGAAAAAGAAGCCTCAAAAACAAAAACTGAAAAACAAAATATTCGTACGGCAAAAAACGCAGCGCTTGATGTTGCCTTAGCTTCAATTGAAAAGCAGTTTGGTAAAGGCTCAATCATGAAATACGGTGCTGACAACAAAATGGAGGTTGACGTTATCCCAACTGGCTCGTTTGCACTCGATTTAGCTCTTGGAGTTGGTGGTCTACCACGTGGAAGAGTAATAGAGATTTATGGTCCAGAGGCCTCTGGCAAAACTACCTTGGCAATTCATGTCGTCTCAGAAGCGCAAAAAATGGGCGGCTTGGCGGCATTCATTGATGCAGAACATGCTTTTGATCCGGAGTATGCCAAGCGAATTGGTGTTAATTTAGATGATCTATTAATCTCTCAACCTGATACTGGAGAACAAGCCTTGGAAATTTGTGAAACTCTTGTCCGTTCAAATGCTGTTGATGTTATTGTCATTGACTCAGTTGCTGCACTTGTTCCACGCGCCGAAATTGAAGGTGAAATGGGTGATTCAATGATGGGCGTTCAAGCCAGATTAATGTCACAAGCGCTACGAAAATTAACTGGTGTCATCTCCAAATCAAAAACCATGGTTATTTTCATCAATCAAATACGAATGAAAATTGGCGTTATGTTTGGCAACCCAGAAACGACGACAGGTGGAAATGCTTTGAAATTTTATGCTTCGGTTCGTTTGGAAATACGTCGTAAAGCAACGCTGAAAAAGGGTGAGGAAAATGTCGGCAACCATGTTGGTGTCAAAGTGGTTAAAAATAAGGTTGCGCCGCCGTTTAAAACTGCTGAATTCGATATTATGTTTGGCCAGGGAATTGATGTTGAAGGCGAAATTATCGATTTAGGTGTTGCCGAAGACATTGTCGAAAAAGCCGGTGCCTGGTTGTCTTACAACGGCGAAAAAATTGGTCAAGGCAAAGAGGGCGCCAGAGCATTTTTGAAAGAGCATCCGGAAATTACTGCCGAAATCAAGGCTAAAATTACTGAAAAGTATAACGAAGAATAACTAGTACTCGTATGAAAAAAAAGCTGAAACCATTGGAATATGCGTTTTGGCTTTTAGAATTGCGCGATCGTTCCATCGGCGAGATGGAGGAAAAATTGCGACGCAAGGAGTTTGACGTAATAGAAATTGCTGAGACAATGAAATTTCTGATCGACAAAAAATTTCTTGATGATGAAAAATTTGCAGCAAATTTTGTTCGGTTTAAAAAATCAGTCAAACCTGTTGGCAAATATTATCTACAACAAAAACTAGCGGCCAAGAAAATTCCAAAGGAAATTATTGAAAAGACATTATCAGAGAACATTGATGAAATATCAGAGATTAGTGAACTCGCTGATCGTTGGTTGGCAAAAAATATTAAAGTTCCAAAAGAAAAACTATACGAAAAATTAACACGTCATTTGTTATCCCGCGGTTTTGAATGGGGAAAGGTGCGCGAAGTAATTACCGATAAATTGTGATAAAATAGAGAAAAGTAAGGAGGGCATTATAGCAAAAAAAGTAAATCATAAACCGTTCGTTCTCTGGTTTAAGGACGTGGGTAAAGATGATACGACTGTTGTTGGTGGCAAAGGGGCAAATTTAGGTGAGCTAACTCGTGGTGGTTTTCCTGTTCCCAATGGTTTTATTGTAACTGCTGATGCCTATGCGTATTTTCTTTTGAAAACAGGAATTGGACCAGCGATTACCAAATCACTCAGAGGAATAAATCCAGAGGATTCAAAAAAGCTTAATTCGCTATCGAAAATCATCAAAAAACATATTCTCTCGGCGAAAATGCCGGAAGAAATTGTTCTTGAAGTTGAGAAAAATTATAAAGAATTAGGTGATGTCGAGGTTGCTGTCCGTTCATCTGCAACAGCTGAAGATGGGGCTGAGGATTCCTTTGCTGGGCAACAAGCGACATTTCTAAATACTAAAGGCCCAGCCGAAGTAGTTGAAGCACTGCAAAAATGTTACGCCTCATTATTTGAGGCCAGGGCAATTTATTATCGGGCGATTAATAACTACGATCAAATGAAAGTTGGTTTAGCTGTACCGGTACAGATTATGGTTCAATCAGAGAAGTCTGGAATTATGTTTACTGTTGATCCAGTAACTGGTGATACGAACAAAATTATTATTGAAGCCGGTTATGGCTTAGGTGAAGCAATAGTTTCTGGTTCTGTCACCCCAGATCGCTATATTGTTGATAAATCGACGGAAACTATTGTCGCCAAAGAGGTCAATAGCCAGCCATGGAAAATTGTTCGAGCTGTCGGTGGTGGGGACAAACATGTGGCGGTACCAGTTGCTGACAGAAAAGATCAGAAAATTACTGATGCACAGGTATTAGAATTGGCCAAACTGGGAAAAAAGATTGAAGAGCACTACAATTCTCCGCAGGACACTGAATTTGCAATTTCTGGCGACAAAGTTTACATGGTTCAGTCACGACCAATTACAACGTTAGATAAATCATCCAGTCAGCCAGTTGCCCAATCAGCCGATAAAAGTCCTGAAGTCCAAGGATCTATCGCAGAAAATCAAGCCGAAGTATTACTGCACGGAGCTGCGGCATCACTTGGGTCATCTACTGGTCCGGTGAAAATTATTCACAGTCGTGAACAAAATGATTTGATTCAAGAAGGCGATATTTTAGTCACTGAAATGACAACACCCGATTTTGTCCCGGCGATGAAACGGGCAAAGGGTATTATCACTGATACCGGTGGCCGAACTTGCCATGCAGCAATTGTCTCCCGTGAGCTTGGGATTCCCTGTGTTGTTGGTACTGGGACTGCAACATCAAAGCTAAAAACTGGCCAAATTGTCACTGTTGATGGCGCCAAGGGTTTAGTCTATAAAGGCGCAGTTAAATCTGCGGCTCAGCCTGACACAGCCGCGAAGCCAGCGATTGGTGGATCAGCAATATCTGAAGAAGTTCCAATTACTGGAACAAAGGTTTATGTTAATTTGGCCGAGCCAGAAGTCGCAGCCGAAGTAGCAAAACTACCTGTTGATGGTGTGGGACTTTTGCGCGCGGAATTTATGATTGCCGGAATTGGCGAGCATCCGAAAGCGATGATTGCTGATGGACGTGGAGAAGAGTTTACCAATAAACTAGCCCAGGGGATTGGGCAAATTGTCGCTGCTTTTGCTCCACGGCCAGTAATCTACCGTGCAACTGATTTTAAAACAAATGAATACAGAGGACTTAAGGGTGGTGATAAATATGAAGGGCAAGAAGATAATCCGATGATTGGCATGCGTGGCGCCCTTCGCTATATTACTAACCCCGATGTTTTCAACTTGGAGCTTGAAGCTATAAAAATTGTCCGCAACAAAATGGACATGACCAATTTGCATGTTATGATTCCGTTTGTTCGAACTGTTGACGAAATGCGTAAATGTAAAGAGTTGCTTGAGGCTGCAGGACTTCATAGATCGCCTGATTTCAAACTTTGGATGATGGTTGAAGTGCCATCAAATGTTATACTTCTGGAAAAGTTTTTAGCAATTGGGATTGATGGAGTTTCTCTTGGTACAAACGACTTAACCCAATTAACTCTTGGAGTCGATCGCGACAACCAAGATTTAGCAAAGTCTTTTGATGAGCGCGATGAAGCAATTCAACTTTCGGTCGAATATGTAATTAAAACATGTCGAGCCCACGGAGTTACAGTGTCTGTTTGCGGTCAAGCACCATCAATTTACCCAGAATTCACTGAACTTATGGTTCGAAATGGCGCAACTTCGGTTTCTGTCACGCCGGATGTGGCAATCCAAACTCGCAAAGTCATTGCTTCAGTCGAAAAACGCCTAATGATGCAGAATATTATTGATAGATAGAGTTTAGAAATTACTCTTTAATAATCGGCAGTTTTCTGCTAAAATTTTGATGTTCGGAGAGGTCGCATAGTTGGTCTAGTGCGCACGCTTGGAAAGCGTGTATACCGCAAGGTATCAAGGGTTCGAATCCCTTCCTCTCCGCCAAAAAATTGGCGATCAATTTATTGGTCGACAGATTTTTGGAGAAAACGGGTTCGAAAGTCGGAGGCGCGACTGGCGCCGAGACGGGGTCGAGGAATTTTTCAGCAGAAAAATATCCGTGACCGAATCCCTTCCTCTCCGCCATAATCCCTTTGGGGATTTTTTTGTTTGCAAAAAAATAAAGTATATGCTAATATCAAAAAGTCATATCAACGCCCTAAGGGAGGGACCGACATAAAGCATCTGGCCATTTTGGCAGTGCTGTTAGTGGCTTGTTGCTTCCTGCTTCCAAACAGAGATGCGCGAGCCGCCAAGTCTTCACCGACGATTACAACGACATCACCTACAAGTCTGGCGCCATCCGTGGCCTGCCTGACTTGTGCCGAGCCTGAGATACGGCTCGAGCCAACCTCACGAATTCCGCCCGCACAGGGGCGGATGGCAAGCTGCAATGAGCAAGAGCCTCCCGTGCCTCCACCTAAGGGTGTGGACATAATACTGGACGGGCGTAAGCCCAAACCTGGTTGCGCGGGGCAACTTGTGCAGTGATGCCAACTCAACTTCTTTCATTGCAGCTAGGGGCTGCGGAGACCTGGGCGCGGCGGTCAACATCAGACCGAGCCGCGCATTTTTTTATCCAAAACATTTCATAAAAAAGCTGCCCGGCACTGTGACGTGCGCGGGCAGGTTCGGCTGAAAGCAGCTAATGGTCTTGTGGCGGACCATCGACACCTTCCTCTTTGTCCTTGGTCTCGGCGATCAAGTCGCCGTCACCGGAAGCTGCTCTCCACCGGGCGACGGCATCTGGATCGGGGCCAGTTCTCTCTGGCTCGACTCTTGACTGGTTGATCCCAAGGTATTCGTCGGTAGTGCTGATCCAGTCGTAAGTCGGCGGCTGGTCGTCTATTTCCTCGGCATCAACTAGCCACAGTTCGTGGTTGTGGTAAACTTCGACCAAGTCAAAGTCGACTTTGTAGACAAGCGGAGTTCTGGCACGCTCGACCAGTGGCCCCAGTCGCTTTGGGTCATCTATCTCGTACTCACCAAAGAGCAGCCGAACTACGGCTTTGCCTGGGTTGTCCAATCTGTGGAAGAAGACCAGCGTTGGTTCTGGCAATGGCGGTTGAGATTCGGCCGCCGCTCGCTTGAAAGCAGTAACCATCTCAAGCTCGGCCATCGGAGCCTGGATTACGATTGGATGATCTACGTATGGCACTTGTACCACCTCCTCGTCTCTGACGTGGGCTACTTTCGCCATCATTATATATCCGCCTAAGCTTATCGTCAATGCTGATTTTTAGCATCCAGTTGAAAATAGTGTCCAAAGCACGTAAACTTAGAATAGATTATTATTAATTGGGACAAATTATGGAAACCAAGCAAAACTTGTTGAAAGCAATGGCCGGAGAATCACTGGCACGTAATAAATACACCTATTTCGCAAAACAAGCGGAAAAAGAAGGGCTAATTTGGATCTCGCACGTGTTTTTAGAGACTGCCGACAACGAACGAGCGCACGCTGAGGAAGAGTTTGAACAGATTGATGCTGATACCGAAATGACCAACACTTACGGCACTGGCCCAATGGGTAAAACTTTAGAAAATTTGCGTCATGCTGCCGAAGGTGAAAAGTTTGAGTACACCCAAATGTACCCAGGTTTTCAAAAAGCGGCTGAGGATGAAGGCGACACCGCCGCAGCAAAATTGTTCAAAGAGATTGCCGAAGTTGAAGAAAAACATGAGGAAAGGTACAATAAATTGGCCGATCTTTTGGAAGCAGGAAAACTGTTTAAATCAGAGAGTGAAATTGAGTGGAAGTGTTTAAATTGTGGTTATGTTCACAAAGGAAACGAAGCTCCAGAGCATTGTCCAGTTTGCAAAAAACCACAAGGTTGGTATATGGGAATCGGAGTAGTTCGATAATTAATATCTAATATCTGATGGCTAAGGTGCTTGTTACCGATGCGCTCGACCCAGATCTCGACGGCACTGCTTGCATTGTTGCTTACAGCGAATTTTTGAATGCCAGTGACAAAAAAGTTGAGACTTTAATTTTTGGTACTCCACAAGAGGAATCAGCTTTTGTTTTGCAAAAATTGGGTATTAAAATCCCAAGCGGTGATAATTTAGATCTTGATTTTGACCAAATAATTCTAGTTGATACTAGCGGCGCTAGATGGTTGTCGAGCCAAATCGATCCGAAAAAGGTTATTGAAGTTATCGATCATCGCCAAGTTGCAGATACTGCTGACTTTCCCAATGCCAAAATTCAGCTGGAAATGGTTGGTTCCTGTGCAACCTTGATAGCTGAAAAGTTTATGACGGCAAAAATTATTCCATCGGAAAAATCAGCCATAATTTTGTATGCTGCTATTATCTCCAATACAATAAATTTCAAAAATAATGTAACAACTAAGCGCGATAAAAAAGCTGCTAAGTGGCTTATAGATTTGTATGGGATTTCAGACGAAATTATTCACGAAATGTTTGAATTCAAGTCAAACGTCAAACAGTCAATTAAAGAGATATTTCAAAGTCAGATTGGCTGTCACACATTTGCTGGTAAAAAGGTTTCAACATTTCAACTAGAGATTATAGGTGTCGAAAAATTTATTGGCGACAACTTAGCTGAAATCAAAGATGAGCTGGTGGCAATTTCTGCATCTGAGGGTTATTTTTGCACTCTTTTTACCTGCGTTGATATTGAATTAGGCAATAACACTTTTGTTGTGGCCGATGAAAAATCTGAAGAAATTGTTGGTGGCGCGCTTGGAGTTGAATTCGAAAATGGCATCGCACATTATTCACATGTTATAATGAGAAAAGAAATTTTGCCGAGAATTAAGAACTATTTAGAAAATAAATAAGTTGAGGGGAACATGGGTAAAACTATTCGATTGATCGCAACTTTTTCGATCATTTTTTCGTCGTTTACGTTGTTATTAACTTCCGGCTCAGTAAAAGCTTCTGACCCATCATATCCGGACCAGGGATGTGTTAATGGTGTCAATAATACTGGTATTTATACCTGGGCAGATCAATCTCCAACCGTTGTTTTTACTCCGCGGTTTAACTGGCTAAATGCAGTTTCAGTTAGAATAAAAGGTACCAACCCAACAGGAACTCCACGCGTTCAAGCACAAATTTGGAATTGGCATGTTACTCCCCACCAAATGATAGCTTCTCACACGGTTGAACTGGAAAATCGAACCTCGGAATATTGGCAGTATATAACTGAGTCGTCCCAAGATATTGATCCTAATTTACAATACGCTTTAGTTTTGGTACCAAAGGATGGGACACAAGTCTACTGGTCGGCAACCTCAAACACTTCTTGTTACACTCGCGGTTACGCCATGCATGGCGGTGTGCAGGATTTATCAATGATGTATGGGTTTTCGACTTATGGTTGGTATGATCCTAATAATCCAAATAGTGATGGAACAATGCCGGGTTCTGGAACACCAACCTCCGGGTCAACTACAGGGACAAGTGGTGGAACTGGTGCGCCAACGGCGGATCCTGCGGGCAGCAACCCAGAAGGTGTATCTGGTTCAAGTGGCAGCTCAAGTTCGAGTAGTAGTGGATCATCAACTAATAGCGGAAGCTCCTCATCTAACTCTTCAAGCACGCCAAGCGACAAAGATATTTCTGAGCTTTTGGCTGACTATAAAAACGGCTCTAGCGACATGGGATTTTCAGATTTACTCGGATCAATTTTCATGAGCCCGGTAATTTCGATGATAATTTTTCCGATAATATCATTTCTGTTCTGGTTAGGAGTTATTATTTTAATTATAATTCTATTCGTCCGTCATAATAAAAAGAAAAAAGCTGAAGAGGCCGTAGCTAACGCCCCAAAAACTGAAGAGAAAAAAGTAGATAAAAAATGACGTAGTCATCCCCATGCAGATGGGGATTTACTAATAGTAGATTCCCGCCGGAGTTTACGCTGTGGGCGTGAATGACGAAATAAGCGAAGCTTTTAACGCCTTGAATTCGTCTTCGACGATATCTTTGTATCTTGTTATAAAAAGACGCCCTGGCAGCAACACCGGGGCGTTTTGGTACTTGTACTGCGCGCTGGGCGCAGTTCTATTCCGGATCCTCCGCATCACTGCCGAACGTCTGAGAGACGATCTGGCTGGGGTCAAGTGCGGTCGTCGGCATGACGGTGATCTTGCTCCAGAGCGGGCCTTCTTCGCCGTCCTTGTTGTAGACGGCCAACATCTCGATGGTCCGATCCCAGACACTGCGGAGCAGTACCGGGTCCCTGTCAGGGGCGCCAGACACCTTGACTACCATCTCGCTCATGAGGCTTGAAGGCGGCGTGATTACCGCCACCACGTCAGTGATTCCCAGAGCCTCCCTGAGCATTTCTTTCAGCGGGTAAAGCGCTGGCTCGGGCGCGTCCTTGCTCCTGCGGTCTACGAAAATCTCTATGAACATGGGATTCTCCTTGTCAGCAGTCCTGTGTGGGCAAATTTTAGCAAAATATGGTAAATTAAGCAATATGAAGACTAAAAAACCAATTCTTTGCAGTGCGTGTTTGTTGGGAGTAAATTGTCGTTATAATGGAAAAACAAAAACTAACGATAAGGTTTTAGCATTGGCAAAGACAGAAGTTTTAATTCCGGTTTGTCCGGAAATATTGGCTGGTTTTCCGACTCCCAGAGGACCAGTTGAAATTGTAAAAGGTAGGGCAACGCAGAAAGATGGCCAAGATGTTTCAAAAAAGTTCCGTGAAGGTGCCAAAGAGGTTTTGAAAATCGCTAAACTGATGAATGTCGAAAAAGCCATTCTAAAAGAACGTAGCCCGTCTTGTGGTAAGAATTTTGTTCCTGAAGGAACATTTTCCGGCAAAGTGAAAAAAGGCCGTGGATTTACCGCCGCGCTGCTAGCAAAAAACGGCATAGAAATAATTTCAGAAGAGGAATTGTGAAAAGGTTAAAATTTGCAGAAAAATTAGTACCACTGATATTATTGGGTGCAAAAACTTCGACTTGGAGGCTTTTTGACGATAAAGATTTATCTGTTGATGATGAGGTAGAATTTATCAATTCTAAAACTGGAGATAAATTTGCAGATGTTAAAATTATTAGTGTTAATGAAAAAACTTTTGCCGATATTACTGAGGATGATTTTGAAACTCACGAGACATATTCATCAAAAGATGAAATGTTAAAAACCTACCGCGGATATTATGGTGAGAAAGTTAATTATGATACAAAAGTAAAAATTATTAAATTTGAATTATTATGAAATTTAAAATTGATCCTAAAATCTTTGAAAAGTATCCGGGCACAACTATTGGCGTTGTCGTCGCTAAAGGAATTGATAATTCTGGTGACAATGATGAAATTCAGAAATTAATTGAGGGCGAACAGAACAGAATTCGAGCGAATTTTGATCCGGAGACTTTGTCGCAGGAGCCAAAAATAAATTGCTGGCGAAAGGCATATGCTGAGTTTGGTTGCAAGCCGAGAGAAGCAAAGTCATCGGTTGAAAATCTCTACAAATTAGTTGCCAGAGGAATCGATTTGCGAAAAATTAATAAACTCGTTGATATTTATAATTACATTTGCTTAAAACACATGTTTCCAGTCGGTGGCGAGGATATTGACGCCATGGTGGGTGATTTGCGATTAACTTTTGCAGCAGATAGTGAACAAGCGGTCAAAATTTTGGGTGATGAAGAAGCGGAAATTCCGCCAGCTGGCGAAGTTTTATATCGCGACGATGAGGGAATCATTTGCCGCAGATGGAATTGGCGAGAAGCCGACAGAACCAAATTAACTGAAAACACAAAAAATGCTGTTTTGGTTGTTGAATCTGTGCCACCAGGAACTGAAGACGAAATATCAGCTGCAATTGAAGAATTATCAGAATTAGTTGAAAAGCTTTGTTGCGGCGAAACAAGAACATTTATTTTAAACGAAAATAAAAATGAGGTGGAACTATGAGACTAACTTTCATTACTGGTAATGCTGACAAGGCGAAACAAATTCAGGAATTTTTGAATATTGAAATTGATCACCAAAAAGTTGAATTGGATGAAATTCAGTCTTTGGATTTGCAAGAAATTGTTGAACATAAAGTTCGCCAGGCTTATGAAAAACTGCAAAAACCTGTTTTTGTCGAAGATGTATCACTGGTTTTTAATGCACTGGGAAAATTGCCTGGCCCATTAATTAAATGGTTTTTGCAATCGGTTGGCAACGACGGCATGTGCAAGTTGTTGGGTGGTTATGATGACAGATCTGCTGTAGCAAAAGTGCTGTTTGGTTACTACGACGGAGAAAATTTAGATTTTTTCAGTGCTGAAATTCCTGGACGAATCATAGAGACTCCAAAAGGTGATGCCGGTTTTGGTTTTGATCATATTTTTGTTCCAGCCGGCCAAGACAAAACTTGGGCAGAAATTGATGTCATCAAAAACCCAGAATTCTCAATGCGGATCCCAGCACTAAGAAAATTAGAAAAATATTTAGAACCAAAGGAGTGATGATGGACTTAGACAGTGCGGTATTTTATTCAAAAGATATTGAAAAGATTGCTGATTTTTATACCAATTTTATGGGCCTAACATTACATAGTCGCCAAGGCGATAAATTTGTTTCTTTTATTTTTCCTAAGGGCGGGAAATTATCCATTCGCGTTGAAAAAGGTGAGCGGGAAATTGCTGGTCATCAAACAGTATTCATTAGTACTGATGATATTGAGGAACAATTTCGCCAGATGAAGGAGAAAAATGCCAATATCGCCGAACAGTTAGAAGAATATGGCTGGGGCTCAAGATTTGAAATATTAGACCCAGATAATAACAAAATTACATTCATAAAATATACAGAGAATGAAAAAACTAATTGAGAAAATCCATCAGTCGTATCCGGAACTAGAAATTGAAAAATTTTTTGGTAAAGTCGCCGGAGGATATCTCTCTGATAATTATGCAGTTGGTAACAATCAAAAGAAATATTTTTTGCGCCAATATCGTTCACAGTATGACGAGGCAAGAGTGCAGTCAATGCACCGGGTAAAAAAATTCTTTGATGAAAATGGAATACCGATTATTCCACCAATTGAGACCAGTCAGGGTAAAACATTTTTCGAATTTGAAAGCCGTTTTTATGCACTTTTTCCATTTATTGAAGAAAAAACTATCGAAGCCTCTGATTTATCGGAAAGATCAATAAAATCAATTGGTAAAATGTTAGCAAAAATTCATTTGCTGTCTAAAAACGGTTTTCCAAATTTGACCGAAGAACGAGCAAGCGAATTTGACAAAGAGAAATGCCTAAAAATCGGAGAAGAAATAAAAGCTATTGTTGATGACATTAAAAATCCGACCAACTTCGATAAAATGGCACAAAAACAGGTTAATTATAAAATTGATTTAATAAAAAAGAACCAAATAAAGTTTTCTGATCTTGGTCTTAAATTCGATCACATTATTCATGGCGACTTTCATTCACTGAATTTATTCTATGATGAAAATGGCGAAGTTAAATATGTTTATGATCTAGAAAAGGCGGTCGTATCGCCGCGATCATTTGAAATAGCTCGGGCCGTAGACTATATATGTTTAGGAGAATTTGGTTCCGAAAATATAAAGAAGGCTAAAATTTTTATTGCAGCTTATCGATCCGTCTATCCAATTTCCAGTAGTGAAATTAGAACTGGCATGCTTTTTTGGTATTTGAAAAATATTCACAGTTTTTGGATCGAAGAGGCCCATTATTTGAATAATAACTTTCGAACTGACGTCTTTTACCCCATTCAAGATAAGAAACTTAAATATTATGAAAAACATTTTGATCAAATGATTGCTGAAATTTTAGAGGAGAAAAAATGAACAAGCAACAAAAAGAACTAGATGAGTTCATGCAAAAACAGGGATGGCCGTATTGGACTCAGCACGAAATGACAGTGCGGTTAATGGAGGAAACTGGTGAGTTTGCTCGATTGGTTAATCACATTTGGGGACCGAAAAAGAAAAAAACAGAAGAAGCCGAGCAAGAGCTCGAGTTAGAACTCGGTGATATTCTCTATACATTGATGTGTTTCGGCAATGCCAACGGAATTGATTTGGATAAGGCCGCCGAGAAATCTTTGGCCAAGGTGATGAAGCGCGACAAAAAAAGATTTTAGTTACAGAGATTGTGAAAAATGGCTGGATTTAAATTCAGTCATTTTTTAATTGACAATCCATAGTTAAATGATAATATAAAGTTGCCATTGGAGGCACTCCTGTACGCACGGCGCGGCAAACGGGTGCACTTCGGGCGCGGCCGGGCGTCGTCTCTTCGGGGGACGACGCCCACATTTTTTCACCAGACTTTTCTGGCGTTTTTTGTTTTTTCCGTTGACTTTAGAGCAATTTTTCCGTATGATTTCGGCAGGGAAAGGGGGTGAGCTAAAGTGGCTCACGCCAACAATACGATTGAGCGGCCAAAGTCGCTCATTGGCTGGCTCTTGCTCCTGGCAGCAATCATCGCGCTTGTGGTAGTGTTGTGGGCTGCCGTGGATCCAGGGGGATTCAACCAGTTCTGTGACTGGTGGCTCAGCCCCGACTGGCCGAAGTTCGATTTTCACTTGCTGGACATCTTTGGCTGAGGAGGCCGCTATGATCAAGGTATTGGTGTGGCTGTTTGGGTCGTATGTCCTGTTGTTGGCTGTGGCTGCCTACATCAACGCAGTGCCCTGGGCACCGAGAGGCGGCGAGATCGAATGTAGACGGAAAGCAGCGACTGTCGCATGGTGGATGTTGCTGTTCAGCTCGCTCCTCATTGGGCTTGGACTGGCCATTAGTGTAGTTGGGCTGGTCTCGTCTATCAGTGAGCTGATTGCCGGGGTGTCAGCTTATCTGCCTGGCATTCCGATTGTGGTGTTGACCATGGTCTGCCTTGGCAGGCTTACCAGTCGAGTGCTGAAGCGCTTTCCCTTCAACGACGAAAGTGGGTCGGCGCTATACCGGATCTGTGAAGGAGGCAGGCGATGAGCACGAGTTGTTCGGTCCCGGAGGCAGGAAGTCTCGAAGGGTTCGTTCAGCAGCACCCGAACTGCGTGGTGTTCATCAAGGGGGTAGATGACACTTCCTGCAACGAGTTGATGGAAACGCTGCGGTCTGAGCGGAAGCGGCCGGTTGCCGAAGTCGCCTGGATCTCCATGACCGCCTGTCCGGCATACATCGGTCGCCATAAGATTCGTGGCGATCGGAATATAGTGATCTACTACCATGGCCAGCCGATCAAGCGGATCATGGGTGGCATGCCCACGCTCGATAGCCTCATCTCGACGATGCGGGAGGTCATGACCAACAAGAGACCCCCGGCATCAGCGGAACGCTGAGGTGGGCAGCGGCTGTCGTATGAGTATGCGGTTTGTCGACGTTGGCAGGCCGTTTTTTTTATTAAGTTTGACAGTCCAAAATTATTGGACTATTTTTAACATAAGCGCAGCAGTTCGGAGGAGGCACGAATGGAAAGACTCAACGCTGTGGGAAACGGAGTCGCCGTCGTTGTCAGGCCGGTGCCAGCCACGAAACTCTGGCGCCTCGATATGTCGACAACCATCAGCAGCAACGGTGGTCGGCTGGATCGGGCATGGAGGCGGCTGGTGTTTCATGCTGATCGTTTCACCATGAAGGTGGCGTTGCCGGATGGGTTTCACCCCAAAGGGTTCCTTCCTGATGGTGAGCCATTCACCCAGGATGGCGACCTGCTGACGTTGACACTGCTATACCAGCCGATGCCTGACCAAATCAGGTCCAGGTTCCAGACGTTACTTGCATAACACGTTATCACCACTGTTCCCGGCTGGCAGGACAAGTCGTACCTGCCAGTTTTTTCATCTTTTATGCTATTATTTAGGCAATGAACGAAGTCGAAGAAATTAAGAATAAAATTGATATCGTTGATTTAGTCAGCGGTTATTTAACGTTGAAAAAAGCCGGTGTCAATTACAAGGGGAATTGTCCATTTCACAACGAAAAGACACCATCTTTTATGGTTTCGGCAGAGCGGCAATCATTTAAATGTTTCGGTTGTGGCAAAGGTGGCGATGTTTTTACCTTCATCGAAGAAATTGAAGGTATGGATTTCTATGATTCCCTGAAATTGTTGGCAGGAAAAGCTGGAGTCGAATTAAAACAAAAAAGCGGGTTAAAATACGCTGGTAGGGAAGTTGCGCCAACTGAAAAATCAAAAATTTATGACATTAATGATTTGGCTGCTAAGCTTTACCATAAACTATTGATTGACCACCCAAAAGCAGAGCATGCACGTAAATACCTCCGGGATCGTGGTATCAGCGATAAAACAATTCTGGACTGGAGAATTGGTTATGCACCAAAAACTTGGGACCTTTTAATTAAATTCTTGGCTGCCAAGGGTTTTGATGAAAAAGATATTTTTAAAGCCGGTTTGTTAGTTCTTGGTGAAAAGGGAAAATACTGGGACCGTTTTCGCGGTCGGATAATGTTCCCAATTTCAAACATTTCTGGCCAGGTTATAGCTTTCACCGGCCGAGTTCTAGAAGATGATCCGAAAGCGGCGAAGTACGTTAACTCTTCTGAGTCGCCAATCTATACTAAAGGCAAAACTATTTATGCCTTAGATCGGGCACGTATTGATATCCGAGCCCAAAATGCGTCGGTTATGGTTGAAGGTCAAATGGATGTAATTGCTTGTCACCAGGCTGGTTTCAAAAATGTTGTGGCGGTTTCTGGTACGGCACTAACATCAGATCAACTAAAAATTTTGGCTCGCTATAGTCCAAACATTATTTTTTCTTTTGATTCTGATATTGCAGGCAAAACTGCCCTTAAGCGGGCAATTACTATGGCGATGCAGAATGATATTAATGCCAAAGTTTTATCACTTCCTGGATTTAAGGATCCTGATGAAGCAATTAAATCTGACCCGAAAAATTTCGAAGTTGCTATTAAATCGGCTAAACCGGCGCTTGAATATTGGATCGATACTTTAGTTTTGGAATTAGGTATTACTGATGTTGCGGCTAAAAAAACGATTTCAAAAGAAATTTTGCCTGTGATAAAAATTATTTCAAATGATATTGAAAAAGAACATTACACTAAATATTTATCGAAGAAATTAGCGATGTCAGAATCAGCCATAACTGGACAGTTAGACAAAACGAAAGGAAATGTTGAAGAAGCAAATGACCAAGGGGTCAAGGAATCTAAGTTATCCTATGAACAACGTGTTGCCGGTCTTGTTTGGCAAGAACAATCATTAGCAGACAAAATACCAAAAAGCTTCTTCGATTTAAATTTCCAAGATCAGTCGGTCAAAACATTCTTTGAATCTATAAAATCTAATCTTGATTCTCAGAAGCTTCCGGTAGAGGTCAAATCCAAACTAGATTTATATGCTTTTGAGGCTACAAAGGAATTGGATTTAGATGAAGAAAACATCATTCATAAGGAATTTGATTCTTTAATGCAGACATTTGTTCTTAAAAAGAGGGAGCTAATTAAAGCTGACTTTGCTGACAAAATTGCTGCGGCTGAAACCGCTGGCGACCGGGAGAAAATTAAAGAGTTGATGATATCGCTCCAATCTGCTATAGTAAGCGAAGACAAATAATAAGAGGGAGTTTTTACTATGGCGAAAAAAGTTGTCAAATATGTCAAAGAAGAACCGCTGCCCTTTTCTTCAGAAATCAATCGTTTGATTGATAAAGGTAAAGCTCACGGTTTTGTAATGATAAATGAACTATTGCAGGTATTCCCAGAGGCAGAAAATGATGTCGGCACCTTGGACGAAGTTTTTGATTATCTAATTGAGCATGGCATCGATATACAAGAGGAGCAAAAAGCTTCTATCCTGGGTAATATTATCGATAAAACTCGTGATGGCGACGATATTATGGAAGGATTGGAGTCAATTTCTGACGACTCAGTTCGAATGTATTTACGAGAGATTGGGCGAATTCCACTACTAAATACTGAAGAGGAAGTTCGGCTAGCTAAAAGAATCGAAAAAGGTGACCAATTAGCAAAACGTCGTTTGGCTGAAGCTAATCTTCGTTTGGTTGTTTCTATTGCTAAAAAATATATTGGTCGCGGATTGTCGCTCCTGGATGCTATCCAAGAGGGGAATACTGGATTAATGCGTGCAGTTGAAAAATTTGATTACAAAAAAGGTTACAAATTTTCAACATATGCAACTTGGTGGATACGTCAGGCAATCACCAGAGCTATTGCTGATCAAGCAAGAACGATTCGAATTCCTGTTCACATGATTGAAACTATAAACAAATTAATTCGAACTCAACGCCAATTAGTTCAGGATTTGGGTCGCGAACCGACGCCAGAAGAGATTGCCCACGAAATGGGAATTGAAGTTGACAAGGTTGAACATATTATCAAAATTTCTCAGGAAACTGTCTCTTTGGAATCTCCAGTTGGTGAAGAATCAGACTCAAAACTAGGAGACTTTATTGAAGATGATAAGAATTTGTCACCTGAAGAGAATGCTATCTACCAACTTTTGAAAGGTGATGTTAACCGATTTTTGGAAGTTCTTGCTCCTCGCGAACAAAAAGTTTTGAAAATGCGTTTTGGCTTAGAAACCGGTCGTACTCACACGCTAGAAGAAGTTGGCAAAGAGTTTGGTGTTACTCGCGAACGAATTCGCCAAATTGAAGCCAAGTCACTACAAAAATTGAAAAAGTCTGAATCTTCAGAAAATTTGCATAACTATTTGAAATAACTATGACTGAAGGAATACCTCCGGCAGGACCAGTGTTGCCGCCAGCTAGTCTAAATAATCGTAAGCCCAAAACTAAGCCACTGCCGGGTGAAACTTTGAACCCAGTTAGTCCATCAACAGAAGAAACGGTTGAGGAAATTGTAGCCGATGAATCACAAGAAGAAGGAAGAGTTAATCGATTGGCGTAATGAAAAAATATCTCTGGGCAATCATCACAGTTCTAATTATTGCCGCTTTTGTCGGTGGGTTTTTTGTTTGGCGAGACTACAGAAACAAAAAAGCCGCTGACCAACAAGCAGCAGCTGATGCAGCTTTTATCCAATCCAATCCTTCGGTGCCAGCGACTCCATCACTAGAATCTGTCACCAAACCGGCGCCAACTCTGGTATATCCGATGACTAATTTCTCTTCGCGAACTACAACCAATCTTTTTGGTGCATATTTTGCACCAGGCGGTGCCACAAATCCAGACATGGCAGTCTGTCCGAATGCAACCTATTATACTGGCTATCACACAGCAGTCGATTTAGAAACAGCAGCGACTGAGGTTAACCAAAATGTACCAGTTTTTGCTATTGCCACCGGTACTGTCAAACAAGTATCGGAAGTTTCTGGGTATGGTGGGTTGATCGTCGTTGGTTACAATCTCGGCGGCGCTGATTATACCGCTTATTATGGCCACTTAGACTTATCAACAGCAAAAGTAAAAAACGGGGAGGCAGTAACAGTTGGTGAAACACTAGCTAGCCTCGGTGCCGCTTGCTCATCATCTAATGGAGTTGTTAGAAAACATTTACATTTCGGATTACATAATGGAGCGGCATTAGTAGTTAGTGGTTATGTTGCTTCCAAGTCGGAACTTTCGAGTTGGACAGACCCTGTTGTACTTTTGAGCTCTCTTGGCGCGACCCTATAAATTCCGCCATAAGTCTGGGTTACTACGTGAAATTTAATGTTTGAATTTCAATTAAAGGAGACAGCACGCTTTGTCTTAGTTATTTTTGATATTTCAACTATTAATGTTGCAATAATTCCGACCACTATTATCGATAACCAGTGGACAAAACTAAGAGGTTTTGTTTCAAATAATTTATTGAATGCTGGTAAATAGATAACCAACGCTGTTAGCCCCAGGCCATATATTACAGAAAAGATTAGATATTTATTTTTTAGAGTATCTTTGTATTCAAATATTTTTTGGTGAAGGTTTTTAAATGAGAAGATATAAATTAAACTGGCGGTCGAAATAACCCCGAAGGCAACTGTGCGGCCGAGTGAAAGATCACCCAGTGTTTGACTGAAAAAATAAAATAGTCCGGTTGCTGAAAGACCAACAAAAATACTTAGAATTATCGATGTTTGTATTACAAAGCGATCAATAATATTTTCTTTTTGAATTGCCAGTGGTGTTTTCTGCATTTCTCCAACCTCACGTTCTTCGAAGCCAAGCATAATATCTATTGGGCCATCACAAATAAGGTTTAGCCAAAGAATCATTATAACTGTAACTGGTGATGGCAAATTTAGCAGTATCGATGAGAAAATCGCTACAATCCCTACAAATGAGTTGGAAAGCACAAAACCTACAACCTTTTTAATATTTGAAACAATTGTTCTGCCTTCTTGGCAGGCGAGGTAAATGGTTTTAAAATTGCTGTCAAGCAGTATTAGATCTGCGACTTCTTTTGCCACATCAGAAGCGTTAGCGACTACAACAGCAATATCTGCTTTTTTAAGCGCAAGTGCATCATTGACACCATCGCCAGTCATGGCGACAACTTCGCCTTTATTTTGCAAGGCTTTAATGATTTTTAGCTTTTGTTCCGGTGATATTCGAGAAAATATTGTAATTTTTTCAATCTTTTTTTCAAGATCAGAGTCAGAAATAGTACCCAGCTCGCTGGCTTCCATAATATTTTCAGTTTCTGCTTCTAGCCCAATCTGTTTGGCAACCTGTATCGCTGTTATTAAATAATCACCAGTTACGATTTTTACTTGTATCCCGGCATTTTGGCAATGCTTAATTGTTTCGACGACCTCTGGCCGAATTGGATCTTCAACCCCAACAATCCCGAGCCACTGCCAATCTGTTTTAGCTTTTAAGTTCCCACTAACTTTGTAGGCAGCCCCAATAACCTTTAATCCCTTAGAAGCCCATTCGTTAATATTGTTTTTAATTTTTTCACTATCGATATCACTAAGTTGGCAAAAATTTAAAACAACTTCTGGCGCCCCAAGAATGTAGCCTAGTTGACTGCTGCCGTCCTTTATTATCGACAGTGAATATTTTTTCTGACTATCAAATGGTTCTTCGTAAATTTTTTCGACTGAGTCGAGGATTTTTTTCGGATGCAGGCTAGACTTGCTTTCAACATATTTCCAAAGACATACTTCTAAAGTGTCTTTTTGTTGATTTGCTAAAATTAGTGATAAAAATGCGTGTTTATCATCAGACAAATTTGCCTCTACAACTCTCATTTTTCCTTCTGTCAGGGTCCCTGTTTTGTCAGTACATATTACTGAGGTTGACCCCAAGGTTTCAACTGATAAAAGTTTTTTTACTAACCCCTTATGCTTTAATATCCTTTTCATGCCCAAGGACAGAATTACAGTTGCTGCAACTGGCAACCCTTCTGGTATAGCAGCAATAGCCAAGACAATAGCAAATTCAAAAGTAGTCCAAAAATTCTTTTCTTTAAATAAGCCGAAAATTATCAACAGTAATGAGATCGCAAAAACGATTATAATTAAACTACGAGAGAAGTCTGCGAGTTTTTTCTCTAGCGGGGTTTTGCCCTCAGGTATCTCGGACAATTCCTGGTTAATTTTTCCTATTTTTGCTTGGTCACCAATATATTGGACTTCCATTATTCCGACACCGGATAATACCGTTGTACCCATGAAAAGTAATCCGTTTTCATCTGGTTTTTTGTCGACAGCGTCTTGTTCTCCGGTCAAAATCGATTCATCAACCAACAGATTGGTTGATTCGATTGTTTTGCCATCTGCTGGAATTTGGTCACCGGCGGCCAGCACTACAATATCTCCTGGAACCAGATTTATGGCTTCAATTTCCGAACGCTTTCTATCTCTGATGACCGTAGCTTTTGGACGAAGCATTTTTTTTAAAGCAGTAAGTGTTTTTCTCGCCGTATACTCTTGATAAAAGCCAATTAAGGCATTAATAAATACAACTGCAATAATTACCCAGAAATTTGAATATTCCTTAAAATATAGTGACAATAGAGCTGCTATCAACAATATGTAAATAATTGGACTAGCAAACTGGGAAATAAATATTAGAAAAACTGATGGGCCGGGTTTTTCTTTTAAAACATTTTGCCCATATTTTATTTGTAGGGCAGCTATATCAGAGCTTAGCAATCCATTTTTTTCGTTCATAATATTATCCAAAAATTCTGCCGATAAAATAACCAGCGATAGCGGCGGTCATGCCTATAGCGGCTAATTGAATCGCGCTTTTAACAGGGGAGCCGATAGTCATTTTTGCTTTGTAGAAGCCGACAGCCAAAAGAACAACAACTGATATTCCAAGTGAAATCCAAATTGCTGTGTGAATTGGCGCAAAAAAGAATGGTGTCAATGGCACAAAAGAGCCAATAAGGGCCGATAAGCCAACAACAAAACTGGATACATAAATTTCCCTCTGTTTGATCTCTTTTAATTCCAATTCTTCTTTCATCATTTGATCAACCCAGAGGTGGTCAGAGGATATAATGTGCTTAACAATGTCTTCAAGAAGCTGGCCGTTAAAACCCTTTTTTCTATAGACATCGCGGATTTCTTGTTCTTCCTTTTTAGGCAGAGTTTTTAATTCTCGGTTTTCACGTTCGAGTTCCGAATAGTAATGATCGCGCTCGGCCATCATGGAAGTAAGCGCGACTGCAGCCATTGAAATACTTTCAGCAAAAGTTGCCGCTAGACCACCAGCGATAACAATTTTAGGATCACTTGATGCACCAGCGACTCCAAGTATAACACCCAAAACATTGACTAAGCCGTCTTGGCCGCCCAAAATCATGTCCGACAATCTGTTGCCGGTGCTTTTTCTTGAAAGTTCGCCTGAATGAACCATACTTCCTCCCTTTTAATTGTTCTCTTCAATTATAGCAAATGTTATAATAAGTTCAGATATAATTACCAAAAAAATGATTAAAAATCTCTGGAACAAATTAATTTTTGATTTAGACTATCGAAAAACTCCAAGAATTCTTTTAGGGATTTTTTTAATTTTGACATCAGTTTGCACCATATACATTTATAAAAACTCAGATGCTTTCATAAACTTACCGGCTACTGAAAGCATACTAAATTTGGAAAATGTTTCCGCAGATGTTTTGACGGTTATCGACCCGAATTCTACCGCAGAAGATAAGAAAATTGCGATAGAAAGTCATAAAAATTCATCAGCTACTGGCACCTCAAATCAGACATCATCTGGCAGTAGTTCAGTAGGCAGCAATGGATCCTCTACTGACAATGACTCGACACCAGCTGCAGAGGAATCAGTTTCGGCGTTTGTCGCGTTTTATTCTGACAACCAATCGGACACTGATGGAGAGGATGCAGTTCATTTATCGGTAGTTAATAAAATTTTAGAGACTGGAGCAAATCCAATCATTCACGCAGGTGACTTAATGGAAGATGGCACTGCTGATAGTCTAAGTCGCTTTAATAATATTGCCGGTACATTGCTTGCAACTAGAACTTTTTATGGAGCGCTTGGAAATAATGATCGAAATGGTGGTGACGCATCGACTCCATCGCCGTTATATTTAGCAAATTTTGTCTTTCCAAACAATGAACAATGGTACTCGGTTAATTCTGGCAATTTACACATTGTAATATTAGATAGCGCGTTCTCATCCACGAGCCCAAGTCAGCTTTCCTGGCTTGCAGGTGATTTACAAAGCGCAGCATCGCAATCTCGAATTACTGTCGTGGTTTATCATCATCCAACTTTTTCTTCTAGCATAGCGTCTTATCTCCAGAACTATGGAGTAGATTTTGTAGTTGCGGGACATGTCCATGCATATTCAAAAACAACTTCCAATGGAATCAGTTACTTCACACTGCCTGGAGGTGCATCACTAGGGTTTGCAACCGCAACCGTTTATTCAACATATGTGCAAATGCGAACTTATAATACATCTGGGAATTTGATAGAGAGTGTTAAAATCATCAACCGTTAGATAAATTTGATGTCACTGGCGGAGATCAATGTTATAATAGATTTATGAGAAAAAAAAGAGCAAATTTAGAAATATTAGTTGCAGTCGGTGTTGTACTATTTATTCTACTGGCAGGAACGGTGTTTTACCGCTTTTATGAAGATTTAAACTGGACCGATTCCTTTTATTTTACCACCATGACAGTTGTTACTGTTGGTTTTGGTGACCTAGCACCAACCAAGCCAATATCCAGAATTTTTACCGCGCTATATGCTCTTATAAGTATTCCGGCAATTTTGTTTTGTCTCGGGTTGATTATCGAAGGCTTTTTGAAGCGAAGAATCGAGAGTATTGAGGACGACGTCACTCGAGTGATGGAAGAAGAAGGGGAGATTCTTGAACGCGAAAAAAAGATTCTGGCCGAAGAAGCTAAAATTGAGAAGCTAGAGAAGAAATAATGCATTCTGTTCTAAGTAGATAAAAAAACGGTGCAGCCTTGGGGGCTGCACCTGGCAGTTGGTGCCCTCGGAGGTGGCGGGTGATGGTCGGACCATCAACATCACCACCTTTACCCGGCACTTCATGGTCGATGGAAGTACCGAGATTGACTTTGCGATGGTGTCGAAGAGCCCCTTCTTGGTGTGGCTCGGCGACGACTGCCACCAGACTAGGACGTCGTACTGAACCTTGGCCATTATTTGCCGCTCGAGCGGCATTTTCAGCGCCTGGCTCATCTGGTCGTACTGAGTGGCCGCCAATTCGCTGCCATCCAAAGACAGGACAAGCTCAAACTTGCAGGCGGTCATGGCGCTGACCCAGCAAGTGGACTCGACTTTGGGCAGACTCCACGGACCGCAATCAGACAGTTCTTGTGACCAGACTGTGTGTGTCATCGCGATGAGCGCGAAAACGGCGGCGAACTTGGTCACGATCATGCCTCCCAGTTGTGTGTGGAACAAACAAATAGAATATATCATAAAAAAGAAAAACTACTAGAGTTTTTCAACAACATTATCAGAAATATTTTTTTACGTCTTGTAGTACTTCTTATCGTGGACACAAAAAACTTTGCCTCCTGAAATATATTTTTTTTCCTGATCAGCCAGAAAAGCATCAACACCATTTTCACGGATATATTCTAGATTTTCGATCACGCTCATGTCGTACTTCTCTCGATATCTTTTATCAAGAACTTTTATGCTGTCACAGGGGAATTCGCTACACTCGAAGCAATATTCGCCAGTTCGTTTTTTGCATAATCGCCGGCCGCATTTTATTGGCTTGTCATTAACTTTTCGGCCAGTAAAACATCCAGGGCATTTATTTTCCGTACGCAAATAATGCAAACAAATTCCACAATTCATCCCACAAGGAGCGATTAGCTTTTTATCAAACATGGCTATATTATATCACCAGTTTCTTGTTATAATTTAATTATAATAATAGGAGAAAAATATGGAACCAAATGAACTCAAACCGGCAGCAAAATTTTCGCCATGGGTAATTATTGTACCAATTTTAGTCATAGCCATTGGTATTGGCGCTTATTTTCTTTGGTCTAGAAATAAATCAGAAACAACTGAAACTAATTCTACAGTTTCCGAAAGCGCTGGCAGTGCAGTTTTAGTTGACGCAACAGGAGTTCTGGTTGATAAAAGCGTTGATACCAGTAGCTGGGAAAAATTTATTGTCAGCACCAAGGACAGGTGGACCTTTACACTAAAATATCCGAAGGACAGTTGGCAACCACAAGAAATGTGTGACCTTCTAACATCAAAACGACATGCTGCTTTGCCGGAAGACCAGGAGGATTGTGGCCCACTTTTACTTCAAGACTACGACGTTGGGGCTAACACTATTGACCAATCGTTTCGCAAAATGTTTTCCAAAGAGCCAGCAGATTATTTGAAATCAATAACTTTACTTAGTGGAACAAAAGCTCAGTATGCAAAAATGACTGAAAAAGGAGTAGAGAGCTATTATTACTTTTTCCAAATCGACACTAATGTTATAGTTCTATATGTTCCATCATCAGGTGGACAATTTACAAATGGCGAGACCAAAACTGCGCTCCAAATAATTAACACAATGACTTTTTAATAAAAAACTATAAAAAAACCGTCCTTGAATAATTCGCTGGACGGTTTTTTTGTTGGCCTAAAACAGGCCGGCAATGTGCAGGAGTAGAACGACGATGGCCAATGAGATCAGCCACAACCCGAGTCCAACCGGCGAGCCCCACTCATCCCACTTCGAGCGTCTTCTTGCCCAGTATTTCGGATCAGACATGGCGGTGATGATACCGCTTTCAACATCTTCCGAGTACTGTTTGTTTTTTTCTTTCTGATTCATTTTAGCTCCTCAAAGAGTTTGTAAACTATCCATTCGACCTAATGGATAGTTATTTAACTCCCTTGATTTTTTGAATGCTGGGCTCATTAAAGTGTTCCAAGGGTAGAACATGAGAACTTGTATCCAACGCCTAAAATATAGCCAATTAGATGAATTTTGTCTAGTGAGGGTTTATTTTGTGGTTGCAAGAGCAATTATCGCGATAATTAGAAAGCACATCATCCAGCCAGCGTTGGATAGAAGCATTTTGATTGCCTCCTTTTTCTTGCCATCAATATAGAGAAAGATCGGATTGCCGACTAAAAGTCCGCCGATAATTAGGGCCGATATTGAGAAAAGCAACAGCGCCGCGATTCCGGTTACAATTGAGTCTGGACCAGGAAACCAATGGTTGGCGTAGCGCATAAATGTTGCAACTAGTACAATCCAAGCTGCTGCGCCAAGGGAATATATAAAACTTTTTTTGCAAATATCTTTCATTATTTTTCCTCTTTACCAAAATTATCTTTCTTTTTTCTGCGTCGAATTACTACAAAAGCCAATAAAATTATTAGTAATAAATCTATGCCCGCAAGAATCCAGATCCAATAATTTTGGTACCACTTAGCCGGGGTTGGATTGTTGCCAGCAGTTGTGGTTGGAGTTTCTTCATTTGCAACTGGAACAACTGAAGCCGTAGTATCAGCAGCAGCTGGAGTTTGAACAGCTTTTGGCTTTGTAGATGAAGAATTACTGGCTGTGTTCGAGCTACTCGGTGCTACTTCAGTAGCCGGTGCAGCGGCTGTTGTTACAGTTTTTCCGTAAACACGAAAAAGCCAATCAACTTCTGGTAACCCACGATAAAAACCTCTGGCGTAATTATTGCCAGTGTAACAAACTCTGGTTTGATCCTCATTTGAAGCTAAATTTAAACTGTATGTTTCCTCGGGTGTAACTGCAACAAATGGGTCGTTGAATGAAAAAGTTTCCCATGTTTCAGTCACTGCCCCAGTAATTTGCTGAGTTACAGTCCCCGCGGTGCTACTATCACCCTCTTCCATAATTGTTAATGTAATATTGGCATTATTCGCCCTTGCTGCCAGATAAATTTCAACCGAGGTTATAAGATTAACTGAGGGCTTAAAGATCATAGCTCGATTTAAATCACTGATTTGTGAGCAATCAGTCCAAGGAAGAGTGCTATTTTGTTGATCCAAAACCTGACCGGCAACTCCGGCCAGAGCCCAAGACGGAAAAACTGATAAAACAAAAACAAATGAAAGAATCGCACTAAATAGTTTTTTCATTTTTCTCCATTTTTTTTATTCATAACGTAGCGCATCTACTGGGTTTAGACGGGCGGCTTTAATCGCCGGATAAAGCCCAGACAATAAACCAATCAATGTTGTGAAAGCTAGGATTACCGCAATTAGCCAAAGTGGGAAATTTCCAATATTTTGAATTGGAATATTTCCTAAATTAGTTCCATATTTAGTCACCAAGACTTTCGCCACTTGCCCTAAAAGTAGGCTAATAATTACACCAAAGATGCCTCCCAGCAATCCGAGCGAAGCCGCCTCTATTGTGAACAATCGACGAATCACAGCTCGGGTTGCACCGCAAGCTCGCATAACACCAATTTCTCTGATTCGTTCGTATGTTGCCATTATCATGGTGTTAATAATTCCAATACCAGCAACAAACAGCGAAATTCCAGCAATTAATCCCAGCACTAAACCAACTAAAGACATTATTTGATTAATTTGCTTCAACATTGCTTGTGCTGTTACCGCGCCATAACCCAGATTGGAGATTTGGTCGGCAACGCTGGTAATGTTGACTTCATCGTCAACCTTAGCAATAATTGAAGTGTATCCCTGGCTGATAAAGCTGTCATCTTTTACCAAGCTCATTGTGTTAGTGCATGGTTGGTCTTTTTCGCATTTAGGGTACTCCCAGCGCACCTGAGTGTTTAAGCGTCTGGCCCAAGAAATATTAATATAATTGGAATCGTTAACTGCGCTGCTATCAGAAACGCCAACAATTTCAGCAGTGATATCAATTCCCTTATTGCTCTGGGATTTGTACCAAGACTCATCAGCGTTTTGTGGTGGTTTTGCTGGTGGCGTGCCCCAATCGACTCCAGACCCCGGTCCACCCATTTTGCTGTTAAAAACAACTTTTTTGCCTATTAGTTCACTTTCGTGACCACGTTGACCGAAATCATCCAAAAACCTGGAGCCGACGACAATTTTATCCATATCTGATGATTTAAGTGTTCGACCATAGGATATTGGGATATCAAAAACTGAAGTTGTTGGATCGAAAGAAACAACCGAGGCCCAGGTTTTTTTATCCTGGCCGTCAAGCCGCATAGTGTTGGCACTGACATTTAATACAGGTGACGCGGCGACCACATGATTTAATTTTTTCACCGCTGAAAGTGTTGTGTCATTAATCATTTTTCCTTCAGAGGTGTCTCCGTTTGTACCCATCAAATTATTATTGTCGGTTGAATTTGGATCCTTGGTTACGGTAACCAAATTAAAAGCTCCAAAATTTTTGAACTGGTCAACCAAAGATTGGCGAATGCCAATAATCAATGAAGCCATTAATATTAAAGACAAGGAGCCGACTGTAATGGCAATTATAGTCAAAGCCGTGCGAGATTTCTGCCGAGACAAATTCTTTATTGCTAGCCCTATGTAGTCAGTAAATCTCATGATATCCTCCCGTCGTGAATTCTAATAACCCGTTTTGCCATTTTTGCCACATCTGGGTCATGGGTAATTACTATAATTGTGATTCCAGCTTTTTGGTTCAAATTCTTTAGAATCTCAACAATTTCTTGACCTTTCTTCGAGTCCAAATTTCCTGTTGGCTCATCGGCAATTATCACCTCTGGGTTGTTGGCTAGGGCTCTGGCAATACATACTCGCTGTCGTTGGCCGCCAGACAGTTGGTTTGGTCGGTGTTTCATTCTGTCTTCTAGACCGACTGCTCTAAGACACTCAATTGCTCGTTTTTTTCTCTCACTTGTGCCGATACCGGAGAAAATCAGCGGAATTTGAACATTTTCTAGTGCTGTATAGTTAGGCTGTAAGTTAAAGGTTTGGAAAATGAACCCAATTTTTTTATTTCGATATTCTGATAATACTTTGTCACTGACTTTAGAAATATCAGCCCCATCAACTAAAACCTGACCGCTGTCGGGAATATCCAGCCCACCGATTATGTTGGCAAGTGTTGATTTGCCTGATCCAGATGGCCCCATAATTGCGATTGAATCACCCTTGTCAACTTTTAGATTTACTCCATCAAGCGCAGTTATTTTTTCGCCACCAAGCTCATAAACCTTAGAAACATTTTTAAGCTCGATCAATTTGTCCTCCCTTTTTCTTTCTAATTTTTCTAGCCAGTAAAAATACGCCACCAGCTATAACAACAATTATCATTACCACAGCCCAGACTGCGATTGCTTTTTTCCACCATGGCCAGCTGCTAGTAAAAATCTTAGTAGGATTCTTGATTATGTCCAATATTGTAGGTGATGTCGTTTCTGATTCGCTCGCTGCTAAATTTTCGTTGGTAGTTCCATTATTAGAATCTACCACTGGTGTGCCATCGGGGTTTGTTGCAGTGGCTGATGAATTGCTGGTGGATCCGGTGGTTGAGGATGTCCCTGTGGCATTTCCGCTGGTCCCAGAAGTTGTACCCGTTGTTCCGCCTGAAGGAGTGATCGAACCGGCGGCCGGGGGAGTGTAGTCGACCAGTAGATAGGGCTTGTACATTGAAGCGTCTTCACGACCGTAAAAAATTCGGGTGTAGTCTGGCGAATGATCACCGGTTTCACCGATAACCCGAAAGCCATAGTTAGAAGAACCGCTGGCCCAGGCTTGAACAATATCTTTGACATTGAAATTGACTGTACTTTCAACAATACACTGAGCGGCATTCGTATTGGCCTGACCGGCGGTGGTGTAACGAAGATCCATACCCCAGGTGGCTGTAGCCTCTACCCAAATACTAGTTTCGCGGTAAGCAGTTATGTAAGGGTCGGTTGCCCCGGAGCAGCCTCGGTCGTAGAGAGTGAATAATGCAGAGTTGATGGTTGAACCGGAGGGAATTGAGCTAGTGTCAAATTTAACTAGTAACTGGGTTGATTGATCAGATGGGAGCAAATCGAAAGTTAACTGAAGATCCCCTGAGGGGTGTGGGGTGTTAGGCGATAGACTATCGATCCAAGCATCGGCTGTTGCTGTTAGCCTGGCGGTTGCCGCTTCAGCTTTTGTAGCACCAAAAAACATTACGACCGCAAAAATCGCAAAAAAGAGCGCACGAATCTTTTTCATCTTCCCCTCACTATTATTAGTTCTAAATAATAACCTTATTTTATCACTTACAGTTCATTTTACAAATAAAATAGGACCGGCCGCAGCCGGTCCATGACGGACGAGAAACAGTTGGGCGCTAGCCCTTCGGCATGACCTTGATGGCATCGAACGAGCAGGCGTCGCCAGACCACTGAACGTATTCGTTGGAGGTGATGGGAAAAACCTCCACGCCGTACCCCTCAGCGGACAGTTCCGCCATCTTCTTGTGCAGGTCGTCGCCGGGTTCAAGGCGAGCAAAGGCGCCATTGGCGAAGTTGACGCCGAACGGCTGATC
>Ga0247842_10001249_pt1 | contig 43794 bp, 38 predicted proteins | sample LaCruzMarch2015__3_FD_192411 | JGI IMG/M metagenome (GOLD analysis project Ga0247842, IMG submission 192411) | Freshwater microbial communities from meromictic Lake La Cruz, Castile-La Mancha, Spain - LaCruzMarch2015_19m | ecosystem: Environmental > Aquatic > Freshwater > Lake | place: Spain...
CGGCGGCAGCATCATGTTCAAAACAAAGCATAACTGGTTATTTGGCGCCGAAGGAAATTTTATGTTTGGCCAGTCTGTAAAGAATAGTGATTCCCTGCTTCAAATCATTTCTACGGAATTAGGTTTTATCATCGACGCCAATGGTTATTATGCCGACATGGTTTATTATGAGCGGGGTTATAATTTTTTCGCCAAGTTCGGGAAGGTAATTCCGATGTTGTCGCCCAATCCCAATTCCGGACTCACACTCCTTGCCGGCGCTGGTTATATCCAGGATAAGATACGGATACATAACCCCGGGAATACGGCGCCTCAGCTGCTGGGAGACTATAAAAAAGGCTATGACAGGCTCAACGGTGGCCTGGCAGTTACAGGAGCGGTAGGCTACATGTACCTGAGCAATACGCGCCTGCTCAATTTCTCACTCAGTTTTGAATTTATGCAGGCATGGACCAATCCCTATCGGGAACGTGATTTTGATACCGGCCAAAAGGATACCCGAAAATTCAGCAGCCAGTTTTACACGATAAGGGCCAGCTGGATTATACCGCTTTACCGGAGAGTGCCGAAGGAGTTTTATACCTATTAGGTAGCGAGGTAGCGAGGTGGCGAGGTAGCGAAAAAAGGAAAAAAAGAAAAGTGAAAAAGTATAATAAAGATTTTTTTCTGTGGAGAAATTAGCATTCCCCGAACCGTAATCTTTAATAATAAATCTGCGTTGAATCTGATCTATTCCTTTTTAATATTTGTTTACGGATTTTTCATCCGGGTTGCAGCCATAATCAATAATAAGGCACGTCAATGGGTTGCGGGGCGACAGACCATATTTCAAAAACTTGAATTGTCATTGCGAGGACTTGACCGGAAAAAAAATCCTGTGATTTGGGTTCATGCCTCATCATTGGGTGAATTTGAGCAGGGTAGACCCGTCATTGAGGCGTTCAGGAAATCACATGGCTCCTGTAAGATCCTGCTGACATTTTTTTCTCCGTCGGGATACGAAGTTCGAAAAAACTACGATCAAGCCGACTGGGTGTTTTATCTTCCTCTTGACACGCCTGGAAATGCACGCCGATGGATAGAAACTGTTCAACCGGTAGCGGCAATTTTTATCAAATATGACTTTTGGTTTAATTTCCTTCAAGGCCTTTATAAACAAAACATTCCGGTTTATTTCATTTCTGCGCTCTTCCGACCGCGTCAACATTTTTTCAGGTGGTATGGCGGTTGGTTCGCCCGGCAACTTTCGGGTGTGACACATTTTTTTGTTCAAAATTCAGTGTCGGCAGCCTTGCTTGAAAACCTCGGGATACGGAATGTGACCATTGCCGGTGATACCCGCTTTGACCGGGTTTTTACGATTGCCTCTCAACAACACTCTTTTCCATTGATTGAGCGATTTATAAGCGGGAAAAAGGTATTTATTGGTGGCAGTACCTGGAAGGAAGATGAATTGCTGTTACTGCCCCTGATAAACCGCACAGAGCTGAATCTGAAATTTATTCTTGCACCGCACGATACAGACCCCGGCCGGATTCAACATCTTATTGGTCTGCTTCAGCAACCAGTGGTATGCTACTCAGAATTAAATGAAGAAAATGCATTGCGAACCAACATTTTGATAATCGACTCAGTCGGAATCCTGGCACAACTATACCGGTATGCCACCCTGGCATATATTGGTGGCGGGTTCGGGGTGAGCATTCATAATATTCAGGAACCCATAACGTATGGTGTTCCGGTGTTTTTTGGCCCGCAATATCATAAATTCAAAGAAGCCGTTGATCTCATCGGGCAGGGAGCTGTGTTCAGCATAAGCACACCGGACGAATTGGTTGGAAACACTTCCAGGATTCTGTCTGATCCGCTGGAATATCAGCATTTATCATCCATATGCAGGAATTATGTAGATGAAAACCGAGGTGCAACGGCAATAATCATGCATCATCTTAATGAAGTTTTTCGATAAAGGGGACACGCTGATGCTGTGAACCCGTTTTAAATTGTTTTCAGATGGGGCGGAGAATTGCAGTTGGTGATATTCATGGATGTATCAGTACATTCAGTAGTCTTGTTGAAGATAAGATCAGGCTGACCCAGACAGATACCTTGTTTTTAACCGGCGATTACATTGATCGGGGTCCCGACAGCAAAGCGGTTGTCGAATATATTCTCGGGCTTCGGCGTGCGTCATATAACCTGGTCCTGCTTATGGGAAACCATGAGTATCTGCTGTTACATGCAGGAGAATCGATGGAGTATTATAAATTATGGATGCTGAATTCCGGATTTACAACCCTTCGTGACTTTGGTATCGACATGGATAAACATCCGGGTCCTGAGGCTTTGAAGCGCCTGCCTTTCCCGTATCATGAATTTTTCATGAATTTACGTTTTTATGCAGAAACACCAGGCTTTTTTATAACCCATGGCTGTTTTGAGGGGCGAACTGAAAATCCGCTCGACGATCAGAATTCGATGATCTGGAGGCGGTCAGAATCCTATAATGAATCATTTTTACAAGGGAGAATACTGATACATGGACATACGCCGGCTTCCCTTGAAGAAATCCGTCGCAGGGCTGATGATCCGGGAGCCCTCATTCTCAACCTCGACGCAGGGTGTGTTTATGCCGGCAAATCCGGACTTGGTTACCTGGCCGCGCTTGATCTTGATTCGAGGGAGCTGTTTGCCTTGAAAAATTGCGAATAAATAAGCAATATTCTGTCTGATAAATATTATCTTTGAAATGTATAAGATAAACTAACTCAAATCCAACAGTATGAAAAAATCAATGCTAGTTCCGGGATGCCTGTTAATCCTCGTCACCTTCCTTGTTACATCCTGCGGTCCCAGTGTCAGTATTACCAGCTGGACCAATCCCAAGGAAAAAGAAAAAATCGGCAATGTCGTCATCTGGGGCATGTTCGAAAAACTTGAATACCAGAAACCCTTTGAACAGTGTGCAGTAAACTATTTAAACAGCAAGGGATTTAAGGCGATGGAATCATTGAAATTCCTCGTCCCGGGAACTAAGTACGATTTAAAGAATCTTGAAAAGAAGTTCGACAGCCTGGGCGTGGATGGCATCCTGGTTGTAACATATAAGGGGACAGACAAATCGGAATCTTATGTCCCACCAACCACAACTGTTTATCCCGATTATTATTATAATTATTACAACTATTACAGCTGGGGATACCCGGTGTATGGTTTCGGAGCCAACGTAGTGACTTCGGGTGGTTATTGGGCAACGACCTCAGTGGTAAACCTCCACGCAAATCTCTATGCCAATTCGAACAACGGACTTATCTGGACTGCCGAGATTGCCATTACCGATCCGGAATATATTGATGAAGTAACAACTAAGGTGGTTTCACAAATTTATTCTGACTGGATGAAAAACGGGATTTTAAAAATGGCGGTAAAATAAAAACACCTTTTTCATTTTTTATTTTGATAATAAAAAAAATCCTCTATTTTTGCCGGTGAATGTTTTTACGGAGTTAGATTTCTCAATGATGCAAATTACAATTAATACAAGTTCCAATTTTTGGTGGTGGCGTTCTAAACTAAACAGAACGTAAACATTATAGTTTCCTTTATCTGAAAGAATAATCGAGAGGCTTGCTGTTTACAAACGGCAGGCCTTTTTTAGTTGAAATAATCCGGCTTGCCAGCACTACATGGTAAGCCGTTTTTTTTAACCTAAAAATCAAACAGTATGACTAAAATCAAAAAATTCAATCTTAATGAGCAGGAGATGCCAACGCAATGGTATAATATACAGGCAGATATGCCGAATAAGATCCAGCCACTCCTTCATCCCGGAACCAAACAACCGATTCAGCCGGGCGATCTCGAAGCTCTTTTCCCAAGGGCGTTGATCGAACAGGAGATGTCGGCCGACCGTGATATTGACATCCCCGAAGAGGTGCAGGAGCTGTACAAAATCTACCGTCCGACTCCTGTACATCGGGCGTATAATCTTGAGCGGCTCCTGGATACCCCGGCAAAGATCTACTTCAAGAATGAAAGTGTAAGCCCCCCGGGATCGCATAAACCGAATACGGCCATTCCGCAGGCATACTACAATTACAAACAGGGGATAAAGAAAATAACGACTGAAACCGGCGCAGGCCAGTGGGGCAGTGCACTCAGTTTTGCCACCAGTTTTTTTGGAATTCAATGCAAGGTTTTTATGGTAAAGGTGAGCTATGAGCAAAAACCATACAGGAAATCGATGATGCAGTTGTGGAATGGTTCTGTGATTGCTTCGCCAAGCATGGAAACGAAAGCCGGGCGGGACATTCTGGCCGAAGATCCTGATTCTCCCGGAAGTTTGGGCATCGCGATTTCGGAGGCGATTGAGATCGCTGCAACCCATGAGGATACCATGTACTCCCTGGGAAGCGTGCTGAATCATGTGATGCTGCATCAGACGATCATCGGACTTGAAGCGGAAAAACAAATGGAAATGGCTGGTGATTTCCCCGACCTCGTTATTGGCCCGTTCGGTGGCGGTTCCAATTTCGGGGGGTTATCATTTCCCTTCCTGCGACATAATTTTACCAGGGGTAACAAAACACGTTGCATCGCGGTTGAAGCGGCATCGTGTCCCAAGCTGACCAAAGGTAAATTTGAATATGATTTTGGCGATTCAGCAGGAATGACACCGCTTATCCCGATGTACACTCTTGGACATAAGTTTATTCCACCCGGCATTCATGCCGGCGGGTTGCGTTATCACGGTGCCGGCGCCATCGTAAGCCAGCTGTTAAAGGATGGACTGATCGAAGCGCGGTCGGTAGCGCAGCGCGAAAGTTTTAGCGCGGCAGTTACATTTGCACGGGCCGAAGGATTGATCCCTGCCCCGGAAACCGCGCATGCCATTGCCCAGGTGATCAGGGAAGCCCTGATCGCCAGAGAAGAGGGTATTGCGAAAACGATCCTGTTTAATTTTTCAGGACATGGGCTGCTTGATATGGCTGCTTATGATGAGCATTTTCGGGATGTTCAAAGTAAAGAAGTCTCGATGAATCTTTCGGGGAGCCTTTTAACAAATTTGGTTACGCCTGTTGTGTAAACTCTATTTTGATTCCCACCCTGTCAGGGTACACCACCCTGACAGGGTGGGTTGGTTTGGTACGGATTAAAGCGGGATCAGTGTTTTAAAGAGGTGCTTTTCGATGGTAAGTTTTTCGGCGTTCCCGTAAACACAAACGGCATCCTGTTTCAGTACATCTGCGATCAACCGGGAAAATTCCCGGATATGCGATGGATCCGTTGAAAGAACATCATCCCGGTCGCGCTGCCGGTCGGCATCGCTAAGTTTTGTAAAGTACATACTCAATGCTTTGTTCCCAATTTGTGATGGAGTTAACGGCGTATCCATTTCTGCAATGGTTCCGATAATATACCGGGTCATAGCCTGTTCGTCGGCATCGAATGTTTGCAGGTATTCAACGGTGTTTTTAAATGTTTCGAATGTTGCGCCCAGGTTTGGATCACGGTACGAATTGAAGGTCAGGTTGCCTGATGGAGAAATGCTGCAGAACCCGCCATATGCACCGCCGATTACACGGATTTGGGTCTGAAGCCAATCGGTCGACAGAATCTGGTTCAATACACTAATTCGGCCATTCCATGTATAGCCAAGCTTTTTAAAGTTATAACCCTGGATAACATATTGAACATTGGATGCTGCAAGCAGTCCTTCGTTCCGGTTTTCGGTGTCAAATTCCCATTCTTTAATTTCATGACCGCCAGCCGGAAGCTGAAGAAGGAATGGCTGTAAAAACTGATAAAAAAGCTCCCGGTCATTCCGGGCACAGGTTACAGATACAACGAGATTTTCCTTGTTAAAGAGCAGTTTTGCAACCTGCTCCAGCTTGCTGATCACCTGGCTGGTGTTTTGGTCAAAATCGCGGAGTAAATCAGTTACAAACCAATAGTAGGAGGCGCCTCCGGTCAGTTCGCTGATCATTCCCTGGTTGCTGAAGTAAGAAGAGAGTCTCCTGTTCGCCACCTGGAACCCATTGCCCTTCATTTGGGCATCGAGATGCGACTGATGGCGCGACAGCAGGGTTTTAATCCGGTTCGTATCACGGTAACTTGTCCCTGTAAGTATTTCGCTGGTAAGCTCGAGAAGTTTCTCTGTTTTGTAATGCATGGTTTTTGAACTAACCATGAATTTAAGGAGTATCGATTGATCGCTCAATCCCTGGGCATAGGTGCGGAGCGAGGTATAAAACCCACCTGTGTGAATATTCAGTGTTTTATTCAGTTCACCATAAGTATAATGCTCAGTATCCAGGTTTCCGATCATGTTCGACAACAGGGCGGCGAATGGTATGAGCTCCTGTGGAACGACCTGCAAATCGAAACAGAGATTCATATAGATAACTCCGTTGGTGAACTGGGAATGGCTGATGCAGGGAACCTCATCAAGATATTCTTCCTTCATCTCTATCGGGATTGTATTTGGATCAATATCACCGATTTTCAGTGAAGGTACCGAAGCAAGCGCTTCAGCTGAGTCATCGCGCTGCTGGAAGGCGATCAGATCACGGGTGTTCTCAACCAACGCATTTATTTCGAGGTCGGTCAATGAGGCCTTATATGCAGCAAGCTCCTTTTCCACCAGCCCGCTTCGGGTTTTATCAAGTCCCGGAGCCGGTTCAAGGCTTAATAACAATGAATGGGGATTGTCGAGAAAATATTTTTCAATAATTTTCTCGAGAAAATTTTCTGTCAATGCTTTTTTTACCTCACGAAGGGTTTTTTCGTATTGAAGACCGGAAAAGGGATCATCGCCGAAGAACCATCGTGCAAGCGAATGATTAAGACAGGTAAGGCCTTTCTGGGCGTCATCTCCTTCGCGCAGTCGAAATTCCATGCGGTTGATCACCCCCTCAATCTCCTGCTTATCCAGACCATCACTGATAACCTGTGCCAGTGTTTGTTTTATAATCTCTAAAAACCTCTGTTTATCCCCCGGGTTGGCATTCATGGCAACAATCTGCAGGGCATGTTGTTTAAAATTGGAGGAGGATGCCGAAACATCCTGGCCGATGCCAGCCTCCTGCAACGCGAGCCTGACAGGAGCCGATTCCTGGTTTACCAACACTTCACATAGTATGTCGAGCGCCATGGTAAGCGCCAGATCGGTGTTCGGCCCTGCAACGAAATTCCATGTAAGGAAGGTTTGGTTTGTACAATCAGCGCCTTCAAAAACAGGATAATATTCTGTTGCCACTTTCATTTCATTAAAGGGATCCTGGTCTGCCAGTGTAATCTGATCGCTGGTTCTCTGAAATCCATCCAGGTAGGCTGTATTGATAAAGGCAAGCTCTTTCTCCAGATCGGCATTGCCGTATAAATAAATATAACTGTTTCCCGGGTGGTAATATTTTTGATGGAAAGCGATGAAATCCTGGTACGTGAGCGTAGGAATGGCATCGGGATGTCCGCCCGATTCAAATCCATACGGGCTGTCGGGGAAAAGATGCCGGAACACCTGGTACCATAATTCACGGTGGGGATCGGAGAAGGCTCCTTTCATCTCATTGTATACCACGCCTGTGTAGGTAACAGGCTCCTCCTTCGCGGTGAGTTCGTAATGCCAACCCTCTTGTTGGAGTATGCGAATGTCATTATAAATCAATGGATTAAAAACCGCATCGAGATAGACATACATGAGATTGAAATAATCCTTGTCGTTTATGCTGGCGACAGGGTACATCGTATAATCTTTTGATGTGAAGGCGTTTAAAAATGTACTGAGTGAGCCCTTGAGCAGGACATCAAACGGACTTTTAACCTGGAAGTTTTTCGATCCGTTCAGTACCGAGTGTTCCATGATATGCGGAGCCCCGTTATCTGAGCCGGGTAAGGTTTTAAATCCAATGCAGAACGTTTTATTGTCATCATCGGCCATGATTTTAAATAGCCTTGCGCCACTTTTCACATGTTCAAAGTAAAGGCAATTTGCATTAACCTCATCAATAAAGTGTTGTTCCAGCAACCTGAAACCATTGTATATGCTATTTGAAATATAAGTTGCAGCCATAAAGGGAAATCGATTTGGTGACAAAGATAGCGCAACATTGAATAAACAAGTTTGGCTGAGTGTAAGCTTTTTTTACAGTGACGGCTTTACAGGAAGATTTTTTATATTTACAGGATGTTAGAAATGCGCAGGGCGCAGGGCACAGGAGTTTAATTAATTTAAAGTGGGGTTTTATGCGAACATTATTAGGTATGTTATTCCTTTTGCCGGTGATGGTTCTGGCACAATCAATCAACCCGGTTACCGGTGACAGTTTTCAGGATGCAGTGGCAGGAGTCCCGGAAACCTATGATATTGGAACACTTCTGGAATACAATAACGGAGCCGATATTTTCATAGAATTTGGATTCATGTCATTGATGGTCCAGGAAATTACATGGAAGAATGCCAAACTGAAGGTGGAGGTATACCGAATGTTTACGCCGGAGGCGGCCTTCGGCATCTATTCACTTTCTGTGTTGAATTGTCTTCAGCGGGATACCCTCACCTCGTTTGACTGCAACACGATTTACCAGTATCAAACTCCTTATGGGAATTTATACATCTCGGTTACCAGTGATAACGGTTCGGATGCAGCCCGTGCGTTATATCTGCCGGTTGCAAATGCCATAATGAAGAATAATCCGCAACCAATTCTGAAACTTCCGGATCCTTTCAGCCTGCCGCTGTTGAAAAAGGCAAGGAAAAACCTGGTCTATGTTCAGGGTCTGGTTGGGCTTCAGAACAGCCTCTTTCCTTGGCAGGAGTTATTTTTAGGTGTTCGATTCGGGATGTATGCAATTCTCCTCGCCAATCCTGATTCCGAATTTTATTTTGCACGTATCCGGTTTGAAACCCCACAGGATATGTTGCGCTTCCTGAGGCAGGCAGAATTAACCATTGGCGATGTTCCGGTACCCAATACCAATACAAACGACGGACTATATCGCGAATATCAACTGGTAAAGCCTGATGATCCGCTTACAATATTCTTTCTTCAAAGCCAGGAGCCCTGGCCTGTCAGTGCTGTTATTGGCCAGCAATGAGAAGTGATTTCCCCGCCTGGATTGTCCAGACCCCATTGGTGCTGTCAATGCCGCCGGGTATTTAACTGTTATCGTTACTTGATCAATGATAATCCTTCAAGGGCGGAGGCATCCTTGGGTTTATGCAATAAAACCTTGTTGAACAGGATCTTTGCTTCGCGGAATTTTCCCAGTTTGAGGTTAATCCATCCGTATAAAAGATTGGCATCATAGTCGAACGGATAAAGATTAACTACTTTTTCAAGGAATTTTTCGGCCTTGGGATAATCCTGTTTATTATAGTAAATGGACCCTATTCTATAGTTGGCCAGTGTATTCTGTGGATCGATTTTAAGAATTTCCTGGTACTGATAGATTACCTGCGTCCAGTTTCCCAATGCAGCTGAAGGCATAACATAACCGAACTTTGGTTCAATAGCGTAAGGCTTCAGCTTCATCGCTTTCTGGTAATAACTAATTGATTCTATGTGCAATCCGGAAAGATAAAGCAGCCATCCAAGGCGGAGATTGATTTCGTATGAATTTTCCTGGTAAACATCCTTAATGGTTCTAATAGCCCTTGAATAATCGGCTTTAGCCTCCATCGAATAGCTGTTTTCAAAAGCGACCTGAAGGTTTTTCAGGTCTGATTGAGCAGAGAGATCCAGCATTGAGAGTAATGAAAGAAAAAGCAGTGAGAAGGTGAGAAGGCGAGAATGTGAAATGACCAGATGACTAAATATTAAACACTTACGAGTATCTGAGGAGATAAAGATACTGTGAATAAGTTGCCGAAATTTTTGATTTTTGATTTTTGATTTTTGATTTCTTAAAGCTTCCATGTAATTCCTCCGATAATGCTATTGGTAGAATAGGGATAATATTTTGTTTGGGGTACAAATAAATTATCTGTTGTTTTTACATAATAGAGTTGCTGATATTCTTTCCGGTAATACTGGTAGATTACTGACAGCTGAAAATGTTTCGAGAGGACAAAGATCAGGTTTGCCCCAAGGCGGTAATCAATTTTATCGCTGTTATTATAAACGATGGCTCCGTTATAAATATTGGCATTGGTATAATCGCCATAAAGCAGGGTTGCTTCTGCCCATAGCCAGGGCGTAATTTTTGCACCAATCATCTGGTTGAGCAGAAGCCTGGAATCACTTCCCTGAAAAAATCCGGTAAGGGTCGTGTTTCCGTATAAATTCAGGTTGCCCAAAGGATAATAGGTTAATGACCCTCCGGCCTGTACTTGAGTCTTCCCGTTTAAATTTGACCAGCTGCCGGAAAGGCCCATTGTGAAAATCGAAAAGTCTTTGGTGACAGTGATTCCGGCTACATAATTGTAAAACGATGTATCGTTTTGGGTAAAAGAATAAATCGTGCGATTGAAGGGAAAAGTGATTGCCGAATCCAGATTGGAAACATAATATAGCGTATCGTATACTGTTTGTCCAACGTAATGAGCCTGAATGTTCGGATAACGAACATTCAGCATATGAAATGAGGGGATTATCCTGAATCCTGCAGGCAACATGATCCGGGCCTCCAGAAAAGCCTCATTCTGATTGATCCGGTAGTCACATGTTGTGTCTTTGTAAACAGTGTCGAAGCTGTAGTGGTTGTAATATCCCCAGGTACAGTCGGCCTTCTTAACCAGCCGATCTTCAATCAACGACCAGTTGAAGGATTTGGTTTTTGAAAAATTGAGATAATTGTAAGCTGCTTTCAGACTTATTACGTTCCAAAGATTAACCCTAACCCCGGCGTTTCCATAATAGCTATTTCCATACCGGTCGATTTCTGAGTAGATTGCTTTGGTTCCCGACTGGCTTTGTCTACCTTTTGATTGACCGCCGGCAGTAAAATTTCCTCCACCCTCCATCCTGACCTCTTCGATGACCGGTGTTTTAATGTAAAGCCGCGTTCTCATTTCTGGCGACATGGAGGGCAACAAACTGTATGCATCGGTGGCACGATTTGAATTGAGGTAACAGAAATAGAGATATTCAAGCCCCACAGGATCTGCCACGTTGAATTTCAGGGCAGTAGAGAAATGGTTTATCGCGGTGATGAACTGGCCTCGTTCATAATATGCAATACCCATGCGAATACGCAGGTAATAATAATCGATGTCTTGCCGAAGCGCCTGTTTTCCGATGATGATCAGGCTGTCCCATTTCTTCTCCTGGTAAAACCGGTAGGTAAGCTGGTCGGCTCTTGCAAAATCCATTTTGTCGGCTGCACGGGCAGCAGAAGGCGTAAGCGCTGTGAGGAGCAGAAGAAGGATTGACAAGTGACAAGTGACGAGTGACAAGTGACAAGTGACGAGTGACAAGTGACGAGTGACGAGTGACAAGTGACACGTGACACGTGACGCGTGACAAGTGACAAGTGACAAGTGACGAGTGACAATTGTCAGGAAATTTTGAAAATGAACAGGAAGATGGCGTTTTTTCATTGGGGGATCAGTTTCGCTGCGATAGATTTTCCTTTTTCATGGATGATAAAGCTTTCGATTCCATTGGGGCTGATAAATATCTCGGAATCGATCCGTTTTGTTACCCATCTGCCGATTTTTACCATTGTTTCTGAGCGCAAACGAATGTTTGATTGCATCAGTTCATCTTCCATCTTCAGGTATTGCAGATGATAAACTGCCCGGGTGAAAATCCAGAAAGGAGCAATAAAATCCTGGATAAATGTCAAAACCGGGTTGTTAAATGCATGTACGGGATAATAATCGGTAACCAGTAAATCATTGTAATATCCAAGCATTACTTTATAGGCGCTGAGAAAAAACAGATAGAGAAGTGACGATTTATTTCCCTCGAAATGGGTAAAATAATGAAGGTCGCCATCATTCCTGAACCATGCCCTCGATCCACTTTCCTGGCAATATAAACAAGTATTGTTCAGGGAGTCTACCTGCACTTCCCACGATACGGCTGCATCGTTTCCGGAAGCAGTTCTTACCTGGTATTTTAACATCTGGCCGGGAATAAGGTGAAAGGCTTTTTCAAGCGCACTGTTTCGGCTGATATTTGATACCCATTTATCATTTGCAGGGATATCGTAGGATTTTAATTCGAATTTTCCAGCCTGGTGAAGAATATAATGGCTGATGGGATGTTCGGTGGTTTTTGAACCGATGTAGGGGGTTGTTTGAATCTGGAAATGAATGTGCGGCACCGGCGAGCGCCCTGAATTTCCACAATTGGCCAAATGCTGACCCCGGTAAACCGTTTCTCCCTTTACAACTTTAAAACTTTCCTTTTTCAGATGCGACAATTTGGAATAAAGCTGATCTGTATGACGCAAAATAATTGTATTACCCCAATTATGCTCCAGGTCCATGCTGCCGATCTCATTATCATCATAACCATCGGTAATCTCTTCAACCCAGCCTCCTGCGGGAGCAAGAACTGGTTTATTGTATCCATAGTAATCTTCAGTTTTTTCTCCTTTATCTGAATAGGCAAGACCATCATCGTCTGTTACTTCAAAATCCCAGGCATGGCGCCACTCATCTTTGTGTGTAAAGGAGCCGCTGTGTCCCTGGGTTATTTTCCACTTACCCCAAAAAGGTAATGCAAAAGGAAAAAACATGACTCCCCCGAAGCGCACCTTGTAATTAATGTGGGAGTAAAGATTTTTCTCGGGAGAGTTTTGCTGGTAACTTACCAGCTCAGGTTTGGTAAAAAACCGTTCTCTTAACTTGAGGGAATAGAGGAAAAGAAGGACAATAACATTGAATGGCAGCGAATAAATGGAGAGTTGAAACAGGGAGAAAATCGTATAAGTGCTCGTGAGGATGATAGAAATAAGTGGAGTCAGCAGGATGACCCAAACAAATGACCATCGTGAGGGGATGATAAAAAAACCGCCGATTGCAATGGAGGTAAGAATGAAGTTAAATCCGATATACCCATAGCTTAATTCTGTAATATCTGCTCCGATAAACTGGTAATAGAGCCAGGCCGAAAAAAATCCAAGGAGTGATAGCATAAATGCAATACGGGAATAAATGATCAGTCCCAGCGCGACCAAAATGCCTGCAAACAGGTGGTACTGAAAAAAAATGGCCCCCAGCGATTTAAAGTAGAGATTCCAGAATTCAGGCAAATTGAGGGTATTAAACCAGTTATAGGCATCAACCATTGTTTGCCCTCCCCACGAATAAAGTTCATTCATCTGGTAGAGACCCGATTCACTTACCTGTAGTGAAGTAAACTGTCGCGCTGCCAGCGTTACCAGTGATAATCCCAACAGGAAAGGCAGGCTTAAATAAGGTAATCCATATTTTCCTATAATCCCTTCAAGCCCGAGGGTGAGAAACAAGGTGAGAATAGTGGCAAAAACAAGTATGGTAAAAAAAGCCAGCCCTGGTTCATAATAGACACCGATTCCCAACCCAACAAGCAAGCTGTTGAACCCGTAATAGCCTTGCTTTATATTATAACGGTTAAAGCCGATTATGTAAGCGAGGAGATTGGAAACCATCACCGCGATCAACCCACTCAAACCGGCATAGACATCGAAAAAAGATATCAGCATCAGGATAACCGCAAAGAACTTGTTATCAGAAAAAAAAATCTGACTGTAACTGTTTGCAATACCTGAAAGAAATGCAGGAAACAGTGATTTTAGTTTATCCGGCTCAGCCATAAACTATAAGAAATTTCTAAACGATTGCTGGTCGGTAATCAATTGATTTTTTTCAGATATTCCGGAATTCTTTCCATTCCGTTTATATTATCCAGCGTTTCTTTATCACGGATGATGTGAGGTTTGTCATTTATATCGATCAGTACAACATTGGGGCGGAGCGCTATAAATTGCATCCATTGCGACATATTATATGCCCCTACATTATGGATTACCACCTGGTCGCCACGGTTGAGCAACGGGAGTTCGGTGCTCTCGCGGATTACATCGATGTTCATGCAAAGGGGGCCGTACACACAGGTCTCTTCAGTATATTGTGTAAAAGATTGTGCCGGTGTGATTTTATGATCGTACCAGAATGATGTGAAGAGAATATTAACTCCCACATCGAGGATCGTATTACGCCGGCCGGTACTTGAACGTTTATTTGAAATAACAGAACCAATAAGAAAAGCTGAATCATCAACCATTGCCCGGCCCGTTTCAAGGATGAGCAGTGGTAATTTGTCTTTTCGGAAATTACTGTTGAGCAAGGCAGTGGAAATAGCTTCGGCAAAATCATCAAAAGTCGGATTGGTATCCGAACCTGGCAAATACGATCCTTTCAGGGTGTTCTTTGAGGCAAAACCGCCACCAAGATCAATGTACTTGATTTCGTGACTGAATTTATGTTCAATCGCCAGTGCGAGTTCTGCAAGTTTTGATGCAGCAATACCATAGGCTGAAGGGGAAAGCATAAAAGTTCCGATATGGCAGTGAAGTCCAACGAGATCCATCTTGCCCGAATGCATGATTTTGTTAATGGCATCCCAGGCCTGACCGTTTTCATAGTTGAACCCAAACCGGTCCCAGATGGGATAGACACCGGTATCCATGTTAACCCTCACGGCGACCCGGGGACGTTTCTTCAGGGTTCCCGTTAATTCAACAATGGTATAGAATTCGTCAAGATGGTCGATGTGGATCAGTGAATCGTTTTGAATGGCTTTGCTAAGATCCTCTTCGCTTTTTTCAGGACCGTTGAAAATGATTTTATTTCCGGATACTCCCAGTGCAATCGCTTTATCATATTCGAAACCCGAAACGACCTCTGCCCAGGAACCTTCCTGATGAAAAATGTTACAAACAGCATTCAGGTAGTTGGTTTTATACGACCATGCAAATTGAACCCTGGGATAGCGCGTTTCAAAAGCTTTTTTCGCTTTTTTCAGGTTGTTGCGGATGGTTTTCTCAGAAATAACGAACAGTGGGGAGCCGTAATCCTCAACTAATTTTTTTACTGCAATGCCTTCGATGTGTGTCGTGGCCTGGATTTCTGATCTTAATCCAAATTTATTCGGCATTCCACCTTCCAGCTTCTTGATCAGTGGCCGTTCATACCTTAATTTGCTCATATGCTATTTTATTACATTTATTATTAAACTCAAAGATCAAAATTCAAAGATCAAAACCATAAATTAAACTCAAAGATCAAAACTCAAAGATCAAAACCACAAATTAAAACTCAAAAATTTGTGCTTAGTACAATATTCCCGTTTTATTTATTATTCTCAAATTCTCAAATTTCCAAATTTCCAAATTCGCCCAATTCGATATTCAATATTCAATATTCGATATTCGATATTCTTTTTAGAGTTCCCCGTATATAGAGATTTGTTCAAACTCTTCCCGGTCAACGATCATGTCCCAGGCATAACGGATAAACATTTTCCCCACAGTATAGGTTGAGAATGGTTTTACCTTCAGACCAACAGCAAGGTTCACAAGCGCTTCCGGAATATTTTGGCCGACCCCGACCGACAGATAGATCCAGGCAGGCAGCCGCGGATTAATTTCCAGCAGAAACAGTTTCCCCTCTTTGTCTTTCATGAGCTCCAGCTCGAATCCTCCCCGCCATTTGGTGTTTTTCAAAAATTTACGGGTCATTTCCAGCATTTTTTCATCAGCGATGGAAATTCCGCCCCACGCCTTCCCCTTGTCAGTGATGTATTGTTTACGCATGGGAATTGCAGCGATGGTGTTGCCTTTTCCGTCACCCAACCCGGTCACATTGAATTCGGTACCGTGTATGAATTCCTGAATGATGATCGGAAGCCCCCATTTAGCGCTTATCTTATTAAAATGACTTCTGATCTGTTCAACATTATATGCAATGGAGGCATCGTAAAATTTTCCCTTGACAATCATGGGGAATGAAAATTCTGATTCCAGATTATGAATTGAATTCAAATCATGGATGGCCTTGCTTTTTGGCACATTGATGCCATATTTTTCCCCGAAATCATTGAGGTTCACCTTGGTTCTTTCCTCATACTGATGCATGGTAGGAAGAAACATATGAATCCCCATTTCCTTCAGTTTATCTTCCAGTTTGATGAAAGAATAGAGTTCGGCATCGAAATTTGGAATGATCACATCCAGATTTTCTTTTTCATGGATGTATTTTAATCGTTTCATCAGGCTTTCGGTACCGCCGGAAGGATATGGGATTTGGTAGGTGCGGTCGACCAGATCGTGCATGTAAATTCCTGGTTCAAGCGACTCGTAAGAAAATCCGATAATTCTTACCTTAAATGACTCTGCCTCACGCAATGCTCTTATAACCGAAACCCCGGGTCCGGGACTGTCGATGGCATTGAGGCCGGTAACCCCGATATTAAGCGTCCTTATCTTCATGGCGTTCGAGCAGGTGGTTATGTGAAAGGAGACCAATAAAATCATGATAATCATTCTCAACCGTTGTCCTGTCCGTAGTATATTTTTCGAGAAGGGCATCACAGATCATTTCCTGGGTTTTTCCAGCCTTTATCATATTAAGAATATCAACCCCTATGGGATTAACTGTAAAGGATTCGCCTGAAACCGGATTGAAGAGTAGGCCTGCCTCACTGATGGCTATGTTTTTCCTGAGCTTCATAAGTATAAATTATGTGGTTAAGGATTGTTAAACCACTTATTGTTATTATTAATTGTGCTAAGTTACGATGATAATTCAACCGGACTTAAATGAAAGTGTGTTTATTTTGAAATATTAGTTAAGAAGCAAGTTCTGATTGTCAGAATATTAATAAAAAAGCTGTTGGTGCTAATAGCCAACAGCTTTTTACTGTTATTAGCCGTTATTCTTTGATAAGTTTGATATTTACGATTTCTGTGCTTTTCTGTAATCTCAGGAAATAGATCCCTTTCGGATTGCCCCACAAATTCAGTTCAAAGGAGGTTACACCAGTTGTTGCCTTATTGGCCAGTATTTTTAATTCCCTGCCGGTAATGTCCATGTCCGATATTGTTGCAAAAGCGCCATCGCCAATATATGCGGCCCACACTCCATTTCAGAGGTTACTCAAACCGGCAATTTTAAATTTGTAACTGTTTGTTTTCATGAGTTGTTGTTCTATGTATAAAGAAATTTTTGGAGTGCAATATTACACTACTTCTTTTACTTAAGTGTTATAGAATTTAACAATTCTTGTATAAAATTTTAAGAAGGTCAAACTTTAGTAACTTTCAACTGTGGTGATTTAACTGATCGCATCCAGTGATTTCCTTTCGATTGCCGGAGTGGCTTTGTAATCAGTCACTGATATTCCGGTAATAGTTTTAAATTGTGTGGAAAGGTATTGCACACTGCTGTAGCCCATCATATAGGCGATCTCGCTCAGGGTAAGGTCGGCATATTCGATGAGTTCCTTCACCTTTTCAATTTTTTGAAGGATTGTGAATTTCTCAAGCGTAGTGCTTTCGTGTTTTGAAAACAGTGATGAAATGTAAGGATAAGACATCCCAAAGCGTTCTACCAGGTAATCGGAATTGCGCACCATTGCATTATAGGTGGAATGATGCACCAGTTCAATTACGGCCTGTTTGATCTGCTCCACCAGCATTTTTTCCTTATTTTTGATGATCTCAAAACCATAGCTTTCCAGCATGGCTTCGATCTTTTTCCATGAGGCCTTTTTAGGATCAATTGAAAGAACGAGCGTTCCCAGTTTGATTTCATGGATCTGGATCCCATCCGCAGTTAGTTCCTTGCGCAGCAAATGAATACAGCAGTTGCTGGTCATATTCCTTACGTGGATGGTCCGGGCAGGGAAAGTCGGTGTATTTTTCATTGCAAATAATTACACAAGATCGTAACGATATGAGTCCTGGCGGATAAAGATAAACAATAAAACAGTAAACGCCCATAAAGATGAACCGCCATAACTAATATAGGGAAGCGGGATGCCGATCACTGGCATCAACCCCAGTGTCATTCCGATGTTGATCGTAAAGTGAAAAAAGAGGATGGAGGCTACACCATATCCATAAAACCTGCTGAATCGTGACCGCTGTCGTTCGGCCATCAGGATGAGGCGGACAAAAAGCCCCACATAGAGGATTACCAAAGCAGACGACCCAAAAAATCCCCATTCTTCACCAATCGTACAAAATATAAAATCAGTGCTTTGTTCTGGCACAAAGTTGTATTTGGTTTGTGTCCCCTGTAAAAATCCTTTCCCAAATGCCCCGCCTGAACCAATGGCGATGAGTGACTGATTCACATTGTATCCTGCTCCTTTCAAATCGACATCCTGCCCCAACAGAACATGAATCCGGTTACGCTGATGTGGTTCCAGAATATGGTTGACACTGTAATCGACAGAGAACACAAAACCAAGAGCGCCCAGGGATATTGCGGTGATCAGCAATGTAGTGCGAAGTTTCCGGTTGCTGAAAAAGTAAAAACCTCCTGCAATCAGCAGCAAAATTGCAACCAGAATGAGCTTCGGCAACAGTAACGCCAGAATTCCTATAACAGGCAGTACTATAAATGCAAGCGGAATGAAACCGGTAAGTCCGGCACGATAAAGCACAATCACCAGCGCCAGGAATACGATAGCCGAACCAGTATCATGCTGCAAAAAAACGATCACGGCCGGAACAAGAATAATGGTGGATGCAATCGCCAGACTGCGGAGTTTAGCAATGCTGACATCCAGCGTGCTTAGGTACTTCGCAAGGACCAAAGCCGTGGCCATTTTAGCAAACTCGGCAGGCTGAATGCCAAAACCGGCAATAGCAAACCAGCCTTTTGATCCGGCGACTTCCCGACCTGAAAAGATTACCACCACCAGCATAAATAGGAAGAAGCCATAAATAAACCAGGCAAACTGCGAAAAGAACCTGGAGTCGATGATCAGGATCCCCATGGCCAGCAACATTGCTGCGATGATGAATATCATCTGTTTGCCATACTTTTGGGTAAAATCAAAAATATGGTTATGTGTCTCATTGTACACAGCGGCATAGATGTTCAGCCAGCCAATGAATACCAGTGAAAGGTAGAGTCCAACTACTACCCAATCAATCCTGTAAAATATTCCCTTGTCCGTTCTCACTTTCAGGTTGTTTCCCGTTTATCAGATTTCCATTGATCATACGTTCTTCCATATCTTTACGCTTGATTGTGCGGTTCAGATATTTTTCAATCATCAAACTGGCAATCGGGGCAGCCCAGGTTGCCCCATAACCGGCATTTTCAACCACAACCGAAACCGCGATTTTTGTGTTTTGTACCGGAGCAAAAGCGATAAAGATGGAATGATTTTTTCCGTGTGGATTTTGAGCTGTTCCGGTTTTACCTCCCATGGTAATACTGTCTATTTTGGCAATGACTCCCGTACCCCCGGTTATAACATTAGCCATCCCTTCGATTACGACATCATAGTATTTTGGATCAACAAGTGTATGACGTTTGGTGTTGTAAGCCATGTTCATGCTGTCTTTCTTTCCGATTGCCTTTATCACATGCGGAGTGTAAAACCAGCCGCGGTTTGAAATCACCGCTGCCATGTTGGCGAGTTGCATTGGTGTAATACCAATTTCACCCTGGCCAATGCCAAGTGAAATAATAGTCATTGAACGCCAGCGGTTTTTTCCATGATACCTGTCATAATAGGCTGCGGTGGGAATATTTCCGTTCAGTTCACCGGGGATGTCAATCCCCAGTTTCTTACCTAAACCAAAACTCATCACCTCCTTACGCCAGCTTTCAAATGCCTGACGCGTACTTAAGTAAGATTTGTTGTCAATGATCGATTTGAAAACCCGGCAGAAATAGGTATTACAGGATATCTGAATTGCACCCATCAGATCTGTTGGCGAAGGATGTGGATGGCAACCTACTTTTTTGCCATTACCAAGCGGGAATCCGCCAGGGCATCCGTAACGTGTATCGGGACTAAGTACTCCCTCCTGCTGTCCAACAAGTGCATCTACCAGTTTGAAGGTCGAGCCGGGCGGATACATGGCCATCAGGGCACGGTTAAAAAGAGGCACAAATACAGTATCGGCCAGCAGCCTTGTATAATTCTTTTTCCTGATGTTCCCGGCCAGCAGATTTGGGTCGTACGACGGGCTCGACACAATACATAAAATTTCACCCGTTTGAGGTTCAATAGCCACAATGCTCCCTTTTTTGTTTGTCATCAACAGCTCGCCATACTGCTGTAAATCAGCGTCAAGCGACGAGTAAAGATCAATGCCTGCCACCGAGGTGGTATCATATCTTCCAGCGCGGAAACTCCCTTTATCCCGGTTCATCACATCAAACACCCGTATCTTCATCCCTTTTTTACCCCGCAGGATATCTTCATATGATTTCTCAATTCCGCTTATACCGATATAGTCGCCCGAACGATAATATGGGTTTTTGGCGATCAACTCAGGCCCCGCCTCCCCGATATAACCGAAAGTGTGGGCTGCAACAGGATAGGTGTACTTTCGCAGCGTTCGTGACCGCACAAAAAAACCGGGAAACAGAAAGAGTTTTTCTTCCAGAAACCCATAACTGTCGCGGGTAATCTGCGCTTCAAAGATTGAGGGACGATAAGGAGAATAATTTCTTGCCTTTTGCAAACGGCTGATAAACTCTGTTTTTTCGATTCCGATCAGTCGGCATAATGCCATGGTGTCAGGGTTTTTCACCTGCTGAGGAATCACCATCAGATCATAGGCCGCTTCGTTGTAAACCAGTAATTTGCCATTGCGGTCAAATACCAGCCCACGGGCAGGGTACTGGGTTACATATCGCAGTACATTGTTATTTGCAGAAAGTATGTACTTATCCACCAGGATTTGCACATAAAAGAGCCTGATCAGGTATAAAAGCCCGATAAGCAGGAAAAACCCGATGATTATGTACTTCCGGTCGGCATATATTCTTTCCATTAACCGCTAGCGCCTTCTGAGAATAATCGGAGGTGTGGAATCCACATTACTTTTGTTCAATGCCCGGTCATAGATGAAAAATTTGAACTTAATCGTGTCAAAGGCTGGTCGCGGGTTTAATAATAGTGTATCGACAATAATCCCTTTAATTGCTTTATTCGGGTCGTCGGGTGTAAGATAAGGGATTCGTGCATAGTATGGCGGATCGAGTACTACTTTTACAAAGATGCCATTTTGTTTTTCGTAATAGTCGATAATATAGTTATAGTAATACAATCCTCCTGTGTCGAAGGGAGGGTATGTTTGCTCGGGCCGGAGTCCGATATCGCCGTTCCCATCCTTGAACGAAATGGTCAGATAACCCCGTTTGGCATATATTCCTGAATCGAATTCGGAAGTGAAACTTTGAAAAGCGATTTCAGGAATGTCGGGATATACCTCTTTTTTCATACAGGAGGTTAAAAGAAATATGGCGGTAATCAAAACGATTGACCCGCAAATTCGAAAACAACGAAAACAGGGATATAACATCATGGTCAGATCGACGTTAATTCAGTACCTTTGCCGGCTGTAAAAATACAAAAAAAAGCGGACAGGCGGAGAAGACCATTGGACAACGTAAATGAATTCAGTGTCTTTTAAAATAGGGTAAAATAGAAAAGATGAGATTTAAGGAAAAAATGCTAGAAATTACCTCCTCGCAGGAATTTACATCATATGCCCTGGAATTGTTTCAATACCAGTATAACCAGAATGCGGTTTATCATGAATTCGTCGATGCCAACAGGATATCTGTGACAAATATATCTTGTGTAGAAGACATCCCTTTTCTCCCTATCGGGTTTTTTAAATCACATGATGTTGTATGCGGGCATGTTCCACCCCAGGCAATTTTCCGCAGCAGTGGTACGACCGGGATGGTTCGTAGCCATCACATGGTCAACGACCTCTCTGTTTACAGGCACTCTTTCATTAAAGGGTTTGAACGCTGTTACGGGAATCCGGCAGAAATTCAATTCCTGGCACTTACACCAACACCCGAACAGGCCCCTGATTCATCGCTCGTTTACATGATTCAGAAATTGATGGATCTTAGCCTTAGTCCCGAAAACGGGTATTTTCTGGCCAGCCACTCGGGTCTGAGCGCACGGTTGCGGCAGCGACGGGCTAAAGGGAAGAAAATTATTCTCATCGGACTGACCTATGCCCTGCTCGACTTTGCAACAAAATATCCTGACGATTATTCGCAACTAATTGTTATTGAGACCGGCGGAATGAAAGGTCAGCGGAAGGAGATGACAAGAGAAGAGCTGCACTCGACACTTTGCCCGGCTTTCGGAGTTGAACAGATCCACTCGGAGTATGGAATGACCGAACTCTTATCGCAAGCCTGGTCGCAGGGTGATGGGTTGTTTACAACGCCTCCCTGGATGAAGGTGATGATTCGTGATGTCAATGATCCATTAAGTTATATAGGACATGGTGAAACGGGCGGGATAAATATCATCGACCTTGCCAACGAGAATTCATGTAGTTTCATTGCGACCGAAGATCTTGGGCGAATGCATTACAACGGACAATTTGAAGTGTTGGGTAGATTTGACGCCTCTGATGCCAGGGGCTGCAGCCTTATGTTATGACAAGACAGTGAATTGATCATGCAAATGCCCGTTGACATCCCATTAAAAGGGGGCGCTTCCTTGAAAAGCCTGCTTACCTGCATTATCCTTTTTGTATTGATTTCCATTCGTCTTCAATGCCAGGAAACCCCGCAGCAACCGCTTCCGCAGTATAATCTGGTTTTTCAGGATTTTTCGGGAACCTGGGATGAAGCTATCCCTTTGGGAAATGGCATGCTCGGAGCATTGATCTGGCAAAAGGACGGGAAGCTCCGGTTTTCGCTTGACCGTGCTGATCTGTGGGATTTGCAGCCGGCCGCAAATCTTGACAGACCTGAATGGAATTTCAGTTGGGTCAGGCAACAATGGGAGCAAAACACCTACGAGGGGGTTCAGGAGCTATTTGATCTCCCTTACGACCGGGATCCGGCCCCGTCGAAAATTCCAGGCGCTGCCATGGAATTTAATGTTGCTTCCTGGGGGCCTGTCGAATCAGTTGAATTGTCACTCAGGGATGCCTTGTGCAGCGTAACCTGGAAAAACGGCACTACCCTCAAGGCCTTTATCCAGGCTGAATCCCCGGCGGGCTGGTTCAGGTTTGAAGGTCTCTCCGATTCATTATTTCCCGAACTGATTGCACCCGCCTACAACCTGGATGGAAAAGCCGGTGAAGATAATCCTGTGACTGGACAGGACCTGAGGAGGTTGGGTTATCCCAGGGGAAAGATCACCGCTGCAAAAAATGAGATTTCCTATGAACAGGAGGGCTGGGGTGGATTTAAATACCAGGTGCATGTCAGGTGGCAAAGAGAGGGAAACATGCTTACAGGTTGCTGGAGTATCAGTGCGGAATTCCCAGGGTGGGAAAAACAAAAAGCAGCGCAAATCCAAACGGCAGCTGCCATGGAAAATGGTTTTCACGATCAGCTCCGCGAACATTGCACATGGTGGCAGAATTACTGGTCGCAGTCCGCTATTCTTCTGCCTGACCAGGTTCTGACGAAACAGTGGTATCTCGAAATGTACAAGCTGGGAGCAGCCACGGGCAATGGCGCTCCCCCGGTTTCACTGCAGGCAGTTTGGACTGCCGATAATGGGAAATTACCCCCATGGAAAGGCGATTTTCACAATGACCTTAACACCCAGTTAAGTTACTGGCCTGCATACAGTTCGAATCATCTTGAACAGGAAAAGGGATTCATTGACTGGTTACAAAAATGCAAGCCGGAATTCGAGAAATATACACGGCAATACTACAGGGTTCCCGGCCTGAATGCGCCGGGAGTTTGCACGCTCACCGGGCAACCGATGGGCGGATGGATACAGTATGCCTTCGGGCCGACAGTCTCGGCATGGCTGGGTCACCATTTCTATCTCCATTGGCGCTATTCGATGGACAGGGATTTCCTTGAAAAAGAGGCCTATCCCTGGATCAGCAGTGTTGCGGAATACCTGGCAAATTTATCGGAGACCGGCCCTGATGGAAAGCTGAAACTGCCCCTCAGTTCAAGCCCCGAAATTTTTGATAATACACGTGATGCCTGGTTTCAGGAGATGACAAATTTCGACCTGGCACTGGTCAGGTGGACCTTTGAAAAAGCCGGTGAACTGGCCAGGGAACTTGGGAAACAGGGCGAAGCCGTAAGATGGGACTCGATTTTATCCAAGTGGCCTGGTTTTAATGTTGAAGCTTCTTCCGGATTAACGTTTGCCAAAGGAGCACCCTACGATAAATCACACCGTCATTTTTCGCATCTGATGGCCTACCATCCCCTGGGTCTGATCGATTATTCGAACGGGAAGGCCGATCAGCAAATAATAAATTCAACCATTGAAACACTCGATAAATACGGATCCGACTGGTGGTGCGGTTATTCATACAGCTGGCTCGGAAATTTAAAAGCGCGTGCATTCGATGGCGAAGGAGCAACAGCAGCGCTGCAAACTTTTGCCAACAATTTCTGTTTGAAAAACAGTTTTCATGCTAACGGAGATCAATCGGGTACAGGAAAGTCAAAATTCACATACCGACCATTTACACTGGAAGGAAACTTTGCATTTGCGGCAGGAATCCAGGAAATGCTGATTCAGAGCCATACAGGAACCGTCCACATTTTTCCGGCCATCCCGGCGACATGGAAAAATGCAAGTTTTGACCGGCTGCGCGCCGAAGGTGCATTCCTGGTTTCGGCTGAAATGACCGATGGCGTGATTGCTGAAGTAAACGTCGTGGCTGAAAAGGGTGGTAGTTTTAAAATGATCAATCCGTTTAATAATAAGGATTTCAGATGTTCTGCCGCTTATAAAAACAACAACGATACACTGACTGTTGATACATATGCAGGACAGCAAATCAGATTTCACTTTTAGTTTTTGATATGAGTTTTGCCGATTCAGTGATCAGGTTCAACCAGTCGCTCAGACTGGATGTCCCTCTCCCGCCGGGAATCAGGGTGATGAACCCTTTCACCGATCCGCTTGTCAGTAAAACAGCGGAAATTTTTTATCGCAAATACTATGATGATGATCTTCCCCGGCATCTCATCCTGGGGATCAACCCTGGCCGGTTTGGCGCAGGGGCCACCGGGATTCCCTTCACCGATCCGAAACGGCTCATTGAAAAATGTGCCATTGGTTTTCAGGGAACCTTACTGCACGAACCATCTTCGGTTTTTGTATACGATGTAATTGATGCCTATGGCGGGGTTGAGGCCTTTTACCGGCGGTTTTATATCAATTCGGTTTGCCCGCTTGGGTTTACCGCCCCCGGCTCCAGCGGCAAAGAGGTGAACTACAACTATTACGATAGCACCGAACTTACCGCCGCTGTTTATGATTTCATCATTGAAAATATTAAAAAGCAGATTGCCATGGGCGTTGAGACCGACGTGTGCTTCTGTTTTGGCACCGGGAAAAATGAAGCATTTCTCAGGAAGCTGAACCAGGATAAGAAATATTTCAGGAAGATTGTGGCCCTGGAGCATCCGCGTTTCATCATGCAGTATAAATCGAAGTCGAAACAGTTTTACATTGATAAGTATCTTGCGGCGTTCAGACAAATTTCCTGATTTCAGCCATCCCGGGGCTGTTGTGGGATTTATCATCACCATAATGGCCCCGTGATCCCTTATTCAAATGAAAGAGACCTGACGCGGGGATATTGATTGCCCCTGTAAACCCCGGGTTGCAACGTTACTGGCGGGTTTTCAGCGTACATTATATTCAACTAGTTGTGTACCAGAACCGGTTGCCCTTAACTCAGGTTCTGCAAGGATCAGAATAGCCCGGCAGGCTTCAGAATCTCAGGCTCATCATTCCGCGGTGAATTTACCCTCGTTGAAACCGACCATGCTTCCATCAATTCAGCAGGATAGGGTTTTAACAGTTCTGCCAGGGAAGGATCAGGCCGTGGAGAGATCCAGCGCTGCTCGTCATCGCGGTGCAGAATTACCGGCATGCGGTCGTGGATCTCTGCCATCAGGGTATTAGGCGCTGTGGTTATGATGGTGAATGACTTGATTATCTCGCCATCGGCTGATACCCACTTATCCCATAATCCGGCAAAACAGAAGGGCTCTCTGCTTTTAAGCCGGATGTTGAACGGGGTTTTCATCGTATCGCGCCGCCATTCGAAAAAACCGGTGGCCGGCACAAGGCACCGGCGGTTTTTGAAGGCATTTCTGAACGAGGGTTTTTCTGTGAGGGTCTCTCCGCGGGCATTGATAAGTTTGTTACCAATTGATTTATCCCCGGCCCATGAAGGAATGAGACCCCATCGGAAAAACTGCATCTCGCCGGGGTTTTCATTGGAAATAACGGCAAGGTTCTGCGTGGGAGCACAATTGTAGCGCGCTTTGTAAATAGCTGTTCGTACTCGAATCCCAAAGCGTTCAAGGATAAGCGCATCTTCAGCCACAAATGAAAACCGACCGCACATAGGCAAATTTAATAATGCATTTTGCACTTTATTTTGTTAGTCCTTCCCGGCAATCACAATCACAATTTCTCCCTTCACTGCCTTTTTTTCAAAATAGGCAATGAGCTCAGCCAGGGAACCACGCACATTTTCCTCAAAGATCTTGGTTAGTTCACGAGATACACATGCATAGCGATCTTCACCAAAATATTCAGCAAACTGGGTCAATGCCTTCACCAGGCGATGGGGAGATTCATAAAAGATCATTGTCTTCTCCTCGTCAGCCAGGATTGTAAGGCGGGTATGCCGCCCCTTTTTATGGGGCAGGAATCCTTCGAAGACGAAATGGTCGGAAGCAATGCCCGAATTCACCAGGGCGGGAACAAATGCAGTGGGGCCTGGCAGGCACTCAACACGAAGCCCTGCCTGGATGCACGCACGCACCAGGAGGTACCCCGGATCGGAAATGGCCGGTGTCCCGGCATCGCTCACCAAGGCACAGGATGCGCCGTTTTTCAGACGCTCAATAATGTTTTCAATGGTTTTGTGTTCATTGAACAGGTGATGTGGCACCAGTTTCTTTTCAATCCCATAATGTTTGAGCAGATGTCCCGTATTGCGGGTGTCTTCGGCAAGGATAAAATCAACCTCCTTCAGAATGCGTAATGCACGAATCGTAATATCCTCAAGGTTTCCGATGGGGGTTGGGACGATATATAATTGCGTGGGAGTCCGCTTGTCCATTTCCTGATCAGGTATTCATCACCAGTTTAAAACCAACGCCATGCACATTCAGCAGTTCTACACGGGGATCTTCTTTCAGGTATTTGCGCAGTTTTACGATATATACATCCATACTGCGGGCATTAAAATAACTGTCGTCGTTCCAGATCTCGTTCAGGGCTGTACTGCGGTCGAGCACCTCATTGGCGTGGGTGCAAAGTAACCTGAGCAGCCCGGCCTCCTTTGAGGTGAGCTTTTGCTCTTTATTCCGGCTTATCAGTGTTTGCCGGTTGTAATCAAAGGTATAAATGCCGATTGTATAAATGTTCTCATTGGCCGCAGTTTTAGCCGGTTCATCGGTGCGCCGCAAAATGGCCTGCAACCGTAGAATCAACTCCTCCATACTAAAGGGTTTGGTAATATAATCATCGGCGCCGATCTCGAAGCCTTTTAGCTTGTCCTCCTGGAGGGTCTTTGCTGTGAGAAAAAGGATGGGGATTTTCTTGTTTACAGCCCTGATCTCCGTTGCAACCGTAAACCCGTCTTTCACCGGCATCATAATGTCAAGGATACAAAAGTCAAACTCTTTCCGCGAAAAAGCCTCAATAGCTTCCTGCCCGTTAACACATAAAGTAGTTGAATAGCCTTTTGCCTCCAGGTAATTCTTCAGGATATTTCCAAGGTTACGGTCATCCTCAGCCAATAGTAATCGGGTCTGCATTTTATCCATCAACGGTTTCTTAATTAAACGCCTAAGTTATTATTTTATTCTTTTATCACAAAAGGAAGAAATACCTTGAATTTACTCCCTTTGTTCACTTCGCTTTCGAGGCTTATCTTGCCGTGATGCTCCTCTACAATTGCTTTGACATAATTCAGTCCCAGTCCAAACCCCCTGACTTCGTGAATGTTGCCTGTAGGTACCCGGTATAATTTATCGAAGATTTTCTTCTGTTCATTCTTGCCGATCCCTATTCCATTGTCTTCGATGGTCATGACAATGCCATTGTTGGCATTCTCTGTAATGATACGGATTACCGGCTTCTTTGGAGAATATTTGTTTGCATTGTCGAGCAGGTTGTACACCAGGTTGGTTACATGAACTTTGTCACCCTCGATCTGTGAACGGGTTGCTTTAAATCTTCGCTTGATCTCTCCATCCTTTATTTCGACCTGTATCCGAAGGTTTTTGATCACATCTATAATGATCTCGTGCAGATCTATTTTCTCCTTGTTCATTTTGAGCTGCCCTTTGTCAATCACTGCTGTTTGAAGGATCTTCTCGGCCATTCCCGCCAAGCGTTTGTTCTCCTCACTGATCATGGAAAGGTAACTGTCGAGGAATTCGCCCGATTCTCTGAGCTCTTTATCATTCAAGGCTTCACAGGCTAATGAAATGGTAGAGATCGGAGTTTTGAATTCGTGGGTCATGTTATTGATAAAATCGTTCTTCATTTCCGAAAGGCGCTTCTGCCTGAAAATGATGGTGATTGTGTAGGTGAATGAGTAAACAATCACGATGATGAGAATGATCGAAATAAGCAGCATACCCCATAATTCTGTCAGCAGGAATTGCTTTTCATGGGGAAAGTAAATGAGCAGGTATTCGGGACTCGTGTAAATATCGGCCTGGAAGAGAATGAATGCCCTTCCTTTTTCAATTAGTTCCTTGCGGAAATTTGGAGATCGCTCCATTATGAATTCCTGCCGCTCCGGCTTGTAGATGCAAAATTCAAACCGGGTATCTACCCCGCGGATGTTGAGCTGCAGGTTGATTAGTGAATCTAATGCAGCGGTTGTTAGAAATTCTTCGTACAGCAAATGCCGGTTGAAGTTAAGCATGTTTTCGTATTGGTTGGTGACCATCGATTTGCTTTTCTCCAACCGTTCCACTTTTTGCACAACTTTCACCATAGCTTCATTTACACTTCGACGGAAATTGGCCTCCTTAATAGCAGAGGCGCTCTGTATCCAATAGATCTGAATTCCCATCAGGCCTATAAGGGCAATTGTCATGGCAATGATTGTGAAGATGATGATTCGGCGGTTCATAATTGCAAAGGTATCGAAATTGACGCTTATTGTTTTAACAATTTTTAACGTATATTAATAATCCTTAACATATTCATGTTGCTGATCGCAATACCTTTGCCTTGCAAGTTCAATGAAAAAAAATTTAAGGCTTATGTTTTCTTTGATTGCATATGCCGATTTTATCAGGAGAGGGATTGTTTATTGATTTTTTAAAGTGTGTTCCCGTAAAGAGAGCACACTTTTTTTTTACAGTTTCAAACTTCTCGTTACCTTCGTTCCCCGAAATAATAATATTCACCTAACCGCACCCTTCCTTTCACCCCGGGCGGAGGATGGGTTAAATAAAAATGAAATGTCGCACCTTAAACTTGATGTTAGTAAACTTATACCTTTTATCGGTGAAACTTGTCTGCCAAGATTTCAGGAGCAGATTAAAAGTTATCATGAGTTACTTGTAAACCGAACCGGTAAAGGAAGTGATTTCCTGGGTTGGATCGATCTTCCCGCCCTGATCGACAAGGCTCTGATTGATCGAATCCAATCGGATGCGGTTAAAATCAGAAATATGGCCGAAGTGTTTGTTGTGATTGGGATCGGCGGATCGTACCTTGGATCACGGGCCGTAATTGAAGCATTGGGAAATCCATTTGAAGACCTGAAAAAAGGTACTACCACCCCCTATGTTATTTTTGCAGGAGAGAACCTGAGTGAAGATTACCACAGCAATTTACTTGAACTGCTTGACCGTAAGGAGTATGCTGTGGCTGTGATTTCAAAATCGGGAACCACAACCGAACCGGCCATGGCTTTCAGGATTATCAGGCAACATATCGAGGCGAAATATGGAAAAGAGGGGGCAAGGCAGCGGATCTTTGCCATCACGGATGCATCGCGGGGCGCTTTAAAACAACTTGCCGACAGTGAAGGGTATTCCAGTTATGTGATACCCGATGATGTGGGAGGACGCTATTCGGTACTTACACCTGTCGGGTTGCTGCCGATTGCAGTGGCAGGCTTTGATATCAGTTCGTTGGTGGAGGGGGCCGTTGTGATGCGTGACATCGCGCTTGCCACAGGTAATTGTGAAGAAAACCCTTGTGCACTCTATGCTGCTGTCCGCAACATTTTATACCGGAACGGGAAATTCATAGAAATAATGGTTGCCTATGAGCCCAACATGCTTTATGTTATTGAATGGTGGAAGCAGTTATATGGAGAGAGCGAGGGAAAAGAAAACAAGGGCATCTTTCCGGCCGGGGTGACCTTTACCAGCGACCTGCACTCCATGGGACAATATATCCAGGAAGGAATGCGTGTGTTATTTGAAACGGTGATCTCAATTGAAACTCCTTCGAAAACACTCGTTGTCCCTGATGACCCTGAAAATCTTGACGGATTGAATTTTCTTTCGGGGAAAAGATTCTCAGAGGTAAACCGCATGGCCGAACTTGGAACTATGCTGGCTCATGTAGATGGGGGTGTTCCGAATATCCGGATCATTCTCCCGACACTAAACGAACACTTTCTTGGTCAGTTGATCTATTTCTTTGAATTTTCCTGTGCCTTGAGCGGATATGCCCTGGGCATAAATCCCTTCGATCAGCCGGGAGTGGAGGCTTATAAGAAAAACATGTTCGCCTTACTTGGAAAACCCGGGTTTGAGAAGGAAACAGAGGAACTTCGCCGAAGGATCTGATTTCGTTAATTGTCCCACGTTCCGTATCTTGTATCGCGAATCTGGTAATCTTTCACTCGTCACTCGTCACTTGTCACTTGTCACTCGTCACTCGTCACTTGTCACTTGTCACTCGTCACTTGTCACTCGTCACTCGTCACTTGTCACTCGTCACTTGTCACTACCTTTTCAATGACCCCTGGAAAATACCGGTATTCGAGCTGATGTATTTTTCCGGCGAGCGATTCCGCTGTTTCCCCTGCCGATACAATGCACTTTGCCTGAAAAATGATTTTCCCTTCGTCATATTGCTCATCCACATGATGGATCGTGATACCTGATTCAGGATCACCAGCAGCAATTACAGCCTCATGAACCTTCATTCCGTACATGCCTTTGCCTCCGTATTTCGGAAGGAGTGCGGGGTGGATGTTGATGATGCTGCCAGGAAAAGCTGAAAGGATGTTCGTCGGAATAAGCCAGAGAAAACCAGCAAGAATCAAAAAATCTATCTGATGCGCCCTGAGGTGTTCCAGTACAAGTTCGGTTTGGTAAAACATGGACCGGTTAAAAACCATTGCCGGAACTCCAAGGTTGGCGGCTCGAATAAGAACATGGGCATCTGGTTTATTGCATAGGACCAGGTTTATGGTGATGGTCGGATGTTGTGAAAAATACTCAATAAGCCGCTGGGCATTAGAACCGTTTCCGGATGCAAAAATTGCTAGTCGGGGCATGTAAAATAAATTGATTAGCACAAAAATACGGATTTTCCAAATGTTAAAAATTCTTAAATTATGTTGGAGGGAAGAAAGAATATTCTTTTCTTTGCACTCGTTAAACCAAAAAACCATTAACATGTCTGACATTGCAGCAAAAGTAAAAGCTATCATCGTTGATAAGCTTGGTGTAGATGAAAGTGAAGTTACTGTTGAAGCTAGCTTCACCAATGATCTTGGCGCTGACTCTCTTGACACCGTTGAACTGATTATGGAATTCGAAAAGGAATTCGACATTGCCATCCCTGACGATCAGGCGGAAAAGATCAGTACTGTCGGCGAAGCCATTGCTTACATCGAGAATAACACCAAATAAGGTCGCCACCATGTTGGTGAATCCTGTTTTGGATGTTTCTCCCAGATTAATTTGATGAAATTTAACCCCGCACCCAGCGGGGTTATCCATTAACCAATGAACCTAAAATTGTAAAACGTGGAATTAAGGCGAGTTGTAGTAACTGGTCTTGGAGCGCTTACACCAATCGGGAATAATGTTCCTGATTATTGGAATGCCCTGATCAATGGTGTGAGTGGTGCGGGACCAATCACCCGGTTCGATGCTACTAAATTTAAAACCCAGATAGCCTGTGAGGTTAAAAACTTCAACGTTGAGAACTTTTTCGAACGTAAAGAGGCTAGAAAGTACGATCGTTGTTCTCACTTCGGAATAGTTTGTGCCGATGAAGCTTTCAGGGATTCAGGAATTGATTTGGCAACTGTTGATCTTGACCGGGTGGGTGTAATCTGGGCTTCTGGCATTGGTGGACTGGAAACGTTCGCCAGTGAGGTGACAGCATTTGCTTTGGGAGACGGAACACCGCGTTTCAACCCATTTTTTATTCCAAAAATGATTTCCGATATCACGGCAGGTCACATTTCGATGAAGTATGGGTTCCATGGTCCTAACTTTGCCACAGTTTCTGCTTGTGCATCTTCTGCAAATGCCCTCGTTGATGCCTTTAATTATATTCGGCTGGGCAAGGCCGATGTTTTTATTGCCGGTGGTTCAGAGGCGGCTATTACAGCAGTAGGGATGGGAGGATTCAATGCCATGCACGCCATTTCGACCCGGAATGATGATCCTTTAACTGCTTCAAGGCCTTATGATAAGGACCGTGACGGTTTTGTGATGGGTGAAGGCGCCGGAGCGCTCGTTTTGGAGGAAATTGACCATGCCAGGGCACGCGGTGCAAAAATATATGGCGAAATCATTGGAGGTGGCTTGTCGGCTGATGCGTACCATATGACAGCTCCTCATCCTGAAGGATTAGGCGCCATTTTGTCAATGCGTACAGCGCTGGCTGATGCCGGACTTCAAAAAGAGGTCATTGACCATATAAACACCCATGGAACTGCAACGCCTACGGGCGATATTGCAGAACCAAAGGCTATTGTGGGATTGTTCGGTGACCATGCCTACAAGATGAATATCAATTCAACCAAGTCAATGACTGGTCACCTGTTGGGCGCTGCCGGAGCAATTGAGTCGATTGCCACCTTGCTGGCCGTTCAAAACGACATTGTGCCACCAACCATCAATCACTTCACCGATGATCCTGAGATTGCACCCTTGAATTTTACCTTCAACAAGGCTCAGAAACGAGTTGTGAATTATGCATTAAGCAACACATTCGGCTTTGGCGGCCATAATGCTTCTGTTGTCTTCACGAAATATAAGGGTTAGTGCACTTTGAGGTTCAGACCTTATAAACCGGTTTCTGCTGAGTTTTCATCCGATAAGCAACTTAAACAGGCGATAAAAAGTATTCTTGGGTACAAACCTGGGAATATTTATTTATACCACCTTGCTTTTTTACATAAATCGGCCACACAGGAAACCCACAACGGGATCAGAATTAACAATGAACGCCTCGAATTCCTGGGCGATGCTATCCTTGATGCTGTTGCCGCAGATTATCTCTTCAAAACATTTCCCACCAAAGATGAAGGGTTCCTCACCGAGATGAGATCAAAACTCGTCAGCCGGGCCACCCTCAACAAACTTTCCCAAAAGATGGGAATTGACCAGCTGATACAACTTGATGGCTCCTCGTCGGGCACGTTTCGCTCCTTTAAAGGCGATGCATTCGAAGCCCTCATTGGAGCTATGTACCTTGACAAAGGTTACGATTTTACACGAAAAATCATCCTTGAACGGATTATCAGATATTATTTCAACATGGACGAACTGGTAAATCAGGAGGTGAATTTCAAAAGTAAAATCATTGAATGGTCTCAGCGGGAAAAAAAACTGGTCCAGTTTAATGTTGTTGATGAGGTTGGATCAGGATATAAAAAGCAGTACATTGTTGAACTCCAGGTGAATGGTGAAAATATTGCCCGCGGACAGGATTATTCTATTAAAGGGGCTGAGCAGAATGCAGCCGAAAAATCCTGGCAAAAAATAAATGGCGAAAACATTGACCTTTAACCGCAGAATGGTTAACTTTGTTATGCAAAAATAAAGTGCCCGTCAATGGCCAAAAGAATTCTGATCGAAACCAGGTCAGAGCCTGCTCTCTTCACACTCTTTGGCATCTCATGCCATTTAAAGGATTACAGGCTCACCTTTCTGCTGAATAAAAAGCTGGATCTGGAATTTATGAAAATGGAGGATTTTACTTCCTACTCCTTTTATTTCTGTCGTGATGACGATCATTTCAATGCCTATTTTTTACTGGGGAATCGCGGCCAGGACACAATTCTTTTCCCTGGTCTTAAACAAACCGATTTTATTCTGCTGGTGGAGGGGCCGTTTAAAAAAAACCAGAAAGATAAATTGCTTGAAAATATCCGGAACATTCCAAACGTTTTAACTGCATTCGAAATACGGTTCGAAACAATTAAAAATCACGAAGCGATACTTACCGATCTTGAGATTCATTTAATGAATATCCAAAGAGAATTAAAATTCAAATATTCACCATCAAAAAAACAGGAGGAATAGCCATGTTTGAAGAACTGAAAAAGTCAATTGACAAAGGTCTTGACTATGCATTTATGAATGCTGAAAAGCTTGCACAGGCTGCCAAAGACCTGGCTAAGGAAAACAAATTAACCAAGGAGGAGGCCAAAAAACTGTATGAGCACCTGTTAAAAAAGTCGGAAGAGGCCAAAAAGACGGTTGAAACTGATTTGAACCTATTGGTTCAAAACACGCTGAAAAAGATGAACATCCCATCGAAAGATGAGGTAAAGAAGCTGGAAGAGCGGATTAAAAAACTGGAAGCGGAAAAAAAGACATCGGTCAAGGCAAAACCTGCACCTAAGGTGGTTAAACCCGCAAAGGCGCCAAAAGTGAAGTAACTCAATAGTTTCGATCAGGTTTATTAAATCATATCCACGTGAAGATATCAAGTATTGGACTGGCCGTCCATGAACTTGGCCGTGCACGCGAGATCATCGGTATTATTGTAAAGTATGGTCTGAGTGAATGGGTTACCACATCGGGATTTGGTAAGTTCTTTATCTCCAAGAAGAGGTTGCACCGCATTGAAAGATATAATCAATGGGAGCGGATCCGGATGGCGATTGAAGAAATGGGACCCACTTTCATCAAATTCGGGCAGATCCTTGCCGACCGGCCTGATATAATTCCTGTCGAACTTCAGGAAGAACTTCGAAAGCTGCAGGACGAAGCACAACCCATGCCCGATGATCTTGCAATTATTGAAATCGAGAAGGAATTAGGTCGTCCGTTGAATGAACTGTTCCGCGATTTCGATAGGAGCCGGATTGCCTCGGCTTCCATTGCTCAGGCATATCGTGCGGTTCTGCTCAATGGAGAGGAAGTTTGTATTAAAATACAACGGCCGGGAATTGATAAAAAAATTGAACTCGACCTTCACCTGATGAATTTCTTCGCAAACAGGATGCAACATAACAATCCTGAAATGGAAGCGATAAACCTGAAGGGTGTGGTAAGGGAATTTGGAAAAACCATTAAAAAAGAACTCGACTTCCGTCACGAAGCCGGCAACGTGATACGGTTTGGCCATTGCTTTGAAAACGATCCCGACATCAAGGTCCCTAAGGTTTACAGTCATTATACTACCAGGAAAATTTTGATTGAAGAATGGATACAAGGGATCAAGGTACGTGATCTTGAAACCCTTTTAAGATCAGGAAACGATCCGAAAATAATTGCAAAAAAAGGTGCCAGGCTCGTTTTCGACCAGATCTTTACCCACGGTTTTTTCCACGCCGACCCGCATCCCGGAAATATTTTCGTGTTGGAGAATAATGTTGTATCATTCATCGATTTCGGTATGATGGGGACACTGCATCCCGACCATCTCCGATTCCTGGGAAAATATTTGCTTGGCTACCTCGATCGCGATGCATACGACATGACCGAAGCGCTGGTACTGTTGTCGGGCAAGCGCAACTTTAACCGTTTCAAAGATCTGGAGTTCAGGATAAGCGATATGCTTGCCCATTACAAATACATGAGCATCGAGGAAATGGATTTCTCAAAGATCCTGAATGAATCCATCGATATTCTTGTTAATTATGGCCTTCGTATTCCATCAGATATCTATCTGCTGATCAAATCCCTGATGGCTATTGAACGGGTGGCCGTCATGCTGGATCCGGGCATTGATTTCGCAAACGAAATGCGTCCTTTTGCCGTTGATCTCATTGCCCGCCAGTTCAGTCCAAAGCAAATATCACGGGAAATCTTCGATTCACTAAAGGAATATTACAGGCTGATCAAAGAACTGCCTGCCGATCTGAATGAGATCATCTACGACATTAAAGACGGAAAATTTAAAACCCAGATAGAGGTCAAAGGACTGGAACCCCTCATTAATCATATTGATGGTGCAAGCACCCGGATGGCTGTTGCAATTGTTTTGGCCGCATTGATAATCGGAGGGTCAATAATTTCCCAGTTCGATCAAACCCGTATGCTGGGCGCCATTGTATTCGGACTTGCAGGAATTCTTGGGTTTTTTTTACTGATAACGTTGTTCCGGAGAAATAAATTTTAAAACGTTCCCGTAAACTGCCTTAAAAACCGAACATCATTTTCATAGAATAACCGCAGATCTTTTATCTGGTATTTCAGCATGGTAATGCGTTCAATGCCCATGCCGAATGCATAGCCGGTATAAATTTTACTGTCGATACCACAGTTCTCAAGTACATTGGGGTCAACCATTCCGCAGCCCAGAATCTCCACCCAACCGGTATGTTTACAGATGTTGCATCCCACGCCACCACAAATATTGCAGCTTACATCCATTTCACCCGATGGTTCAGTAAATGGGAAAAAAGATGGCCTCAGCCTTATTTTTGTCTGTTCTCCGAACATCTCCTTGGCAAAAAACATAAGCGTTTGCTTCAGATCAGCAAATGAGACTTGCTTGTCAATGTAAAGACCTTCAACCTGATGAAAAATACAATGGGCGCGTGCTGAAATAGCTTCATTTCTGAAAACCCGTCCCGGGAAGATCATCCTGATCGGAGGTTTCCTTGTTTCCATCGTACGGATTTGCGCGGAAGAGGTGTGTGTACGCAAAAGGACATCGGGATTCTCGGAAATAAAGAAGGTGTCCTGCATATCCCTTGCCGGGTGATCGACGGTAAAATTAAGCGCTGAAAAATTATGCCAGTCATCCTCAATCTCCGGCCCGTCGGCTACTGTAAATCCGATTCGTCCAAAAATTCCGATGATTTTATTCCGGACTATCGATAAGGGATGTCTGGAACCCTGTACCTTTTGATCGACAGGCCGGGTTAAATCCTGCACAGATATGACGGATTCCTCTTTAGTTCCAAATTCTGATTTAAGTTCATCAAGTTTTTGTTGCGCTTTATTTTTCAGTTCATTCAGAAGTAGTCCGGTCTCTCTTTTTTTCTCTGAAGGAACACTTTTGAAATCTTCAAACAGCAACGAAACTAACCCCTTTTTACTGAGGTACTTCAGCCTGAGCTGTTCAACCTCTTCGAGGCTGACAGCTTTTACTGAATCAATTTCAGCAGTTAACTGATCAATCCGCTCTCTCATATATTTTTCCTAAGTCACGCGTCACGTGTCACGTGTCACGGGACATGTGTCACGACTTTTGTCACCTCATTTATTCCACAATCTTAATTGTCATCTTCACATCCTTGACCGGACGGTCTGAACCATCTTTCTGTACGGCTGCGATCTTGTCAATTACGTCGAGGCCTTCAGTAATTTCACCATAAACGGTATATTGTGTGTCGAGGAAGGGCACTCCGCCGAGTGTTTCATAAATCTTTTTCTGCTCGGGCGTATAGGTGGAGCCAAGTTGTGCGGCCGGAACCTTTTTCCCCTGAACAATATAGAATTGTGAACCTGACGATGCCTTGGTTGGATTGCCCTGATCGCCCAAACGTGCAGCGGCAAGAGCGCCTTTCTTATGAATGAGATTCTTGTTGAATTCAGCAGGTACAGTATAACCTGGTCCACCCGAACCCAATTGCTGTCCGGGTTTGGCATTTTTTGAGTTGGGATCGCCACCCTGGATCATGAATCCGCTGATTACACGGTGGAACAGAGTGCCATCATAAAATCCTGATTTGGCAAGTTTTACGAAATTATCGCGGTGCTGTGGGGTCTCATTATAGAGAATACCTGTCATGTCACCATACTCGGTATGAATTACAAATTTTACCACTTTCTTATCGGTTTTAGTTTGAGAAATAGCTGATAGATTGAAGACAAAAATAAATGCCAGGAGGGCAAAAACGATTCTTTTCATAGATTTTGGGTTTTTGAGGAGGCAAAAGTACGAAAATTATGCGCTGATGTGATAATTTGATAATGTGATAATGTGATAATGTGATAATGTGATGATGTGATGATGTGATGATGTGCTGATGTGATAATTTGATGATGTGCTGATGTGAAAAACTTTTTATTGATAATTCGTCGTTAATGAGATTTTGTTTTAATCTTTAAATCAGCACATTATCACATTATTTCATTACCTTGTTTTCTCCAGGTAACAACGTCTGCAAAGAGGTTCATATGATTCCATCTCTCCCAGCATCACCAGGTGATCATCTTTCACCATCCGGTGGGTGTAGTGCGCCAGGTCGCCGCAATTCATGCAAACTGCATGCACTTTTGTAACATCTTCGGAGATGGCGATCAGCTGAGGCATAGGGCCGAACGGTTTGCCAAGGTAATCCATGTCGAGACCGGCTACGATCACGCGGATACCGCTGTTAGCAAGCTGGTTGCACACTGAAGGCAGTTCGTCATCGAAAAATTGAGCTTCATCAATACCAACCACATTCACATCATTTGTAAGCAATAGAATTTGCGAAGCAGACTGGACAGGTGTGGATAGAATAGCATTCTCATCGTGCGAAACCACATTGATGTCATCGTATCTTTTATCGATCTCCGGCTTGAATATTTCAACTTTTTGCCGTGCAATTTTTGCACGTTTTAACCGACGGATCAGTTCTTCGGTTTTGCCCGAAAACATTGAACCACAAATCACCTCGATCCATCCCAGGCGGTTCACCGGATTATTTTTTTCAATCTGCATTGGAGGAGGTTAATATTTTGTATTTTTATAGCTGGATTTGACACAAAAGTAGAAATTTCCGGCGTTCAGGAAAAAATAAAATCATGAATAAAGAGCTTATTAAAAATGAGCTTCAGTGGTTGATCGAAGCGATCAATGAACAATATGAGGCTATTCATGGACATATTGATAAAATTCCGCACATCGAATTTGATATCCTGATGGAAAATGTACGGAAGTTCTATGAAAATATGCTCCTGCTGCAACGGTTGAATGATCCTCGTTTTTCTTATGAAAAAATCAGTAAGCCACTGGAAATCAAAAAAGAAATCCATGTTGAGATCCCCAAGGTACAAATGGTAAAAGAACCATTGCACCCCGAACAGGCACCCCGATTACCGGTTAAAGAACCACTGCCACCTGAGCCTGAACCGGCTGTCGGCCAGGCAAATCCTGAAGTTGCTGTAAGGTACGGACAACCTGCCCATTTCAAACCTGCCGGCCCTGCGCAGCATGAACCTGCCTCCATTCCGAAAAAACCTGCCAAATCGCTGGAAATAGATCTCTTTGCCGCCGAAGAGCCAACTTTCAGTATTAAATTAAAAGATGCAAGGGAAAAAATATTTAGTCCAAAGGTTCCGTCCGAACGCATTCAAAATCTAAAGAGCGCCATCAGCATCAATGAAAAGTTTATGTTCATCAATGAACTTTTTGATGGTAACCTGCGTGAATACAATGAAACAATTGAAACCCTTAATGGATTTAAAAATCTCGATCAGGCCGCCGATTTTCTCGATCTGATGCGAAAAAAGAATTTTTGGGATACCGGTTCCAATGCGTTCAGGAAGTTAAAGGAATTGGTGGAGCGACGCTTTTAACTTATTAAAATCAGGATAATGAAAAAAGTTGTTAAAATCACCGGAGTAATCCTACTGACTCTGTTATTGGTTCTTTTTCTGTCGCCTTTCCTTTTTCAGGACAGGATAAAACAAGAAATAAAGAACCTGGCTAACCGGACACTCAAAAGCGAGTTGAATTTTACCGAAATGAATGTCTCCTTTTTTACTCATTTCCCGCATCTCAGCGTAACCCTTACTGATTTTTCACTGAAATCATCCTTCCCCTTTGAAAAAGATACATTGATCAGCGCCAGCGACATCGGTTTTGGTGTGAATGTGAAAAGTTTATTTGGGAAAACTATCCTCATAACACGTGTATATCTTGACCAGGCAAAGATCAACATCCTTTACAATGAAGATGGAAAGGCAAACTATGATGTTTACGAATCGGCTGATACTGCGGCTACAGCCAGTGACTCGGCGGTTTCATCAGGAGCTGATTTGAAAATCGAACATATCATTTTAAAAAATTGCCAGGTAGTGTATGCCGATCAGGCTATTCCTTTCAGGGTTGTGGCCCGGGGAGTCAATTATGCAGGCACGAGTGAGATTACCAGTGACATACTTAGCCTGACCTCCAGGGTTAAAATTGATTCGCTTGACCTGTATTATGATCGAAGCAAATACATTGATGCAAAACCGGTTACCGCAAATCTGAACACCAAAATAAACCTTAATAATTTATCCGTCAATTTTGAGAAGAATGATCTGAAAATAAAGGATATTCCTTTGCAGTTCCATGGAAAATTCAATTTTGAAAAGGAGGGTTATCAGGTCGATCTGAATTTTTTATCGGTCATGGAAAAGGAGTTTCTCAGCGCCCGTTTCAAGATCAGGCAAACCACAAACCCATGGATTTTTGCAAAGGTCAATGCCAGTGTCGACCTGGCAAAATGGTCCAGGGCGCTCGATGTGAAAGCTGTGGATGTACGAGGGTTGTATGAGTTGAACCTGAATGCCGAAGGGTATTATATTACCGGGCCGGTAAAAAAAGGCATCCGGAATGAAACAGATACGGTAATATTAAGTATTCCGAAATTCAACCTGATGACAAGGCTTTCAGGTGGATACATGAAATATGCAAATTTGCCACAGGCGCTTGACAAAATTAATTTTTCCCTGAATAGCTCATGCCCCGACAACGATTATAAAAATATCAACGTGCAGCTTGAAAACCTGCAGGCAACATTCCTGAAAAATCAGATCAATGGATTTTTCAGGATAAAGAGTCTCAGGGATATTCCCATTGATGCAAACATAACCGGCAGTTGCAACCTGGCCGAGCTGAAGCAGGTCGTTCCGATGGACAGCCTTGCACTGGCAGGAATTTTATCCATGGATTTGAAAATCAAGGGCAATTATGTTCCAGAAAAGAAGATGTTCCCGGTTACCACGGCGCTCATCAATTTGAAAGACGGGTTTGTTCAAACCAAATATTATCCTAATCCGCTTGAAAAGGTTGAAATGGCGGCCGAAGTGACAAATCACACCGGCACGATGAAAGACCTTGTTGTGAGTCTGAAACCATTGACTTTCCTGTTCGAAGGAAAACCGTTTACAGTAACAGCTGCCCTGGAAAATTTTGATGATATGCGCTATGATGTGCGCTCTGTCGGGGTGATCGACCTGGGAAAGGTTTACAAGGTCTTTTCACAGAAAGGGATGGATCTTGACGGCTACATCGAAACCGATCTTACCCTGAAGGGCAAACAAAGCGACGCCACTACGGGTCACATAGAAAGGCTCCATAACCGCGGCACATTGAAACTGCGTAACATTGCATTGAGATCAGAGGATTTCCCGAAACCTTTCATCATCAAAACGGGCGATTTCAGGTTCGACCAGGACAAGATCTGGTTTGAAAACTTCCTGGCAACCTATGGCGCTTCCGATTTTCGGCTTAAGGGCGCCCTGAAAAACACCATCAGCTACATGCTCTCTCAGGGCGGGACCCTGCAAGGTGATTTTACGCTGAAATCCAACTTCATCGATGTTGATGAGTTCATGGCATTTGCCCCTTCAGACAATGATCAGGCTGAGGCAAAACCTGCCGAAACAGGCGTGGTCATTATTCCCCGGGATTTTGACATTGATTTCAAGGCAGAAATAAAAAGAACATCTTTCCAGGGACTTGATATCAAGGATCTGAAAGGGGAAATCGACCTGAAGGAAGGAATACTGGTTCTCAGTGAGACCACATTCAACCTGATCGGCTGCAATGTAGGTATGGACGCCACTTATGGCAGTGTGACACCGGTTAAGGGATTCTTTGATTTCCAGGTCAAGGCTGAGAATTTTGACATCAAACGGGCCTACAACGAAGTGGCAATGATCCGCGAAATGGCGCCGTCGGCGGGTAAAGCAGAAGGAATCGTATCGCTTGATTACAAGGTCAAAGGGATGCTCAATGCCGATATGTTCCCGGTATTGCCCTCGCTGGAAGGCGGCGGGGTGGTTTCGATCAAAAAAGTGAAAGTTTACGGGCTCAAGTTATTTAACGACATCAGCAAAGGCACGCAGAAGGAAGGGATCAGCAATCCCGATATGTCGAAGGTGGATATCAAGTCAACGATAAACAACAACGTTGTCACCCTGGAACAGTTCAAGTTCAAGGTGAAGGGAATCCGGGTGAAAATTTCGGGAACCACGACCTTCGACAATAAATTGAATATGAAAATCAGGCTCGGGATGGGACCATTCGGAATTATCGGCATCCCGATGAAGATCCTCGGCACCACTGATAACCCGCAGATCAAATATGGCCGCGGGAAGGAGTCGGATGAACTGAAAGACGAAGATTACACGGACGAACTGCCGAAGGAGATGCTCGACCGGATCAAAAACGCCAAAGAGGATGACGGGGATGACGAGCCGGAACCTATGAAATGATTAGTTCCACCAAGGCAATTAAAATTTAATACGTGTTTATGGAAAAATATTTGCACGTGTGAATTATTTGATGTATCTTTGTTTTCAGAATAAAACACAGCAATGTCATGAATACAAAGTTGACTCTGACAATAGATGACACAATAATTGAAAGGGCAAAATCTTATGCCAAGGATAAAGGCAGAAGTTTATCCGATCTTATTGAGAATTATTTAAACGCGATTACCAGGGAACAACAGAAATCTGATATCGAAATCACGCCAATTGTTAAATCTCTGAAAGGTTCCTTTAAGGCTCCGGAGGGTTTTGATTATAAGAAAGAATTGGTTAAGGGATTATCTGAAAAGTATCTGTAATGACTCGAATTCTGATTGATGCCGATGTAATCCTGGATTTTTTCTTTGACAGAAAACCCTTTTCCGAATTTGCATCAGGTATTTTTTCATTGTGCGAAGGAAATAAAATCAAAGGTTTTGTGACGCCGGTTACCTATAGCAATGTTTACTATTTGCTCAGGCAAACCGCCAGACATGAAAAAGTAATTGAAAAACTGACCCAGTTGCTTTCAATTACTGATATCCTTGCAATGGATAGAACCGTAGTCCTCCTTGCACTTAATTCCGGATTTAAGGATTTTGAAGATGCCTTGCAGCATTTTTCTGCAGTTCAGGATAAAAACATTGATGCGATTATAACACGGAATATAAAAGACTACAAACTGAGTGAAATTGCGGTTTTAACACCAGAAAATTTCCTGGCTACATGGAATGTTTAAACAGCATTTTCAACCT
>Ga0247842_10001250_pt1 | contig 43771 bp, 30 predicted proteins | sample LaCruzMarch2015__3_FD_192411 | JGI IMG/M metagenome (GOLD analysis project Ga0247842, IMG submission 192411) | Freshwater microbial communities from meromictic Lake La Cruz, Castile-La Mancha, Spain - LaCruzMarch2015_19m | ecosystem: Environmental > Aquatic > Freshwater > Lake | place: Spain...
GCCCAGTTTGAAAAAGCGGCTGCTGAATTATCTGCCGAAAGAGGAAACAGTTTTACAGCAACAACCATCCCCTGAAATAATGCAATCGAGCAACAGTGAACCCGTCATTCCAGCGAAAGCTGGAATTCAGAAAAGCTTGAATAACGCAGAATCTCAAGGCGACTTATTCGGTGATGACCTGTTCACCCAAAACCCCTGCCCCACTCCGGAACTAACCGCAGACAGACCCAAACTCTTCAACGCTAACTTGATTGATACTGTCGATGCTTTTGAGCTTTTACTCAAGGACATTAAACAGGCAAAAACAGTCAGTCTGGACACCGAGACAACTTCTCTGGACCCACTGACTGCCGAACTGGTCGGCATTTCCATCTGCACAGATATCGAACAGGCATATTACATAACGGTCGGACACTCTTTGGCTGATAATCTAAACAAAGATATGGTCTTGAACAAACTTAAAGTAACTCTGGCAGGAAAAATCATAGTCGGACACAATCTAAAATATGACCTGGCGGTTCTGAAAAGACAAGGCTGCGAGCTAAACAATCCTCTGTTTGATACGATGCTGGCAGCCTATATACTTGACCCCGGCATCAACCAATACTCGCTTGACCAATGTGCATTGAAAGAACTGTGCTACTTGATGCAGCCGATTAGTGCTTTGATTGGTACAGGCAAGAACCAAATCACTTTTGACCTGGTGGAAGTTGAAAAGGCTTGTTTCTATTCGGCTGAAGATGCCTGGGTTGCTTTCAGACTGGCACAAATCTATCAAATGAAACTGGAAAACACAGGATTAAATAAAATCTACTATGACATAGAGTTACCACTGTTGACCGTTCTGCAGTATATGGAAGAAAACGGCGTTCATATCGACACGGCTGTCCTGAGTGAAATCTCGCACCTAATCAATATTCAGATAAAAGAACTCACTGATAAGATATATACTATTGCAGGGTATCAGTTTAACCTCAATTCCACTCAGCAATTGGCAAAGCTGCTGTTTGAACAGATGAAGCTGCCCTTCCGGAAAAAGACCAAGACGGGTTTTTCCACCGATAACAGCGTGCTGGAAGAGCTGTCGGACGAATATGAAATCGCTGCTCTGTTGATAGAATACAGGCAATTGACCAAGCTCGACAGCACTTATGTCAGCGCTTTGCCCAAAATGATAAATACCGCTACGGGAAGGGTGCACTCGTCCTTTAACCAGACGATTACTTCAACGGGCAGGCTCTCCAGCAGCAATCCCAATCTGCAGAATATCCCCATCCGCACCGAAGTGGGCAGGCAAATCCGTAAAGCCTTTTCAGCGCCTGATGCAGACACAGTTATTCTCTCGGCGGATTATTCACAGATAGAGCTGAGGCTGCTGGCTCTGATGTCCAAAGACCCCTATCTGCTGGATGCTTTTGCCAAAGGAGTTGACATTCACCGCCAAACCGCTGCCTACATCAGTCACAAAACTTTGGAAGATGTGACAGGTGAAGAACGCAGGGCAGCCAAGGTGATAAACTTCGGCTTGCTTTACGGTATGGGGCAGGTCAAGCTTTCCAAAGAACTCGGAATTACGCAGCAGGCTGCCAAAGAGATAATTCAGCACTACTTTGACCAGTTTGACTCTGTGAAGCAGTTTATCCAGCACAGTTACAATCTGGCTCGACAGAAGCATTACTGTGAAACGCTGTTCGGCAGAAGGTTGTATCTGCAATTCATCAACAGCAGTAACAACAAGCTGAAAAGCGAAGCTGAGAGAATAGCGCTCAATATGCCGATTCAAGGCACAGCGGCAGACATCATCAAGCTTGCCATGATTGACATTCACGAGCAGATTCAGCGTGACAGTGAGATTAAAATGGTCTTGCAGGTGCATGACGAACTGGTCTTTGAAGTGAAAAAGGAAGCAATCGCAAGGGCTATGGCAATCATTAAAACGGCAATGGCAAATGCTTTACCTTTAGAATACAGGGATTTAATCCATTTGGATGTGGAAGCTGGCTATGGCAAGACCTGGTTTGAGGCTCACGGTTAAGCTTCGAGTTTGTAGTCCCGCATTTATGCGGTTTTTACCAAAGTAGATACGTCGTTATAATATTATTCAATGAATTGGTCGCTTCATAACTCCAGATTGCCATGAGTTTATTAAGGAACTGGATTCCAACCTGCGCTGGAATGACGGCGTTAGGCAATGTGTACTCCAAGAAGCTTAGTTAGGTTTTGCTATGCCTTAAGTTCAGTTTGTATTTGTGAATGCAGTTTTTTGATGTGCCTTCTCCACCACAGCAGACTGATGAGAATTACCAAAACTGCCAGGGCAAGCGTCATCACAAGCACCCAGGGGAAGGATTGTTGCATAATGACGGTCATTGTCTGGGATTTGTTCCAGAGATAAGCTGTCTGATATTCCCAATCGACCGTGCCGGTCTTGTAATCAATATTTGCAGCAGCAGCATTGGCTTTGACAATTTTCCAGGGCACGTGCAGCTTGTAACGCCATTTCAGGTTTTCTTGCGGGTGCGTGAAGATAAGCTGTTCAATCTCGTCTTCCTCACCTGATGGACTGCCCAAAGCAATTCTGCGTTTAAACAAAATGCTGCCGTCTTCAGCTTTCTTTAGCGTAATCCTGCCAAAGAAATCCGCATTGCTGATTTGGTCGTTCAGATTGTTGAAGGTTTCCAAAGAGTTAAATTTAAAGACCAGATTGTAATAGGTCAGGTTCTTTTTGCGGTAGATGGATTTGCTGATTAGGCTGATGCCCGGCTGGTTTATATAGCGGTTGATTTCTTTGTTGTTTTCATACGAGGTCAGAGCACCAATGAGCATTCTGACTTTACCGGAACCGTCCTTATTGAGCCAAAGCTCCTCATTATAATCAACACACCCTGCAAGCAGCAACAGCAGTAATCCCAGCAAAGCAACACGTTTCATTCTTTATCCGACCTCTATGAACATAATAACTGTAACAGTAAATATAGCACGTTTTTTTTGGCAAGGAAAAACAAAAGAATTTAATTGACAAAAGAGAGGAATGCTTTAATATTTGAATTAGTAAGCTTTATTAGCTTGGAGGAAAGAATATGATTGCTTTACAGCAAATTTACCACTGCCCCATTTGTGGGAATGTGGTTGAAGTCATTTATACCGGAGCAGGGACTCTGGTTTGTTGTGGTCAGCCTATGCAGCTTTTGATTGAGAATTCCGTCGATGCTGCCAAAGAAAAACACGTACCTGTCATCGAAGGCAAAGATAACGTGACAATCGTCAAGGTCGGCGCAATTCCGCATCCCATGGAAGAGAAGCACTACATCGCTTTTATCGAAGTCATCACCAAAGATAATCAGATTTTACGGGCAGAGCTCAAACCCGGTCTCGAACCGCAGGCAGTCTTCCCCGTTACCTTGAACAATGTGCTGTATGTACGTGAATACTGCAGTTTACATGGATTATGGAAAAACATATAAAGGAGTAATTATGAGTATAAAAGGTTCCAGAACTTCGGAAAACCTGCTGAAAGCCTTTGCCGGTGAATCACAAGCCCGCAATCGCTATCTGTATGCTGCCAGCCTTGCCAGAAAACAAGGCATGGAACAGATTGCCAATATCTTTACGGAAACGGCAGATAATGAGAAAACACATGCCAAGCTCTTTCTCAAACACCTGATAGGCAACGGCATGAAAGGTGAGCCCATCACGATTTCCGCCACTTATCCGGCTGCCTTTGATGAAGAAAATACTCTCCAAAACCTGGAATGGGCTGCTGCCGGTGAAAAAGAGGAATGGACTTTGGTTTATCCTGAGTTTGCCGAAATCGCAGAAGATGAGGGTTTCAACGATATCGCCGTTACGTTCAGAATGATTGCCAAAGTGGAAGCCAAGCACGAAGCGCGTTACCGCAAACTGATTGAAAACGTTAAAAACCAGCGTGTCTTCAAGAAAGACGGCAAGGTCTTTTGGAAATGCCTGGAATGCGGTTTCATTCATGAGGGTGATGCTGCTCCGGCTATCTGCCCATGCTGCAAGCACCCGCAAGCCTTTTTCGAAATGTTTACTGAAACCTATTAAGGGAGGATAATATGCAAAAATTCCAATGTCTCGCCTGCGGATACATTTATGATCCCACCGAGAATAATAACATAGCTTTTGACGACTTACCGGAAGACTGGACTTGCCCGGAATGCGGAGTCGGAAAAGATATGTTTGAACCGGTTGACTAATTTAACTTATAGCCGGGTAATTTCTAACAAGATTACCCGGTTTTCTTTTCATGATAAAGATAAGAATTCATCTAAACAAACCTTACACAATTAACGTATGGAGTTGTAAATGACCTTGCAAGAATTCAATGAGATACTGGATTTTGCCATTGACCGCGAGAAAGAAGCGGTTCAGTTTTACCGTGACTTGCAGAACGAAGCGCATTTTGCCGACCAAAAAGCTTTTCTCTCCGAGCTGGAGTGCATGGAAAAGGGACACATTGTTATGGTTGAAAGCCTGCGCCAAAAGCTTCCGACTGAAATGCAGATTAAGCAAGTGCCAAACCTGCTCATCAGCGAGTATCTGATATCTGATGTTGACCATTTGAACCTGACCTATCAGAATATCCTCATCAAAGCCATGAAACGGGAAGAAATGTCTCTAAAGCTTTATACTGAGATGAGCAGAAAATTCCCGGACAGCGCTCTTTCCACAGTTTTTGCCAAGCTTGCCAGCGAGGAAGCAGGACACAAGTATAAATTTGAAAAGCTCTACGACGAGTGGATTAGCAAAGGGAATTAGGGGTTTCATCACCACAAAGACACAGAGGCACAAAGAGTGGAACGGTGAAACGGTGGAACAGTGTAACGGTGTCTTTCCCCTCTCTGTGTCTTCGTGACTCCGTGTCTCTAAAAAGCAAAAAAAGGATAATATGCTCTGGTTAGCGATTGACAGCAGTTCAAGCTCGGGTTCCATTGCTTTGGAGAAAGACGGTGAGCTGCTCTATCAATGTTACTTCAATATCTCGATTACCCATTCTGAGACTCTGATGCCCCAGATTGATGCAGCTCTGAAGTTCTGCAATCTGGAGCCGAAAGACTTGGGTGGTATTGTTACTACGATTGGTCCCGGCTCTTTTACAGGACTCAGAATCGGTCTGGCAACTGCAAAGGGCATTGCCTACGGCAGGAAAATCCCGCTTTTGACCTACTCCTCTTTGGAACTGGTGGCAGCCAATTGTTATGGTAGCGCTTTGCCAATTCTGGTTTGTCTGGATGCCAAGATGAAAGAGTTATATGCTGCCCTATATTCCCCGGCTTTGGATATTCTGATTGAGCCGCAGGTAATTAAAGCAGAAGACCTGGCAGCTAAAATTGACAGCGCAGTTCTTTTAGTTGGCAACGCTTCGGAAAAACTCCTGCCTCTGCTAAAAGAAAAGGGTCTGGAGGTGCAGCTTGCTTTGAAACATCAGAATTTCCCCATGGCTGCAGGACTGTTTTCTTTGATGAAACTCAAGCCTCAGTCTGAAACCTATGATTTTGAAGCTATCGCTAAACTTGAACCGCAGTATTTACGGGAATCCACCGCACAAATCAAACATCAGCAAAAGCAAGCACAACAGACCTGAATACTCTAATACAAAGAGTAATTGGGATTTGGAGTATATGCTTCCAACGAGTTTGTAGTACCGCATTTATGCGGTTTTACTACAATGTCAACGACGTAATTATCTTTGCAAAACCGCATAAATGCGGTACTACATGCAGGCTTCATCCTTCGACAGGCTCAGGATGACATGGCTACGTTGGTTTTTAAACTATTATCATCCCGTTAATAACCGGAGCAACAAATACCCGCGCAGCCAGCTCTGTATCAATCATCAGCAAGCCTTCCGGTCTGCCTTCTATCAAAGTGAGTTTCTTGATTATCTTCTCGTCGTTGGATTCTTCCTCAACCTGTTCATCCACATACCATTGCAGAAAACTTTTCAGGGCGTGGTCGTTTTCTTTGATTGCCAAATCCATCAGTGCATTGATGGATTTTGTGATGAAGTGTTCATGGTCAAGCGTCATTTTGAAAGCATTCAAAGGTGTTTTGAATTCTGATGGCGGTGTTTCCAGTCCTTTCAGGATGACCTTTCCGCCTCTGTCCATGATGTACTGGTAAAGTCCCATGGCGTGGGCGCGTTCTTCTTTGGTCTGCACATTCATCCAGTTGGCAAAGCCATCCAGGTTCTGGTCGGCAAACCAGGCGCGCATGGAAAGGTAGAGATATTCGGAATAAAGTTCCTTGTTAATTTGCTCGTTTATGGCGTTTTGTAATTTCTTGCTAATCATTTTTCCTCCCTAAAGGTTTTAATGTTATGTTCCACTTGTTTGGTTATGTTTTGCAAAGCTTCCGCATCCGGAATATACTGCACTTTGACGGGCGGCAGCATGGCAAACCCGCATTCTTTGGAGTCGCCCAAAAGCTGGTTTACAATCTCTATGCTTTGTCCACCCCAACCATAAGAGCCAAAAGCAAGCCCGATGCGGTTTTTGGGTGAAAGTCCTTTCAGATAATACAGAAAACCCGCCACAGTGGGCAGAATTGAGCTATTGAGAGTGGGAGAACCCACGCAAATATATTTTGCCGTGATGACCTGAGTCATGATGTCTGAGATATGGGTTTCCTGCAGATTGAGCATTTTGATGTGGACACCCATATTTTCAAAAGCATCCGCTATGGCATACGCCACTTTTTGAGTGCTTTTCCACATCGTATCATAGATAATCAGTGCTTTGTGCGGATCTGCTACATTATATGCCCATTCTGAATAAGCTTTGACTATTTCGGGGATATGTTTTGTCCAGATTAGTCCGTGGCTGGGCGCAATCATTTCAATCTCCAGGGTTGCCGCAGCTTCCAGAACTTTCTGAACCTGTTTGCTATATGGCAAAACGATATTGGCATAGTATTTACGCGCTTCTTCCATAATGATATTGAAGGGATAATCCGCTTCCATTCTTTCACTTGACGCAATATGCTGTCCAAAAGCGTCATTGGAAAAGAGCAGCTTTTCCTCAGGGCAATAGGTCACCATATTATCAGGCCAGTGCACCATCGGAGTGGTTAAAAAAGAGAGGTTTCTTTTACCTATATTGATGGTGTCGCCGGTCTTCACTTCCTGAAAGTTCCAGTGGTTCTGATAGTGCAGGTTCAGACCTTTGATAGCCATCGCATTGGTAAATACTTTGGCATGATGAGCCAAATCAAGCAGGCGGGGCATTCCGCCGGAGTGGTCCATTTCCACGTGATTCTGAATGACATAGTCTATTCTTTTGGGGTCAATAATCTGGCTGATGCGCGTAATCATTTCATCATAAAGATAGTGTTTCACATTGTCAATCAGGGTTATCTTTTCATCCATAATCAGGTAGGCATTGTAGGTTGAACCTCTTTGAGTCAGATAGCCGTGAAAATTGCGCAAATCCCAGTCAATCCCACCAACCCACCAGATATTTTCTTTTAGTTTAACCGGTTTCATCTATGCTCCTATACTTTTTTTTGCATCAGTGATATTATATTTATCCCGCAAAAACGGGCAAGCGAAAGTTTAGTGTAAGCAAAAGTTTATGAGAAAGTATGTAGTTCCGCATTTATGCGGTTTTTTTAAAGTAGCAACGGACGCCTCGTCTGTTTATAGCTTTCTATACATTCGAGGCGAATGTATCTACTGTTTTGTAAGCCAAACCGCATAAATGCGGTACTACATACCTTTTCACCGTTCTACTTTTACACCGTTCCACTTTTCCACTTATTTCTGACACACCGGGCAATAAAAGCTGCTCCTGCCTGCCTGTTTTATCCGTTTAATCTCATGTCCCAGAGGACAAGAATCTTTCTGATATACTTGCAAAAAGTTCTGAAACTCGCCTGCTTTGTCATCAATCTGCCGAAAGTCCGAAACACTGGTGCCATTCTTGGCAATTGCTTCTGTAAGAACTTCTTTGGTATGTTTGACGATTGATTTCAACTGTGCAGAGCTTATCCGGTTTGATGGCGTTTGAGGAGCAATTCCGGCTCTATAGAGAATCTCGCAGACATAGATATTTCCCAGACCGGCTATTACGGACTGGTCGAGCAACACATTCTTGATGGGAGCAGTTTTCTTTTGCAGCGGGGCTTTCAAACACAGATGCGTAAATTCCCGGCTTAAAGGCTCTGGACCGAGTTTGGGCAGATACTGCTCTATCTTGCTTTCGGGCGAGACGATTATTTTGCCAAAAGTGCGGATATCGTTGAAGATAACTCTGGCGCAACCCGTCAAAGACAACAAAGCCCGGACGTGTTTGGCTTCCTCATAATCCTCTTCGGTGTAAATGAGTTTGCCTGTCATCCTGAGGTGGATTATCAGAGCGTTTTTTGTTTCCAAGTGCAGGATTATGTATTTTCCCCTGCGTTCAAAAGTCTCCACCAAAGCAGGAAAAACAGGCTGATTGACGTCTTTATCATAGATTACGGTGCCGTTGTACAGCGAGTCCAGCTGACAGATGGGCTTATCTTGAATCAGTTTTTTCAAGCCTCTGAGCACAATCTCAACTTCGGGTAATTCGGGCATTTTTCCTCCCCTTCATCCGGCCGACATGACATATCTTCTTGTTATTATTAAGTTTCATTAATCTACATATATAATAATCGCACATATCGTGTCAGGCAAGATTTATTCTACTAATTTTGTATGAATTCCTAAGTGTTCTCGTAATATGTTGTGTTAAACTATTGCCATTCTAAATAATGAGGTACTTTTCTCCTCTTTATCAAGCGTATATCAAGCGTAATAATATTACGCTTGATATATGCTTGATCGTGGGGAGAAAATGAGGAAAAACATCAAAAGGTCAACTCAAATCGGGAAACATCATCCAATCAAATCAGGACACGGCAGTTGATACTATTGTGACTATTTTGCGGGCATAATTAAAAGGGATTCCCGGAGAGCACCCTTTTTCCTGAAATCAAGGTTTAGTTAAAAAGTAGCGGCTGAGCCAAGAGTGGTTGTAACAATAGGTCTGATGTCTGAGGAGGAGGACTCGGTGAATTTGATTGTGGTTGTAATCAATGGATACTTGGAGCCTTTTTTGGAATTACCCAAAGCCTTGAGGGTTAAAGTTGCATAGGGTGACGCCGTAACAACGCTGATGACCCTAAATTGCCCATTGGCAGAGGTTAGGCTATTATTGGCTCCTGTAAACCCAAGATAGATAGTTATTTTTGCAACCGTAACATTATTGATTAAACTACTGGCACCGCCAAGGTCAACCGTTGTGTCCCAAAAGTGGATTAACTGCAGAACATAAGTTTGCATTTCTGTAGCCGTGGATTGTTTATTATTGTTGAATGACGTATTGGTAAACATAGCAAATCCCATTGTCACGCCTACACCAACAACGATGACGCCAAGTACTATCAAAAGAATCTGGTTTGAACCCATAATTTACTCCCATACAATAATAATCGCCTAACGGGTTGCATTTTATTTCCCTCACTTTATTGCGCAAGTTATTTCTCTGCCTTTGGCTTAAATTGTTTATTTTATTTTGAATAAGAAATTCTCTTGTCAAGAAACAACTGCTTGAGTTTAATTGCATCAATAACTATTTTGAGGTGTTTTGTGGTCAAGAAAACGATATTAAGCCTGATTTTTATCCTGCTGATACTGAGCGGAGCAGTTTGCAAGCTCAGAAGCCAGACAGTTACAGTTCAACGAGAAAGAGCTTATCTGAGACAGGGACCGGGCTCATATTTCGAAGTAATCACCCAGATACCGGTCAAAACAAAACTAACCCCGCTTGCCAAAGAAGATAGCTGGCTTAAAGTGAACTACAAAGATTCTGACGGTTATATCTCAGAAACCGTCACCAAAGCCAAAACCAACCGCAAAGATGTCTTTGCTCAAATGGGCAGCACAACCGCTGATGTCACAGTCAGCCGTCACGGAATGAGCGCCGGAGTCAAAGGTTTTGGCGAAAGATTTAGCAAAGCTTTCAAAGGAGACCCTGATTTTCTGACCGCTGCAGACAGCTATGAGCTCAATGCCAAAGAATTTGAAAAGTTCCGCAAGGATACGTATAAAAATGTCAATCTCAGAAAACTGCGCAAACAATACGCTTTGGCGAACAGGGAATTACCTGATTACTACACAGAATCGCAGGAAGGTTTTGGCTTGGGGATTGCCAGCTCGGTTGCTTCCCTGGGTCTGTATAAAAATCCTGCCGCACAGGAATATATCAATGCTGTCGGTCAATTAGTTGTCGATGCCGGTGATGTGAACGACATCAATTTCAAGTTCTTCATTCTTGATATTCCCGAACCCAATGCCTATGCCTGTCCCGGAGGTTACATTTTTATCACCAGGGGAATGCTGCGCACTCTGGTCGATGAAGCAGAACTGGTTTGCGTCTTGGCTCACGAAATCGGACATATTTCACGTTTTCACGGTTTGAAAGAACTCTCACAGCGCAAGAACCAAATCGCTGCCGAAGACGCTTTTGCAGAGCTTGATGCGGATCTTCCCGACGCTTATGATGAAGAAACAAAGCTGACGGAACAAGAACTGGAAGACGAGGCTTTCAGCATGTATGAGACTATTTTCCAGGGCAGATTGGATGCTTATGAAAAAGAGGCAGACGCTTTGGCAATCCTGTTTGCCGCAAGAGCCGGTTACTCTCCCCTGGAACTGCGCTCCGCCTTGCAAAGATTGCTCAATGCAAAGACAAATTCCAACAATCAACACTATAGAAAAGACTTTCTTCAAATGCGGCTTAACTGGATAGATGAAGGTCTGGCAGACGTAAAATTCCCGTCCAATCTGCTGACCAATCAGACCCGCTGGGAAAAATATATAAAAAGTGTAGATTAAACTTTTCCATTAGTTGAACAGGAGATATTATGCAGTTAAGTGCTTTTCTGAATAAGCTGATATCAGCAGTATCTTTTTCCACAGAAGTCTGGATGAGTATTTTCATTGGAGCAGTTGTTACTTTGGGAATAGGCTACCTTATTTACAGAATCCAAAAGAAAGAAAGCACCCTCCATAAGCAAGACCATGATGCAAAGCTGGAAGAGATTAAACTTCTGCATCAGCAGGATTCGGAGAAAATCAAGGTACTGTATGAATTGATTATCCAGTCCCAGAAGACTAATATCAGTGAAGCTGAGACAGCAGTTCTGGAACAGCAGATTGAGGTTGCAGCAGAGCAAATCACCGAACAGGATTCTGATAAGGCTCAGGCTTTAAAAGCAATTGCTGAAAAAGATAAAGAAGAAGCAGATAATCTGCTGGACAAAATTGCTCAGCGTGAGCATGATTTAGTTGAAGTTTATAACCTGAGAGCTATGAATGAATTTCGGGCGGGAAACTATCTGGAAAGCACTAAATGGTATAAAAAAGTCTATGAGCTTATTCCTGAAGACAGAGGAAACCTTAAATCCTATGTTACAGTTCTAATGAAAGCAGGGGAACTGGATAAAGCTGAACCTTTTGTTGATGATGCAATCCCCAAACTTGAGCAGGAAGAACCGATTGATATTGATATTCTCTTCTTTTATTATTATGAAAAGGCTGCAATCTGTAACCATAAGAAGAAACCGGAAGCTACAAACTGGATGCTTAAGGGGATAGAGCTGCTAATCAGAAATGGCAGAGAAAACAGTACTGAACACCTGGATGCTCTCAGCACTTTAGCCACTTTTTATGCTGATATCGGTAACTATACAGAGGCTGAAAAGTTGTTGCGGAAAGTTCTGCAAGCCAAACCGGAGAATGCAATAAACAAGCATAATCTGGTGCATTTGCTGATGAGCATCGGACAATATCCGGAAGCGGAACAACTTGCGCTGGAAGTATATGATTCTTTCATTAAAGAATATGGCGAAGAGCATCCTAATACCATTAAAACACTCAATAATCTTGCTCTTCTTCATTCTGAGCTTAAAAAATTTAACTTAGCCGAAAAGGAAGCAATTAAAGTAAGAGATATCTTCCTTAAAAACCTGCATCCGGAAAGCAATGAAATCAATCTGGCAAATGCAAACCTTGCCAATATTTATTGTGAGCAGGGTAAGTATCCTGAAGCTGAACCATTAATGCAGTTTTGCCTTGAGCATGCCATCAGAAACAATGGCAGGGATTCGTTTCAGGCTGCTTTCGCCCTCAATGGGGTGGGAATGGTTTATACTATGCAAAACTTATTTGCCGAAGGGCTTCCCTATATCAGTGAAGCTTATAATACCATGCTGAAGTATTTGCCTCAGCACGAAACCAATATGAGGTCACTCGCCAGGAATTATGGTCATGCTCTGACTGAACTGGGAAAAGCGGAAGAAGCACTGCCCATATATCATAGTTATTTGGATGCCTTAAAACAGAATTGCCAAGATGCTTACAACGAGACAGCATTTGTCTGCCTGAAAATTGCTCAGAACTATGGTGCCCTGGGAGACGAGATAAAAGAAGAAGAATACCTGAGACAAGGCTGGCAGGAGCTGGGCGAAAATCCCGAACAATACAGATCTTATCCAAAGCTGCTGAATGCTCTCATCCCTTGCTTGCAAAAAGCAGGGAAAACAGAGGAAGCAGAGATATTCAAATCGAAAGCAGAAGAGCTGAAAACCAAATTGGAACAGGAAAGTAAACAACCTCAAACATAGCTCTAAATCTTTAATCCATGCAAGAGAACTAACAGATATGTTGACACGGCAGTTAGTTTTAAGACTTTAGTTGCTTTGCGGAATAAAATCTGCATACTGTTAAAATGTACAATAGTAAAATACTCTGGAGATGTTTATGAAAAGAACGTTTAGCGTTCTCTGCACGCTCATATTTGTCCTGTCTCTGTTTGGAGCCAGGCTGATGAATAAACCTGTAACTGTGACCCAACCTGACGGAACTAATCTCAGCATTCTTGCCAGTGGTGATGAATTTCACAACTGGCTGCATGATGCCAATAACTACACAATTATTCAGAACGGCAATACGGGCTGGTACACCTATGCAGTCAGAAGCGGTGATACGGTCATTCCAAGCGGGTATAACGTCGGACAAGCCAATCCTGCTGCCCTCGGTCTTGAAGCAGGAGTCAATCTTTCGCCCGCCAGGTTAAAAGAGAAAAACCGTCAGTTTTATGGAAGCTATACACCTGACCGCAACGACAGAGCGCCGCATTTCGGAACGATTAACAACCTCGTTGTCTTCATCAAGTTTGCCGACAGCCCGGACTTTACACAGAACATACCCTATTTTGATGCTATGTTCAATGTCAGCACTCCAAATTACAATTCCATGCGCAATTACTTTCAGGCAGTTTCCTATAACCAGCTTGACATAGTCACCCACTTTTATCCGATACCGAATATTGAAACCGTCGTGTGTTACGTGGATTCGATGCCGCGGGCTTATTATATGCCGATGTCTGGAAGCAATCCGCTGGGTTATGATGAAAACAGTGAAAATGAACGCACTGACCGTGAATTTACCCTTTTAGCGGCTGCCTCAAACTTTGTCAGTTCGCAAATACCTCAGACGCTTGATTTGGATGCCGATGATGATGGTAATATTGATAATGTTTGTTTTATTATCCAGGGTGGCAGCACTGCCTGGGCAACTTTGCTATGGCCCCACAGATGGGTAATGTATAATAGACAGGTCTTCATTAATGGAGCCCGGGTTTATGACTTCAATTTTCAGTTGGAGAGTTTCCTCGATGGCTCCGGCAATAGTGTTTTATGCCACGAAATGGCGCACACATTGGGTTGCCCCGACCTCTACCGTTACTATGATTCCACCATCGACCCGATTGGCGAATGGGACTTGATGTGTGGCAATGCCAATCCCCCACAGTCAATGAGTGCCTGGATGAAATTTAATTATTTGGATTGGGTGAGCACTGTGCCCACCTTAACGGAGTCCGGCACCTATTCGATAAATTCCGTCTGGTCTCAGCAAAATAATATCTACCGCATCCCCAGCTGGAAAATGAATGAGTATTTCCTGGTGGAATACCGCAAGCCCTTTGGCATCTATGATGCAAATCTGCCAGGCTCGGGATTGCTAATCTACCGTTTGAATACAAATGAAAACGGAAATGCCCAGGGTCCTCCCGACGAGCTTTACATTTACCGTCCGAACGGCACCAGTAATACTGTCGGCGGCTTTATCAGCATGGCGCAATATTCTGCTCAGACCGGGCGCACAACAATCAATGAAACCACTGTGCCCAGCGGATTTCTTTCAACTAACCTGCCCGGCGGTCTGGACATCAGTGAAATCAGTGCTGCCGGCGGAGAAACGATGTCGTTTAGAGTCGATATTTCCAACGTGCAGGTAACTTATCCCAAGGGCGGAGAAACCGTCTTTGGCGGTACCACAAAAACGATAACCTGGAAAGCGAAAAGCCTGGTTGGCAATGCCAAACTCGAGTTCTCTGCCAATAACGGACAGAACTGGCAGACGATTAATGCCTCCACGCCCAATGATGGTTCTTATACCTGGTCAAGTATTCCTGTGATTGATTCCGACAGTTGTCTGGTAAAAGTTACTGTCCTGACTTCCGGCTACACCGACACATGCAATCATCCCTTCAGCATTGACAGTACTATTGATACTCCTGTGGCAATCTACCCCACAGACCAGCTGCAAAATGCTCCCACCAATCCGACCTTTAGCTGGAATGCCGTGCCGGGAGCTGAATCCTATTATCTTCAGATTGCTCTGGACAGTAACTATAACAATAACATTGTCAATATGATAGACCTGGCGGATACAACCTTCACTTATAATGATTTTACACCATTCACCACTTATTACTGGCGGGTTGCTGCATTTGCACCGGTCGGTTTGAGTGAATTCACGCCCAGCCGCATGTTTACGACCGGACAGATTTCCATTCTGCCGGACATTCCAGTAACCCTGTTGCCGGCAAATAATGCCGTCAACCAGCCTATGAATCCGGTTTTGAGCTGGAATTTTGCCGGTTATGCTTATTTTTATCATTATCAGGTAGCTCTGGATTACTACTTTACCGATTTGGTTACTGAAAACGACAGCGTTAATGCTCTACAGGTAACCCTGATGCCCTTAGCAGCCAATACACATTACTTCTGGCGTGTGCGGGCAGGCAATCCTGCCGGCTATAGCTTTTTCACCAATATCCGCAATTTTACCACAGGTGATTATATAACCGCAGCCGACGATAACGTCACATCTGTCGTAACGAGCCTTGCACAAAACCAGCCCAATCCTTTTGGTGCTTATACAGAGATTGAGTTTAACCTCAAAGACCTCGGCTCTCCGGCAAAACTCACAGTCTATAACCTCAAAGGACAAACGGTCAAAACTTTGTTTGAAGGTCATGCCAAAGCCCAAATCAATCATTGCAGCTGGGATGGAACCGATGTCAAAGGCAGCCGGGTTGCCAATGGTATTTATTACTACAAACTGGAAACCCAAGGCTGGTCTGAAACAAGAAAACTGCTGCTTTTGAAGTAGCGTAGGATGATGAGCAAGCTCATGAGAAAAGTTCCAATCCTACGTAACAAAACCGCTATGCCGGATTGGTTGAGCAATCCTGCCGAATAATTGTTAAACACGACAGGATTATCCTGCCCACGCTTCAATCCCCTCATCCTGTGTTAGGCCGCCTGCTTAGTTCCGGTGCCCGGGCACAAGTATTTAAAGGGAGGCTAACCACCGGATGGGGAGACTCAATTAAGGTGAAAAAGCAAGCCTGTGATTGAAGCAGCAATAGATAACGTGAAGGGACAATTGGTCAAATTTCTGTGAACCGGTAACAAGGGAAGACACATTGACTTTATAGTCGGAGCAATATAAATAAGGCTCAAAACAAGCAAGCTTAGTCAACACCTGCAACTTACACGAGTTCGATTAACATTCAGTTATTAAAACATTGACATAGAATCAGGAAATCTGTTATTAGAAGTGTATATAAATAAAGTCTGATGGAGAAGAACATGATAAATTCTTGCTTCTCTTTATACCGCATTTGTCTTTACAAGTCACACCTCAGTACAAATCTATGCTTGTCACGTAATTACGGGAGGAAACAATGAATAAGTTTCTCTGTATTGCCCTGCTTATGTTTTTTGTGGCAGGACTCTATGCTCTGAACAATATGCAAATTATCCAAACCCTGGTTGGAGAAACACCCAATTCTTATTTCGGATTTGCAATGACATCTTTGGATTTCAATGGAGACGGAAAAGATGATTTGGTAGTCTCAAACGGTGGGCATAAGATATATGTATATTATGGAGGAACTCAGTTTGGCTTTACTCCAGATTTAGTAAGAGATCATAGAAATTTTAATATTTTAGTATCAGCCGGAGACGTAAATGGAGATAGCTACGATGATCTGTTAACTGTAGAAACCTACCCTGATTCTGTTTCTACAAGTCAGGCTATAATGCGGTTCTTTTATGGTGGACCTAATGCAGATTTAGTTCCTGACTATGAGATAATCATACCAAACTGGGGCGCAGCGGGATTGAGCATATATCCTCAGGAATATATCGGAGACATTAATAACGATGGCTTTGATGATATCGGCTGCCTATGGAAGAGAACTGCAGCCGGAGATTCAATAGAATTAGCTATCATGCTGGGTGGCAGCTTTCAGATGGTGAGTGTTGTTTCAGGCATCACAGAAAGTTTAGATTGTCCGATTTCAGGTGTTGGAGATGTAAATGATGATGGTTTTGATGATTTTATGGTTGGATATGCACCCAAAGAATATCCAAATATTCCGCGTTATAGATATATCTATTATGGTGGAAACGGCATTAATTTGAATAATAGAGTTTTGCTATTGGAATATAACAATACTGATTTCGTAGCCCCAGGTGGTTGGGGCATTGGCGATTTTAATGGTGATGGAATTGATGATATGATAGTATGGGATCCATTAAATGGTCGTCCAAGTATTAGTAAATTTAAATTGGGTTCTACTATGCTTCCTATATCAAATGAATACACAATCACAGAAGCCGGATACTTAAGATATGGGAGACAAAAAATTGCCTTTGGCGATTTTAACGGAGATGGATACAGTGATATTATAGGTTCAGACTCAATTGAAAATTATTGGGAGGGAATTGCAGCCATCTGGCTGGGTGGAGCAAATCCTAACGGATATTATGATATGGTTATTTATCCTCCTGCAACCTCACCCTATCATCAATTTGGCTGGGCTGTAACATCCGGTGATTATAATAATGATGGTTATTGTGATGTAGCTATTTCATCACCAAATTCCAATGGTAGTTCTCCAACTTATCCCGGATATGTTTATGTCTATGCGGGTAATGCTCAGCTTGCAGATACTACTGTCGTAAATGAAGACGAAGCCCAAAGTCCTGAAGCTGTATCTTGCATAATAGCCTATCCCAATCCCTTCCGGCAGTCCGGAGTAGTTACATTTGAAACAACCTTAAAAGCAAATGAGATAGGTACTATCACAATCTACAATCTCAAGGGGCAGAAAGTTAAGACCTTTGAAGTAAATGCCAAGATTTCCAAGCTTACCTGGAACAGTAAAGACGAAAACAACCGCTTATGTGCTTCCGGTGTTTATTTCTACAGGCTTTCCACTAATAAACATAAGGAAACGAAGAAGTTGTTTATACTAAAATAGCAGAGCATAGAAATATTTACCTTGACGCAATATCAGCATTATAGAATTTAAATACTATGATTAAATGCAAGGATAAACCTATCGGCAAAATAATTCGCTAAAGTGTTGTAACTATTTAAGTCCCAAATAAACACAAGGAGAAATTTTGCCATGAAATCAGCTTTTATTCTTGCCCTCATCGTCATCCTGCCGATAGTATTAATCGGAAAAACCAACATCTATTCAGAGATAGACCGTTCTGCCAATCCAACTCACTCCGGATTGAGCTACAATATCAATCAAAACCGTAACTGGCGTATCCACGAAATCATAGACTACTTTGATTATGACCTAACGGGAACACTCACAGATAATAGTAAAACAGACTTTTGTTACAATGCAGTAAATTCCTCTGTAATTGACAGCATTCTATTTTATGCCCCTGTGGAAGATGGGTACTCGCTGAGTAATGTTTTAATCTATAATTATGACTCTGCATCCGGGAATCTGATACGGACTGATCAGAGACGCCCTGATGTGGAAGCCAGCTTTATCTTATCAAAAACCTTCTATTATTATGATAATCAAAACAGAATTACCAACACACAAAGACACAACCTGGCTATTGAAGGCTTCAGGCTTTCCAGTTCAACAGATTATTTTTATGACAATAACAGGTTGACTCAATCCATAGTCTCAGTTTATTCACTGAATCCCCCTGATACAACATACTATAGGACTATCAATCAACATGATGCCAATGGCAGAATAATCAATATCATCCGTAGCAGGTCTGATGATTCACTGAGCTGGACTCCCTCAGCGATGGAAGACCTTATCTATGCTTCCGATGATAACACCACAGGACAGGATTATATAGACTATATCAGTCACCAATCTATGTTTGACTTCCTGAACGATACCGGCTGCTTTGGCAAATTAGCTTCGGACATATCCTATTCTAACTTCGTTGATAATACATGGGAATATATGTTCCATAATACCTATCAATACAACAATGATGGCAACCTGTCCGAAGTATTGGGTCAGGTAGATGTGGGCGGGGTATGGCAAAATAATACCAAAGTCATATATTCATACGATGCCAACAATAACCGCACGGAGTATAACTCTTATCTCTGGCTTAATACTAACCAGGCGTGGTCAACTACTACTGTAAAGAAAATATACACTTGGGAACAAACCACAGCAAATGAGGATGAAGTCTTGCCTATTACCGGTTTCAAGATTAGCGTCTATCCCAATCCCTTCAAAAGCGGCGTGTCTGTTTCATTCAGAAGCAAAAGCAATGCTGTGATTGAAGCAGCAGTCTATAATGTAAAGGGACAATTGGTCAAATCTCTGGGAACGAGTAAAAGCACTCCCCTGACCTGGGATGGCAAAGATAAAGACGGCAAAGCTGCCGGTAACGGCATCTACTTCATCAAAGCCAGCCAGAACGGAAAGACAGTCACCAACAAAATTATCAGAATCAGATAAACTGCATTATTTATCCTTTGAGGCGTTGTCCAATCAGGATAACGCCTTATTTTTTGTCTGCCGTTTCCCCCTTCCTCCTCAGCTCACGCAGAGAGTTTGCAGAGAGTCTGCGGGGAGTCTGAAAGGACTTAATTCCCGTCAGACTCCTGTCAAACTCCTGTCAAACTCCTGCCGGATTCTTGTCGTCAAGTGAGAAGGAAGAGGGAAGGTAATGGCTAACAACTGGTTTGGAAACATAGCTTTGACAGGTGTATGCAACCCTGTAGATTTTAAGTCATGCAATGACGAAATATCAGTCCCTTCGGGACGCAGGCTGTTGAAAAAGTCATGTGCATTCACATAGTCCCTTCGGGACGGCATTTTAGTTAGAAAAGACACCTCCAACCTGGTATGAGTCCCATCGGGACGGCATATATCTGGATTGTTTATATCCTTTTATGGCTATAAGATGCAATGTGTCATTCCTACGGGATTCGATTTTTGTTAAGACGCTTATTTCTATTTGAAATACCGTGCCGATGGCACTCGATTGTGAAAGCTGGGTTCGTCAACAGCCTGCGCCTTTTCAAGGCTATGTTATGCTGCATTTTTTCAAGACCATGAAATGACTTTTATGAAATAAACAGCTTTATTTATATTGACATGGATTTAAGCAAATTATATAATTGAATTAGTTTCGTTTACCTTTCACGGAGGTGGATATGACCAAGGCACTGCTACTTTTTGCACTCTTGCTTAGCATCAGCTTACAACTCTATTGTGTTAATCACATGGACCTGATTTTTATGATGCAGGGGACTACAGCGTATGGAAATTTTGGGGCAGGATTAGCTGCTCTGGATTTTAATGGTGATGGCTATGACGACCTGGCAGTATTACAGGCTGGTTGGGTGCCGGATAGTCTGATAACCAATCCTCCAACTATTATGTATGGCAGGATACTCATCTATTATGGAGGTCCCGGCTTTGATAGTGTGGCTGATTTTATTATTTCAGGCACATATAATAGTCAATTTGCAGCAGGGGCAGCAAGCTATATAGTCAGCTTGGGCGATGTAAATGGGGATGGGTATGATGATTTAAGCGCCAGAGGATATACAAATTATTCTGATATCTTAGCTGATAGTCACAAACCTTATGTTGCAGCATATTTCGGAGGACAAAATCCTTCTACTCAGCCGGGATATTACAAGTCTTTCCCAGTCTTTATGCCTGGGGAAACGCGGAAATTGACCCCTTGGGAGATATTAATAATGATGGGTATGATGATTTCTATTACTCTTATAGAGCAAACAATTCATATAATGAATTAAGCAAATCTGTAATTATACTGGGTGGAAGCATGAATGAATTGATATTAAGGCAATATTATAATAGTGATGCATTATCATATCTAAGTCCAATTGGAGATGTAAACAACGATGGATATGACGATTACATAGAAACATTCGCTCAATCAGTTACTCAAAGTAATACATTACATTATGGCTCAACGGATGTTATACAATCAGATTCTCTATTGTTATACACAGGAACGAATGCAGCTTCCTTCATTTATAGGACACAATATCTTGGTGACTTGAATGGTGACAACATTGATGATTTTAGTGGTCTTATTCTACATCCAAATATTTATGTCTGGTATGGTAATGAAAACCTTACTGCAAATTATGATATTAGCTTAACACCACAGTGGTCAGGAGATAGCAATAATGGTCGGGGTCTGGTACATGGTGACCTGAACAATGATGGTTTTGATGATGTAATCGGTTCTGAACCTGTTTCTTACGGTGACAATGGAGGCTTTCGAATCTGGCTGGGTGGCGCCAATATGAACGGTACCAGCGATTTAACCAAAGTAGGAACTCATAGCGGGATGCTATTAGGCACAGGGATGGCAGCCGGAGATTTCAATGGAGACGGCTTGTGCGACATAGCAGCTTCAGCACCGCATAGTTCGACTTTTGATTCCACTCCGGGAAGAGTGTATGTTTATGCCGGTAATGCTCAGCTTGTTGATACTACAGTCGGAAATGAGGATGAAGTAGAATTACTCAATACAGAATCAGTTAATCTGTACCTCTATCCCAATCCGGTTAAAAGTGGACAACAAATCATAAATTATACTATTGATGGAAAACTTCCTGACAATATGAAAACAGCAACTCTGGCTACATACAATATCAAAGGGCAGATGATATCCAAGCATAGTCTTAAAATGAAACAAGTAAAACAGGGCAAAGGTTCAATAATATCAAAAAGGCTAAAACCGGGGATATATCTCATTGCCTTAATTATAGACAATCAAAGAACCGCTACAACAAAATTCACCATAAAATAGATAAAGCTTGACATGGCAATTGAAAGTGGCAATATGTGGCTTCGTCTTTTATAAATATCAACGGAGGATTTTATGAAGCGTGGAATTGTCGGGTTTATACTCTTGTCGCTTGCATTTGCTCTATCTGCACAAGCTTATTGGCTCAATTATACCAATGGAAAGCAAATAAACTGTATGGCTGAACAGGGAAACCTGTTATGGGTGGGAACAACCGGAGGACTGGTCAAACTTAATAAACAAAGCGGAGAAGCTGTCTTTTACAACAAAGCCAATTCAGGCTTAAATGACATAAATATCAATGCCATTGCCATTGATGCCCAAGGCAGAAAATGGATTGGGACAGACATGGGATTAATCAGGTTCGACGGAGCGAACTGGAATGTTTTCTGTCCGCTGGACCAATATCCCTATTTTCCTGTCAAGTGCCTGGCTGTGGACAGCCAAAATAATATCTGGGTGGGCAGTATGAGCGCCGGACTTTACATTTTCGATGGGACAGCCACCTGGACAAATTACAGCGCCCTTTATCCCACCATGCCCTTTAACAACATCCACAGTCTGGTTATTGACAGTCAGAACAAGCTCTGGATTGGGACATCTAATACTCTTTTCATCCAATATGACGATGTAGCCTGGTATTGTTATGGCAATATCACCTCCATGATTCCGGGTGTCTATTTCAATTTTAACAGTCTGGCAGTGGACAGCCAGAATAACGGCTGGCTGGGTTCGAGTATCAATGGAATCCTAAAATTCGACAGATCGACCTGGCCCATGATTTGGTATAATGAGAATAATTCCGGTTTACCGAGTAATTATATCAGCTGTCTGGATTGTGATACGCAGCGTAATGTCTGGATTGGCACTGATTATGGCGGTCTGGCAAAATTTAACGGTACAGACTGGGCTATTTATGATTCAACCGTATTGCCGGCAGCCACAAATTCAGTGAGTAATGTTTTCATAGACAGTCAGGACGGTCTTTGGCTCGGGACAGATGGTTTGTATAAACAAACAGGGACAGACTGGACTCAATATAATACTTCCAATTCAGGTTTGCCCGCCTCTTATGTTTATGACATTCATCAGGATAACCTAAACAGAATGTGGATTAATACATACAACAACGGTTTAACCAAATTCAGCGGGGGCATCTGGACAACCTATAACACAGAAAATTCAGGTCTGCCCAGCAATATTGTCTCAGAGGTCACATCTGACCAACAGAATAATATCTGGCTGCTTGCCCATACAGCAAATTATGCTTACGCTTATGTTGTCCGCTTTGATGGCACCAATTGGGCTGTGCATGATTCCTCCAATTCCATCCTGCCAGGCAGAATATCGGGGCTGACGGTGGATACCCAAAATAATGTCTGGGTGGGTTCAAGTAATTCCAATGTGTATAAATTCAACGGAACGAACTGGACAATGCTGCATATCCCTGTCTCAGATACATACCAAAGCTGGGTCAATTACATAGCCTCAGATTCTCAAAACAATATCTGGGCTATGGGATACTTTGGTCTTGCCAAATATGATGGTGACAATTGGACGATATATACGTATGAGAATTCGGACTTGCCCAATGGGAATTTGTTATGCTTCTACGTTGACCCGCAGGATAATGTCTGGATTGGAACAAAGGGGAATTTGGCAAAGTTTGACGGTGTCAACTGGACTTTGTACAATCCTGATAATTCCGGTATTCCCTATAGCTTTGCCACGTCAATTTGTGTGGATAATCAGAACAATTTATGGATAAGAGGTTGCGAAGATGAAGATAGCGGGAGCCTGGTTCGGTTTGACGGAACAAATTGGACAACCTATCAAAGCAGTAACACACCCTTGCTGACTGACGCTATTTATTGCATCACCGCAGACAATAACAACAACAAATGGATTGGAACTCAATGGGGAATATCCGTCTTTAACGAAGCTGGCATTGTAGCAACTGAAGACGAGACCCAAAGCCCGGAAGCTGTATCTTGCATCAAAGCTTATCCCAATCCTTTCCAGCAGTCCGGAGCAGTTACTTTTGAAACAGCATTAAAGGTAAATGAGATTGGTTTTGTCACAATCTACAATCTCAAAGGGCAGAAGGTCAAATCACTTGAAGTAAATGCTAAGAATCCCAAGCTTAGCTGGAACAGCAAAGATGAGAACAACAGGCAATGTGGTTCGGGGATATATTTCTACAGACTCACAACAAATCTTCATAAAGAAACACGGAAGCTGGTAATTTTGAAGTAGCGTAGGATGATGAGCAAGCTCATGAGAAAAGTTCCAATCCTACGTAACAAAACCGCTATGCCGGATTGAGAGGCTGTGCGAAAACTAAGCTTATTGGAGTCCACATTGCATAACGCCAACTTTATTGACTTCCAAAACTCAGGGCAATCTGGACTTCATGAAGCGACCATCTCATTGATACTAAACATCATTGCGGGATATGAAGTCCAAGCTTCCCAAAGTCATCAGCTCAACTTAAAATACGCCAGGAAGCATGTACTCCAAATCCCTGCGCCGTTTTCGCACAGCCTCTTGATTTAGCAACCCTGCCGAATAATTGTTTAACACGACATTATTGTCCTGCCCTCGCTTCAATCCCCTCATCCTGTGTCAGTCCGCCTGCTTAGCTCCTGTGCCCGGGCACAGGTATTCAAAGGGAGGCTTACCACCGGATGGGGAGACTCAATTGAGGTGAAAAAGCAACCCTGTGATTGAAGCCGCAGTCACAAATAGTAATGTTTCGTACTTACGGCACTCCGGGATGTTGCATTTCAAGAAGAAAACCATAAACCCCAATTAAAAACCTTGACAGGAAAAGCACAGAAAGATAACCAATGATTATGAATTAATTCATTAACCTCACTGGAGGTGTTCAATGAAAAAGACATACATCGTATTGGCTCTAATACTTCTAACAATTGGTCTATTTGCTCAAACTGAAAGCGGATACCTGATGACCTGGGGATATAGGTATTATGGACCCATGTATGATGTAATAGCTATCTCAGCCGGATCTAATAGTTTCTTTATTAAATCAGATGGTGCCCTGCAAGCTTGGGGTGGGAATTGGTATAATCAATGTAGTTTTCCTGGTGAGAATATTTATCAGGCAATTTCTTCGTCCAGTTACAGCAGTATAGCGTTGAAGGCAGATGGAACTGTTATCACAAAAGGATTAGATGCAGATCAAAACGAGATTCCTACCAGCAATGATTTTGTTTCTGCAGAAGTAGGAAATTATTCTTACTATGCTTGGCCATGGGATGATGATTTAACAAATACTACTTTTTTTTTGGCATTAAAAGAAAACGGTTCGATCGCTGCCTGGGGTGATAATTCCTTTGGACAGTGTAATGTTCCCGGTGGCATTTCGATAAGGGCAATAACCGCAGGAGGCAATTTTGGAGTAGCCATCGCTTATGATGGGTCATTGATAACCTGGGGTGGAAACACCCTAATCAATGATAATGTCCCTCAGGGTAACGATTTTATAGCAATTGATGCAGGCGATAGTCATTGTCTTGCTTTAAGGTCGGATGGTTCTATAGTAGCATGGGGAAATAACTATTACGGTCAATGTGAAGCACCTGAAGGTAATAATTTTATTGCAATATCTGCTGGATATGGTCACAGTCTCGCAATAAAGTCAAATGGTACTCTTGTAGCCTGGGGAAATAATCAATCCGGTCAGTGTTACGTTCCAATTGGTAACGATTTTATTGCCGTTTCTGCGGGTGGTAACCATAGTCTGGCTCTCAAGTCGGATGGAAGTGTCTCTGCCTTTGGTAACAATTATACCGGAAATTGTGGTCTTCCATGGAATTATATGTTTACATCGGCTGTTTCAAGTGGTTATAGAACTTATGACTGGTACTTTGGTTCTTCAACTTTTTTTTACAAGATTGTCGCTTTAAGGTCTGATGGTGCATTATTGGGTTGGGATAATAATGATTATGATATTATGATCGCAGAAAATGATTTTCAGCAAATATCTTTATCAGCTGGGTATTGTTTGGCTCTAAAAACAGACGGTTCATTATTGTCCTTGAGAAATTCTGATGGTCAAATTAGTACTGATACTCCTTCTGGCAATAGTTTTATCGCTATTTCAGCCGGGAGCACAAACTATGACAATGAAGAGGATGAGTATATCAGAAGTTATAGCCTCGCCCTGAAGAACGATGGAACTATAGTTGCCTGGGGAAACAACGATTATGGACAATGCAACGTTCCTACCGGAATTACCTGCCGGTCTATCTCAGCAGGAGCAACACATTGTTTAGCACTAAAAACTGATGGATCTTTAGTATCCTGGGGTGCTAGTGGATCAGACCTATGTAATGTCCCGGTAGGAAATGATTTTATTGCCGTTTCTGCAGGACCTGGATATAGCCTTGCCTTGAAATCTAATGGGAAAATAATCGCCTGGGGCAGTAACAATTTGGGTCAATGTAATGTTCCTACAGGTTATTATTATACCGCAATATCTGCAGGAGTAACACATTGTTTAGCATTAAAAACTGATGGGTCAGTTGTTGGCTGGGGAGATAATACATATGGACAATGCTATGCACCATTACGCTATGATTATATAGCAATCTCTGCGGGTTATAATGTTTCGTGTGCCATAGTTAGAAACAACTTTGTATGCAATGATGATGCAGCACAAACATCTGAGGTGATTGAATCTTGTATTAATGCCTACCCTAACCCTTTTAGGCTGTTCTCAGGAGTAACATTTGATATTGATTTGAAGAACAAGGAATCCGGTGTGTTTTCTATATACAATGTTAAGGGGCAAAAAGTAACATCCTTTAATGTAAATTCAACCAAACAAAAGTATGTCTGGAATGGAAAAGATGTGAATAACAGATTTTGCTCAACAGGAGTTTATTTTTATCGCTTAGTCACAAACAGACAACATGAGACAAAGAAACTTCTGATAATCAAATAGATGTGCATTTTGAGAATTCTGAAGGTGGTTTTATGAAAAAGATTTACGTAATAGTTATGTTATCAATTTATATGTTTAGTTTAATAGCACAAAATGAAAGTGGTTATCTGATGACTTGGGGAGAAACAGTTGGAGTTCATCTTCAAAATAATATTCTTAATATATCAGCTGGATCATTTCACAGTCTTGCTCTTAGATCAGATAGTTCTCTGGTTGCCTGGGGAAGAAATGATAAAGGACAATGCAATGTTCCATTCGGCAATAATTTTATAACAATTGCTGCGGGACCCAGATTTAATCTGGCGATTAGATTTGATGGTTCTTTAGTTGCTTGGGGGGATAACTACGATGGACAATGTAATGTACCAGAAGGTAACAATTATATTGCAGTGGCTGCCGGAGAGCGTCATTGCTTGGCAATAAAATCAGATAATTCTATAGTCGCTTGGGGATATAATGCCCAAGGGCAATGTAATGTACCACTGGGCAACAACTTTGTTGCTATTGCAGCAGCACAATATTATAGCTTAGCAATAAAATCAGATGGTTCTTTAATAGCATGGGGATTTAATTATTTCGGAGCATGTGATGTCCCGGATGGAAATAATTTTGTAGCAATAGCTGCCAGTAGTTTCTATAGTGTTGCATTAAAATCTGATGGTTCATTGATAACTTGTGGAGAAACATATTATATGGCACCGAGCGGAAACAACTACACAGCGGTTTCAATTGCTAATAATCAAGCAATCGCCTTAAGGTCTGATGGTTCAGCTATTACATGGCCTGGATACACAATCGTCTCTCCCTCAGAAGGCACTATTTTTTCTGCAATTGCAGCTGGAGGATCACATTATTTGGCCTTGAAATCTGATAGTACAATAATTGCCTGGGGAAATAATGATTACGGACAGTGTAGCGTTCCAGATGGTAATGATTATGTGACATTTATAATTAGGCCAGAAATAAAGACTGTCCTAAAAAATAATGGAACAATAAGATCGTGGGGGCATGTCCAGGATATTGACACAATAGGAGTTTTCACAGCTATAGCAGTCGGAGGATATAGTTATTATGCTTACATATTGGCATTAAAAGCCAATGGTTCGTTATCTGCTTGGGGGAACAATGATGCAGGCCAGTGTAATGTTCCAACTGGAAACAATTTCACGTCAATAGCAGCCGGAGCAGGTCATTGTTTAGCATTGAAATCGAATGGCTTGTTAATGGCTTGGGGAGGTAATAGCTATGGTCTTGGCTGGGTTCCTTCTGGTATAAGTTGTTCGTCTATTACTGCAGGTACATATCACAATGTAGTTATTAAAACAGATGGCTCGCTAATGGCTTGGGGTAATAACGGTTCAGGGCAGTGTAATGTGCCACAAGGGAATGATTATATCTCCGTTGCAGCGGGCGCTGAACATAGTCTGGCAATTAAAGCTGATAGTTCTTTAGTGGCATGGGGCAGTAATAGTTCAGGTCAATGCAATGTTCCAGCTGGAAATAACTATGTGGCAATTGCGGCAGGAAATAGTCACAGCCTTGCATTAAAATCTGATGGAACTGTAATTGCATGCGGAAATAACGATTATGGCCAGTGTAATGTTCCACCTCGAAATGATTACATTTCTATAACAGCAGGCGGTGCCTCATCGGGAGCAATTGTCAGACAATTACATTATGTTGAGAATAATGATGCAACTACAACTGCTATTTTATCCAGCATTAAAGCCTATCCCAATCCTTATAGACAAACAGGTCAACTTACTTTTGAAATTAACCTTAAGACTAACGAAGCGGGTTCCCTAACGATATATAATCTGAAAGGGCAAAAAGTAAAGTCTTTTGAAGTTAATACCAGGGATCCTAAGTTTACATGGAACAGCATGGATGAGAATAACAGGCAATGTGCGTCAGGGATGTACTTTTGCAGACTTTCAACAAATAAGCATCAGGAGACGAAGAAGCTTGTTTTATTGAAATAAACGGGAAATTGCAGTTGTGAGATTAGATTGACTCTAATTAACATTGATACTAAGGAACAAACTCTTTGAGGAATCCGATGAAAAAAACACTAACTTTATTAATTCTATTGATAATGGTCTTTAGCCTGTTTGCACAGGCAGACAGTGGTTATCTGTTAACTTGGGGTGCTATACAAAGCTGTTTGGAAACAAATGACATTATTCATGTGGCTTCCGGTAATGCTAGTAATCATTGCTTAGCCCTCAAATCCAACGGATCTCTGATAGCTTGGGGAGATAATAATTATAGTCAATGCAACGTTCCATCGGGTAATAATTTTTCTGATCTTGCTACCGTATCAGATTATAGTATTGCCTTAAAATCTGATGGTTCTTTAGTCGGCTGGGGTTGGAATCATTACGGGCAATACGATGTTCCAACAGGTAATAACTTTATTGCTATAGCTACCGGATATGACCATTTCCTTGCTATATGTTCTGACCATTCTCTATATGCCTGGGGTAATAATTACATCGGTCAATGCAATGTTCCATCTGGAAATAATTTTATAGCTATAGCTGCTGGATATGGTTATAGTCTTGCATTGCGTTCTGATGGCTCATTGGTTGCCTGGGGAAGAGATAATTATGGTTTATTTAGTGTTCCGACCGGCAATAATTTTATTAGAATTGCTGTTGGATATTTGCACTGTCTTGCCTTGAAATCAGATGGCTCATTAGTAGCTTGGGGTTTTAATTATTATGGGCAATGCTATGCTCCCCCCGGCAATAATTTTATAGACATTACAGCAGGAGAAAGCCACAGTCTTGCTATTAAATCAGATGGCTCATTAGTTGCATGGGGTGATAATTCTTATGGACAGTGTTATGTACCAAGCGGCAACAATTTCGAAGCTATAGCTGCCGGACAAGATCACAATATAGCATTGAAGTCCGATGGAACTTTTGTAGCTTGGGGAGATAACTCTCATGGGCAATGTAATTTACCGAGTGAGGATGGATATTCTGCTATTGTAACAGGAGGTTATAGTACAGATTCTGTTAGAGAAGCTCTAAATAATGGTTCTATTTATTACTGGGGCAGTAGTGGTTATTTACTAAATATGATAATTTATGGGCATGATTATGTTGCAATAAGTGAAGGAGTAAATTTCAACATAGCATTGCGAACTGATGGAACAATTGTGGCAAGGGGAGATAATCAATATGGGCAATGCGATGTGCCTTCTGGTAGCAATTACGTGGCAATATCAGCTGGATTTGGACATTGTTTAGCACTAAAATCTAATGGCTCAATAGCAGCATGGGGAAATAACGATTATGGACAATGTAATGTTCCATCTGATAGTAACTATATTGCTTTATCTGCAGGTAGTGGACATAGTCTTGCTATAAAATCCAACGGTACAATCATTGCCTTGGGCAGTAATTACTGTGGTGAATGCAATGCCCCAACGGATAGTGGATATATTGCAATATCTGCAGGGGATGGATTTAGCTTAGCTTTAAAATCAAATGGCAAAATTGTTGCTTGGGGTTATAATCAAGAAGGTCAATGTAATGTCCCAACAGATAGTGGCTATATTGCTATATCTGCAGGTTTTTACCATTGTCTTGCTTTAAAATCAAATGGTACAGTCAATGCCTGGGGTGAAAATCAGATAGGAGAATGTAGTGTCCCACAACGAAATGATTACATTGCCATTTCAGCTGGATATAAAATATCATCAGCAATTGTACGAAATGGTCCTGTACACAATGATGATGAAACCCAAAGTCCTGAAACTGAATCTTGCATAATAGCCTATCCCAATCCCTTCAGGCAGTCCGGAGCAGTTACTTTTGAAACAACATTAAAAGCAAATGAGACGGGCTCGCTTACTATCTATAATCTCAAGGGACAAAAAGTAAAGACCTTTGAAGTAAATGCCAAGATTTCCAAGCTTACCTGGAACAGCAAAGATGAGAAAAACAGGCAATGTGCTTCCGGCATCTATTTCTACAGGCTTTCCACTAATAAACATCAGGAAACAAAGAAGCTGGTTATCCTGAAATAAGGTCTTACAGACAAAAGAGGGAACTCATGAAACATTCATGCACCGCTATAGTATTTCTTCTGGTAACAATTTGCCTTGTTGCCCAAACGCCCAACTGGCTCAACTACACCTATGGTGAATATATCAGCTGTATTGCGGAAGAAGGCAATTTCCTTTGGGTCGGAACTAATGGTGGCCTTGTAAAACTTAACAAATTTAACGGCAACCCTGTCTTTTATAACAAAGCCAATTCAGGATTAGCAGATAACACTGTTAGTGCCATTGCCATCGACAGCCAGAACAACAAATGGATTGGAACAAATCAAGGGCTGTGTAAATTTGACGGAACTGTCTGGCAGACATATAATCCACCTGAACACAGCCAGTATTATATGATTCAACGTATAGTCGTCGGCAACCAGGACAGCCTTTGGATTGGTAGCGAATATGCAGGATTGCATAAATTTGACGGGATAAGCACCTGGATTGATTATAGTACTTTATACCCGAATGCTCCTTGGTATTATCTGAAAACATTGTCGATTGACAGCAATAATAACCTTTGGATGGGAACATATGGCTCCCTTTGCAAATTTGACGGCACAGCCTGGACAAATTATGAAGACCCATATACCGATGCTGATAGCATTTATGTTGATTATGAACACCTGGTAATAGACAGTCAGGATAATATCTGGGTGGGAGTTTATCCCAATAGTTTGGTAAAATTCGATGGAACCGACTGGACTTGTTTTCCCACTATTCCCAATTTGGAAACTTCCGGATTCCCCCTCTGCTTATTTTGTGATGGTCTGGATAATATCTGGATGAGCACTTATGCCGGTAATCTGGCAAAATTCAATGGAACAGACTGGACGATTGTTATTGAATCCGGAACATCCGTTTTCACGAGCTACCTGGAAGAGGTTTTTGTCGATAGCCAAAATATTCCGTGGGTTGGTTCAAATGGATTGTTTAAACAAACGGGAACGAACTGGACAAAGCAAACCACTTCCAATTCAGGTTTACCGGGGCGAGCCGTAATCAGTATTGCTGAAGATTACCAAAACTGTATATGGATGAGCACGTACAGCGGTATAGCCAGGTACAATTGCGGCATCTGGACTACATATACCTCCTCAGATATAGGACTATCCTTTGATTCAGTCTATAATCTAACCACAGACCAGCAGGGCAATCTCTGGTGTATTATTTACAGCTACGAACCCTATAGCACTAAAATTCTACGCTTTGACGGTGTTAACTGGACCGTGTTTGATAGCACAACCTCCAATCTGCCGTTGTGGATTTATTGTCTTACCATAGATAGTCAAAACAATGTCTGGATTGGTGCCGGCGGTGCAAAAGTGTATAAATATGACGGGATTGACTGGACAATGATGCAATTCCCTGCTCCTCTCCCGAATTCCAATTATGTGGAGAAAATCGGCACTGATTCGCAAAACAACATCTGGGCTTTGGGCTCTTTTGGGCTGGCAAAATATGATGGAACAAGCTGGACTGTTTATCCCCATGATTATTCCCTAATCGCTTCCGGAGACTATTTCTCCATGTATATTGACGCTCAGGATAGCATCTGGATTGGAACATCGGGAGGTATATTGAAATTTGACGGAGCTAACTGGTCTGCCTATACTACTGACAATTCCGGGATCCCATATAATTACGTAATTGCACTTTGTAAGGATAATTCGGGCAATCTCTGGTTCAATGGATGTGAAAAAGAAGAAAATGGCAGCCTGGTAAAGTTTGACGGTACGACCTGGACCTGCTTTGATGAATTTAATTCTGGTTTGCAATCAACCAGTATTACTTCAATAATTGTGGATTTTTATGATAATATCTGGATTGGCACTTATGATGGGGTGGCTGTCTATAATGAAACGGGCATTGTGGCAACTGAGGATGATACCCAAAGCCCTGTAGTTGTTTCCAGCATCAAAGCTTATCCCAATCCTTTCCGGCAGTCCGGAGCTATTACATTTGAAACAGCATTAAAGACAGATGAGACAGGTTCTATCACAATCTATAATCTCAAGGGACAAAAAGTCAAATCATTTGAAGTAAATGGCAAGATTTCCAAGCTTAGCTGGAACAGTAAAGACGAAAATAATCGGTTGAGTGCTTCCGGTATCTATTTCTACAGGCTTTCCACTAAAAAACATCAGGAAACAAAGAAGCTGGTGATTCTGGAATAGTAAGTTCCTATTTAAGAGTGAATCCTTCTTTCTCCTGATGCTTTGCCAGCTCCCTACGCAGAAATGACAGATGCCAGAAGCCGCAGAATATGAGTATCTTTTTGCCTTCATATCCACGGTTATAGTTAAGAATATTCTTTACCATTGCTCTTTCTCTTTTGTCTTCCCAATGCTCATGTTCCAACCAGTCTGTCTGCAGGGCTTGAAGTTCTGAGCAAAATTTACAAATAGCAAGAGTGGCATCAAAAACTACCTTACGGGCAAGGTCAACGGCAATATTATATTCAAAGGAATTTATCTTTTCCTGAGTGTTGTTACTCTTGTTATCCAGAAACTCTTGAGCTTTTTCAAGAATAGATTTGAGAGCTAAACCTTCCGGAGAGAGATTTTCGCTCTTTAAGAAGTTTGCCAGGGCTTTTTCAAAAGCCTGCTCTTTGTTGAAGTAATCTTTCTTTGCATAATGTGTATTTCTGCCTTTGATATCGTAGGGTCTGATAATCAGCTCATGGCTTTTCAGATACTTCAATTCAGCAATTCCTTCCGTGCCTTTGTGTTCGTTAGCATAATGGTGCAAGAATTCAGGAATTCCTTTTTCCCATTCCAATGGTATCTCCATCAGAAGTATATCAGGTTTTACCCCACACATATAATCATACACGTGTTTTGCTTTGTAACGTCTGCTTTCAGTATGCATGGTGCCTAATACATAAATGCTATTATTCACAAAACTCCTAATAAAAACAGCCGATTCTAAAACCGGCTGCTTAGATATTTCTTTCTTTTATCGTCCTATAAACGCATTAGGAGTCTATTACTTCCACGTTGGCACGGGGCAGACGCATAACCTTGCCATCGTCAAACTGGGCTTCCAGTACACGTACCATCGTTTCAGATTCCACCTTGGTCAGTTCTTCCGGCATCCCGACTACCTTGGCTATCTTACCAAAATTGGGCTGACGGATAATACGAATCAGGGTTCCCGGTTCCAGGACAGGAAGCCTGATTTCTGGTATAACCAGCTCATCTTCCTGAAACTCCAGAGGAATGATAATCTCAGGACGGATAACACCGGCACGGATTTGAGTCCTGCCGTGAATACTGGTTTTGAAGCCTTCAAACTGCTTGAGCAAATCAAAAGTCTTCTGTGCCATATTGATTTTGCCAAAACCTTCCGTGCAGACCAATGTGATGCCGACGGTTTCATGTCCTGTAATGGCAACACCGAGGTCATAACCCAGAATTTGCTTGATATCCTGGTCATCCACACCGCCTGTGATGATGGCTTTCACTCCCATTTTGCGGGCTTTGTCAATCGCTTCCAGACGGATAAAGGCTCCTGCCACGATAATCATGTCTTTGCAGCTATCGTTTATCTTATCAGCGCTGAGTTCCTCATCAGGAGTTTTTGCCAGCACTTTTATCTTGCCGATGGTTTCTCCGCCAATGCCAAAGATGCCCTGGATATAGGCAGACTTGTTTTCGATAATGACGCCCTCGTTGGGAATCACTTCTGTAATCACGCCATCCAGAAAGGCTTTCACCTGCACCGGAATGCGTGGCTCACGCAGCAGAATTTGTCCAGTGTGCTGAGAAACTGATTCCACTTCACCATCTGTGGGAGAAGTGACAGAGTTTTTCATAAAGCCAAGTCCAAACAGACCTTTGTTTTCAGCCAGAACAGTGCCTTTAGAGATCTGGTCGCCTGCTTTGACTTTAACATAATCCAGCAACTGGGCAGGGGTTACACCAAGTTTATTGGCAAGATTGAGCGGAATGACTTTTCCAGGCAGAAGGGTTTCTGCCACGACGTCTTCAGCTTTGACCTTGTCGCCTTTTTTGACTAAAACTTCACCCTTGAGAGGAAGCAGACGGTCTTTACGCAGTATAATGCTGTCAGTAACGGTTAATCCTGCAGAATATGCTTGTCCCATTTCTTCCTCCTACTTCAAAATCTCTTCCGGATAGGCTTTGAGTTCCTGCATCCACTTCTTCAGAAGCGGCACACGAAGCCCGGCATCCCCCGGCAATTCAAACGGTTGACGACCGCGTGTGTCAAGCACAATGCCGACCACGCCGCCGTGTAAATCTATCTCAAGTTCTTTGTTCTTATCTTTGTCTAAATATGTGCCGCCATGTGATTTGAGCACTGCATGAGCAGTTTCACCCAGACCGCAGGGCAATAGTCTGATTTCCCCAAACGGAATATCTTCATTAAAGACAGTGCCGTTGGGCAGAGTAATTTTTGCAGACAGAGAAGGCTTGCCCAGCTTGTTTCTGCCGGCCGGAGCCACGCAAGTTCCCAGATAAATCAGGCAGTCTTTGTTGAAAACTTCCGTAGCAGCTTTGATGCTGATTTCTGAAAGCACACCCAGATGCGGCATCATAAAAATACTATCCACAGCCAGACGGGTAACGCCTTCCGGCAGGAAAGCATCAATCATCATCATCACGGATTGGTTTCTGCGGGGTGCATGAGAAAGCACGCCGCCGCTGCCGACCAGCAAGCCAAGCGTCATCATATTAACGATGGTGGCGCCTGAAGTGGACTGGCTGAAAGCTTCGGAAATATCTCTCTGGCGTTGTGTGCCTTTAAGCGTAACGGCAAATTCTTTATGCTGTTCAAAAGCCAGTCTCAGTGCTTCTTTGGCAATTGCCTGTTCCAGGACCAATTCTTCCAGCAGACTGGGTATTGTGGTTGGACGTATCATCTTATTCTTAATCATATTGCGAAGTTCGCTTTCATCAATGTGAAAAGGTACCCAGCGCATGATATTGGGCAGTCCGGCAGAAGCCAGAACGTTGGAAATGCTATAGCTCATACCCAGATTGGCACTAACGGTTCTATTGAAGACAAATTCTTCGGTAAAGACAGAGAAAATATCAGTGGTCGCACCGCCGATATCCACGCCGACGACTTCGATATTCTCAGCTTTGGCCACTGCCTGCATGATGTTTCCGACCGCTGCGGGAGTTGGCATAATCGGCACACTCTCATGGTCCGGACCCATAGTCCAGGTCATCAGTTTATTATAGCCGGGAGCCTGCTGCATCACGTGTTCCATAAATATATCATGGATTTCATCACGGGCAGGACCGAGGTTTTCGATTTCCAGCTTGGGACGGATGTTGTCTGCTATCATCAAAGCGACCTTGGCACCCAGCGTTTCCTTGATTTCAGGGATGGCTTCTTTATTGCCTGCAAAGATAACGGGAAGCTTATACCCTGCCCCGAGGCGTGGTTTGGGGTCTGCGGCAGAAACAAGCTCAGCCATTTCGATAATGTGCTTGATGGTACCGCCGTCTTCGCCGCCCGCCATCAGAATCATATCAGGACGGAGCTGGCGGATGCGTTCAATCTTTTCGTGGTTCATGCGCTTGTCATTGCTGGCAATAATGTCCATCACAATGGCACCCGCTCCCAAAGCTGCCCGGGCTGCGCTTTCACCTGTCATGCTGGCAACCACTCCGGTCACCATCATTTGCAAACCGCCGCCCGCAGAAGATGTGCTCACATAGGCATCCACGCCAATATCACCTTTTCGGGGAATGATGAATTCACCATTCTCCATGAATTTGATATTGGGGTTTTTGTACTTCAGACGAGCCAGTTCTTCCATTTCCTGCACGGAATTAATCACACCTTTGGTCACATCATTGAGGGGTGCTTCCACAGTAGTGGGAGCTTCTCCGCGGATGGTCTGGCGGTATTCCCCGTCAACCCATTCAATCAGAATTGCCTTGGTGGTCGTGCTGCCGCAATCAGTGGCAGCAATACGCGTCAGGCGTTTTTCATCATATTGCATATATTCCTCCGTCTTTCCTAATCACATCTTTCCCACAGAGATACACTTTCACAAACAGCTCAGACATGCTTGTCTTCTTCCTTTGTGTCTTTGTGTTTTTGTGGTTTAAAGATACTTTGGAAGAACGCTTTTATTTTTTTGTTTCTTCCTTTCCTAAGTAATCTGGCTTTCTGTCGTCTATCTTTATTCAGCTCTTCATCCAGCTCATCCATGCGGTTGATGAGCTCTTTGACGTATTTATCATCTTCCAGAAGTAAAGCAAATTGCTGGTACTTCTTTGAGTCAAACAAAATCTCGGCAAAAGGCAAAACAAAATACATAAACTGGCTGCCAATCCCCGCCAATGGTCTGAGCGACTCGGTCACAAGTATCCCTGCTGAAGCCATACCTCTTTCTGCGACAAAGCGCGCCACCCTGTCAATCATCTGATGGGCTTCCTGTTCTGTGATCGTTACCTGTAAATCATTCATTTCATACACCGTGACATGCCGTCAAGACATAAATTTGTTCAGCACCGGCGTCAAGCAAAACTTTTCCTGCTTCATTGACCGTAGTGCCTGTTGTAAAAACATCATCTATAATCAGGATGCTTTTGCCGGCAGGATTAAGCCTGCCCGGTCTGAAAGCATCGCGCATGTTCTTTCTTCTGGTAACCCCATTCAACAAAGTCTGGGACATTGTATTTGCCTTTCTGGTCAGCAAGGCATCGGAATAAGGTATGTTCAGCTTTTCCGCCAAAGCCCTGGCAATCAGTTCCGACTGGTTGAAACCCCGTTCCCGTTTTTTTACTCTATGCAAAGGAATTGCCGTCACATATTCCACATTGGGCATGGACATTTCTCCCAGCACGGTCTTATACATCTGGTTGGCAAACCACTTGGCAATGCCGGTGAAACCATTGTACTTCAGCTCATGTATCAACGTCCTGGCAGCTCCTTCAAACAAAAAGACCGACTTTGCCTGAGTGAATACATACGCATTTTCAGCACAGTTTGAGCAGGCATCATCCTGAGTGGGAGAGCCGCATTTGGGACATTGCTGCTCAGGCACAAAACTGAGCTTGTCATAGCAAGTGCCGCACAGCCATATATCCTGTTCGCTGATTTCTGCAAAGCAATGCATGCAAACAGGCGGAAAACACACATCTATCAAGTAACGCAACACCCTGATGTAGCGTAGCATGCCAATGCTGCGGAAACATCTTTTAGCGGTATCGCCCTTCGACAAGCTCAGGTTGACAGGCTGCCCTACTAAGTTTAACAGAAGTATCCTTCTATCGCTGCAATTATCAGCAATCCGTCCTGTGAAACAACCGCATCTGAAGCGGCTCTTTCCGGATGAGGCATCATTCCGAGCACATTTTTCCCAATATTACAAATCCCTGCAATATTGTCAAGCGAGCCATTGGGATTGCTTTCAGGAGTTACTCTTCCGTCTTTGCTGCAATAGCGGAAAACGATTTGCCCGTTATCCTGCAGGGCATGCAAACCGTCCGTATCTATATAGAAATTCCCTTCTTTATGGGCAATCGGGATATCCAGTGCTGTGCCAATGGCTATGCCTTTTGTAAAAGGCGTGGCAGCATTTTCTATTCCGATATACTGATGTTGGCAGATAAACTGCAAAGACCGGTTCATCATCAGCGTTCCGGGCAAAAGCCCGCACTCCGTCAGAATTTGAAAGCCGTTGCAGATACCCAGCAGCAGTCCGCCTTGTTCCGCATGTCTGATAACTTCCGGCATAATCGGGGAAAACTTGGCTATCGAACCGCATCTGAGATAATCACCATAGGAAAATCCACCCGGCAGTATAACCAGGTCGGGATTGCCAATAACCGTGTCTTTGTGCCAGATTTGTTTGACCTGATGTCCTCGGTTGGCAAAAACTTCCATCGCATCATGGTCACAATTCGAGCCGGGAAAAGTGATAACGCTGACTTTCATCAGTCCGGCATCGGCTCCAGTTCAAAGGAGTATTTCTCTGTATTGGGATTTGCAAGCAGCTTGTCGCAAATCGTATGCACCTGTTCACTCACCTTTTGCGAATCATCATAAGCAAAGATAATCTCAATATACTTGCTGACCCTGCTTTCCATCACTGCATTATAGCCCAGAGAGTGCAAAGAATTGGTCACCACCTGACCTTGCGGGTCAAGCACACTGGGTTTGAGAAACACATGAATTTTAGCTTTGAACATCATTTTTTCCCTATCAATATCTGATTTATTGCATGAAATGCAAGAATCTAATAGTTAGGCTATCAGTCAATAGTTAATTTAACAGCAACTTCTCCAAATCCTGCCTTACTTTTCATGTGGTTCGGGGTTTAGGGCAAAAAATCCAAAAACTTTCTTGACAGAAATATAGGCTATAAGCAAAGATGGTTTCGACTGGAATTATATAGTAATTCTGTTGACATAGAGTGTAAATAACTGCTTTAGAGTTTATTATATCCGCTTCACAGCAATGTGTGGATAACAACCGCTTTGTATGATACCGCAAAGCAAAATTTCGGAGACGGGGAGCACAGAATCTGAGAGGGTTGGGGTGCATTTTATTAATAACCTTAATAACTAAAAATAAATCAAGGAAAAGGAGAAAGACATGAAGAAATGTTTAACTAAGACACTGCTCATCATGTTATTTGTAACACTTGCCGCTGTTGCATGGGGACAGTCACTTTATTATGAAGACCTGTTCGATGCCAATAACGGCTGGACACTTGTTCCCAACTGGTCAGTAACCGCCGGGAATTTGCAATTATCCTGGAGTCCCGGTACTCTAAACTATGATATGGCTACTCTTTCGCCGGACATCGCTGTCCCAGCCAACGCCGGCGATTTGGTCATCAACCAGTATATTGATGAATATGCCGGTCAGGGCGCTCCTGTTGAGACGTATGAAATAGCTGTTATGGTGGGAAACACCGCAACAGTTTTGTGGACTTACGCTCTTGATGTAGATTGGGGAGTAACGGGCGGAACACCTGTGACGCTGTCTCTCGCCCCATTTTCAGGTCAGACCATCAAATTGCGTTTCCGCGGTTTTGGTGGAGATACTTTCAACTTTGACTATTGGCACATTTATGACGTCAAAGCTTATGCTTCCTTGGCAAATGACCTGGCAGCTATTAGCCTGACGGGTAATCTAACACCTTCCCAAGGCTCTGTCTCAAACTATGTTTTGAATATTCGTAATTCCGGTTCAGTCGCTGTTACGGCTGCTGATTATACCGTTAAGCTTTTCAAACAAGGCGATGTAGAAATCGTTTCAGTTCCCGGCGTTGCTCTTGCTCCTGCCGCAACTTATGATTTCACTCTGCCCTGGACACCTGCAGCCACAGGACCTACCTTCATCTATGGTAAAATTGTGTATGCAGCCGATGTCTATCCGGCAAACAACCAAACCGCAAACTTAAACGTAGTGGTCCAAGCCAGCGGCACAGTTGCTGTTACCATCGGTGACGGCGCTCTGACCAACCGCGTCCCCATTGACTTCTACTGGAAGAACAGCTTGTATGAATGTGTTTATCTGCCCACTGATATCAATATGGGCGGGCTGATTACAAGTATTGCGTTCTATAATAACTTCGTATCAACCACTTTAACCTCAAAACCAACCAAACTCTGGTTGGGTGAAACCACCCAGACTGATATGTCTGCGGGATGGATTCCTTCCTCTCAGCTGACTGCTGTGTTTGATGGTAATGTTGCTTATCCTGCCGGACAAAATACGATTACTATCCCGCTAACCACACCTTATGCTTATGGTGGAGGTACTCTGGTACTATTGGCTCAGCGTCCGATGGATACAGAATATTTCAGTTCATCTGACTATTTCAAAACCCAGACTGTTGGCACTACCCGCGCCCGTTATGTATATAGCGACACGGTTCCTTATGACCCAGCAGCTCCTCCTGCAGCCGCAGCTACCCAGTTAACCGGTTCTTTCCCAAAAACCACTCTCTTCTTCATCACTGATGATATGGGTGCGTTGAGTGGTACTGTGACAAGCGGTGGAACACCTCTTGCCGGCGCTACTGTTTCTGTGGGCGGAACAACTTTGACTCAGGTTACAGGCGATAATGGCGCATACAGTTTCCCGTATGTTGCCATGGGACTGCATCAGGTTACTTGCAGCAAAGTCGGATACAACACTCAGACCCTGCCGGCTACTGTTCTTGAGAATCAGACTGTAACTCTCAATTTCGCTATGGTTCAGTTACCGATAGTTACCGTTACCGGTCATGTTGTAGGCAGCGCAGCTCCGACAGTCGGACTTGCCGGCGCCGTAATCAATTTAACCGGTATGGCTCCTTATACCGCAACTACCAACGCAAACGGTGACTTCACAATTACCGGCGTTTATGCCAGCCAGACTTACAACTATGTTGTTACCATGGCAGGTTATACCGATGCTACCGGTACTGCTGTAGTTGGCACAACCAACCTTAATATGGGTACCATCACCCTTCCTGAAATCTCTCTTCCTGCCACCGGAGTTCAGGCTGTTTTGGCAGCTCCGAACGTAAATGTCACTTGGATGGCTCCCGGCACAGGCGGTGGAGAATGGATTCGTTGGGACAGTGACCTCAATAATGACAGTATCGGAACCGGCGCAGCCGCTGATTTTGATATTGCATCACGTTGGCCTGTTGCTGATTTGACTGATTATGTCGGTCAATCCCTTTATGCAGTAAAATTCTATCCTAATGAAGTAGCATGCACATACAGCGTTCGTGTTTGGACTGGTGGCAGTATCGCCGCTCCCGGCACAATGGTTGTTGACCAGCTTGTTACCGCTCCTGTTATTGCTGACTTCAATACAGTTACCTTGACCACCCCTGTTCCAATTGCTGCCGGTCAAGAACTGTGGTTTGGTGTTCGTTGCAATGCTACCGCGGGTTATCCCGGCGGTTGCGATGCAGGTCCTGCCCATGACGGACTCGGTAATATGATGTATTTCCAAGGTGCCTGGACAACTCTGCTTGCCCTCGCTCCGACCTTGAACTATGACTGGAATCTTTCCGGTTATGTAGGATACAGTGCACCCACTCGTTTTGCACAAATGCAACCTCTGCCCTTCAATTTTGACCGCGTAAATACCGGCACACTTGCTGCCAGCGGTATCAAAAACAGAAGCCAGAATACTGCAATAACCACCAATCCTGATTCACGTCCTTTGGTCGGTTACAAAGTATGGCGTCTGTTGGTTGGTCAAGAGACTAACGAAGCTGCCTGGACCCTGCTTACTCCCAATTCCATTTCTGCATTAGCTTTCCAGGATACCGGATGGGGTGCATTACCTGACGGATTATACAAATGGGCTGTCAAAGCTGTTTATACCAATAATGTATTGGCAATTCCCGCAATCTCCAATCAGATTGAAAAGCTGACTCAGGTTGGAACCATTGCCGGTATCGTTCGTAACGAAAGCAACGTAGTTATCTCCGGTGCCACAATTGCCACCGGCAATATCACTGCCACCTCAAATGCCACCGGCGCATACACTATGACCGTTCCTCAGGGAACCCATATTGTAACCTGTTCTGCTCCTACTTATATGACAGAAACTGCAACCGGTGTTATCGTCGTGACAGGTCAAACCACTAACCTTAACTTCGAATTAGAAGCAGCCAATGAAGTTACCGATGGCTTTGAAACCTATGATGATTTCGCTATTGATTTCCCACCCTGGACAAACGTTGACGTTGATGCTTCCGCAACCTACGGATTCACCGGATATACCTGGGCAAACGGATTCCTGGCTCAGTCTTTCATGGTGTTTAATCCTGCTGCAACCACTCCTGCCTCAACCGCTGTTATTGGTGCTCCTCACACAGGGAACAAAATGGCAATGTGCTGGGCAGCCACAACCCCTCCGAACAACGATTGGTTGATTACTCCTTCAATTGCGACCGGTGGTCATATCAGTTTCTGGGCAAAATCAATGTCCGCTGACTATCCGGCTGAAAAATTTGCCATCGGAATCTCCACTACCGGCGCCGCACCTGCTGATTTCACCATCATTTCAGGCGCAGCCCCGATTACAACCACTCTGGACTGGACTCTTTATCAATATACATTCATAAACTATGTCGGTCAGAACGTCAAAGTCGGTATTCACTGCACATCCAATGACCAGTTTGCTCTGCAAATTGACGATGTGACCTGGGATCTCAGCACTGCTGTTGTTGACCCAACTCCTATCGCTGTTGTGACAGCTTTGAATGGCAACTATCCAAACCCGTTCAATCCTGAAACCACTATCAGCTATTCAGTTAAGGGTACACAGCCGATTGTTGTTGAGATTTATAACACCAAGGGACAAAAAGTCAAGACCTTGGTTAATGAAGCCAAAGCCACTGGTAATTACAATGTCAAATGGAATGGCACCGATGAAAACAACCAAAAGGTTTCAAGCGGTGTTTACTTCTTCAAGATGAATGCTGGTAAGTATTCTTCTTCCAAGAAGATGATTCTAATGAAATAACGTCTGAATCAGACATAACTTAACAAAAGATAAGACGCTGCCTTATGGGCAGCGTCTTTTTTCGTTTAAGGTTTATCCTACTTGAGCCACAAGCCTATCCTGCCTGAATTACAAGTCTATCCTGCCTGAACCACAAAGTGGTTTTACATCCTATAGCCCATGAATTCATTCGTGGGTAAAAATTGCCGATACACTAACCCAGTCGGGGTTTTGAAAAAACTCTGATGATTTTAATCATAAGGCTAAAAGATATAATTTTTCTGGAGTACTCCTGATGTGGTTAATGTCCTTCTGGGGTAGAAACTGTTTTTTAGTTTATTTTTCATAGGAAACCCCTACGGGGTTAAAATGCCTTATCTCTTTACCCATGAATGAATTCATGGGCTATCAAATGCCAAATTCCGATGGAATTACGCTTTAATCCAAGCTACTCGTAAATAAAATCAGCCGCTCTCGAATGCCAAATCCCTACAGGATTTCAAACTGCAATTCTCAATTTTACCTCAGTATCAAGCGTATATCAAGCGTAATAATATTACGCTTGATATACGCTTGACCTTGTGAAAGATATGGGGAAAAATAGAGGATTTTTAAAAAGTAGGATAACCGCCACCAGTTGTCCAAACGGAGTTTCATATGTGTTGCAGTCTGTTTTCATGGGTAACAGTAATGCTTTTTTAGTCTCCACGGATAATTACAATAGGAATGCTCAGATAAAAATAGGGATTTTGTTAATTGTAGACAGCCAAAAGCTGATTGTGAACAAGGTCGCAAAGTTGCTGGCGGTT
>Ga0247842_10001252_pt1 | contig 43719 bp, 49 predicted proteins | sample LaCruzMarch2015__3_FD_192411 | JGI IMG/M metagenome (GOLD analysis project Ga0247842, IMG submission 192411) | Freshwater microbial communities from meromictic Lake La Cruz, Castile-La Mancha, Spain - LaCruzMarch2015_19m | ecosystem: Environmental > Aquatic > Freshwater > Lake | place: Spain...
TCAAAGCGTTGAATTGGGTTTTTGCAGACAGCTTGAAAATTGCTGAGCAAAAAGTCTATGACGCAGAATTAAATCTTCATATGGATCAGGAAATGAAACGGACAGAAGGAGCTATCATTCGGGTTAAACTGAAAGCTCTGGCTCAAGGGGAAGTCTCTGTATCTTTACCTCAGCCGATTTTTTCCAGACATAAGTCATTTCCAAAATATCACGGGCCTCGTGAGCAGGGTCAAAAAAAAGCGAGAGAGTTAGAGTTGCTGAGATTTCAGACGAGCTTTGGAGTAAGGTCAGTCAGGATTTGGCTAACTATCCAAAACCGGCGAAATCAAAAAAACGAGAAGAAACCTAGGTTGAGTTCTTTGGTTAAGATTGATTCATCGCGAAATGAATCCACACTTTTACAATTTGATTTTTGTCAAAATGTGCTTATTGCCGACGTGATTTTTACGCATAAAAATCAGCTTCACTTGCAAAAACCGCTAATGGATATTTTTCCGGCAGCGGTTTTCATTTTGTTTAAAGTTATGATTTTTGCTAAAATACAGTTATGACATTCCAACAAATTTTTATTTTGATTATCGCTTTTTTAGCTGGTGGGGGAATTATTGCTTTTATTTTATTAAAGTTACAAGATAAACAAAAGGGGACTACCACTGGGGACAGTCAGTCTTTGATGTTGCTTCAAAATCAGATTGAAAATTTGACCAAGACTCTGGATCTGCGAATGAGTGAAACTAATAAATTAAACAATGATTCTTCCAGACAACAATTTTCAGAATTTACTAGACTCTCGCAAGAAGTTACCGCTAAATTGGTAAAGCTAGAAGAGACCAATAAACAGGTAATGAATTTTACTGATCAATTACAATCCCTGCAGGATGTTTTGAAAAACCCAAAACAGCGTGGCATCCTTGGTGAATATTATTTGGAAACTTTATTGAAAAATGTTTTGCCGTCTGGCAGTTATGAAATGCAGTATCCATTTAAAGATGGTTCAATCGTGGATGCCGTGGTGCATGTAAAAGATAAGATCATTCCAATTGATTCTAAATTTTCTTTAGAAAATTATAATCGAATTGTGGAAGAACGTGATCCAGCACAGAAAGAAATTTTAGAAAAAGCATTTCGTGCTGATTTAAAATTACGCATTGATGAGACGGCTAAGTATGTAAAACCCGAAGAAGATACCATGGATTTTGCTTTTATGTTTATTCCTCATGAAGCAATCTACTATGATCTTTTGGTCTCTCAGGTGGGAGCGGTCAAAGTAAATACTCGTGATTTGGTGGAATATGCGTTCAAGGATAAGCACGTTATTATAGTTTCTCCAACCTCCTTTTTGGCTTACCTCCAGACGGTTCTACAAGGCCTTAGGGCGCTCAAAATAGAGGAATCAGCCAAAGAGATACGAGCGCGAGTGGAGGACCTAGGGAAGCATATTTTGGCCTATGATGACTACTATAAGAAGTTAGGAAACTCACTAAATACGACCATAAATCATTACAACACGGGTTATAAAGAGCTCAAAAAAATCGATAAAGATGTCTTGCGGATTACTGATACTGGAGGAGCGATCGAACCTCTAATATTAGATAAACCAGTAATGGAGGACTAGTAAATTTCTCATATTTGGTATATTTGGGTTTCTTTGACATTCGTAGGACATTCGCCTATAGTCAAAGTAGATATTTGCTGTTTTACATTTAGTTACCAATTTAGATTAGTAAAAGGAGTTTGCTGATGAGTAAAAAAGATGTTCGGCCGAAGGTATTCATCCTGGATACAAGTTCGATTATCTATCAGCCGTTGATCGTCAACTTTCTAGGTGACAACATCATCATCATACCAGTTTCCAATCTTAGTGAATTGGATGGGTTGAAGAAACAGGAGGGAAATGTCGGATATAATGCCCGTGAGGCTATCGCCTGTATCGAAGAGCTTACCAATAATGACTTAAATCCTAGTGCCATCAAACATGGCGTTAGGACAAAGGGTGGTGGTAAACTCTTTTTCGATTTCGTGAAGCCTGAAGATTGGCAGAAACTTCCTGACGGTATCGAACATAACAACGACGCTCGGGTGATTTTGGCCGCGCTAAAATCAAAGGTCAAGTTTCCTGGTCATGATGTTCGCATCTTGTCGGAAGATAGCAATCTTCGCGTGATTGCGCGTACTTGCGGTGTCCGAGCGGAGGGCTATAAGAATGACACTGTCATTCAAAATCTCGACGACCTGTATTCTGGGCGTGAGAGTATTGTTGTTACAGAGCCCTCTGCCGATCTGATGGATAAAACCTTCCAGAAGTTGTTGGTGCCGATTTCCGACATCTCCAAATTTCTACCATCTTCAGGTTTGTATCCGAATCAGTGTGTGGAACTTACGATTGGCTCTCGATTTGCTCTTGCTATTCATCAGGCCGGCAACCTCCAAATCTTTCCTGCGACAGATCGGGGGGTGAAATATCAGAAGTTGCCAATTGTGCTCAAAAATAATGAGCAGAAGTTGGGCCACGCTCTGGCTATCGATCCGGTGACCGAGTTAGTGACTTTCTCTGGAAAAACAGGAAGTGGCAAATCTTTTCTTTCATTGCTTGGTGCATATGCTCAGACGAGACTTGATGATTCCAAGCGCATCATGGTTTTTCGTCCTCATATTGAAATAGGTCCACAGTTCGGTATTTTGCCAGGTGGAGTCAATGAGAAATTTGCACCTTGGATGCGTCCAGTGATTGAAATAATGCGCAAAATCGTCAAGGCGTACAACGGCTACACTTCAGAGGAGGCTCGAGTCTGTATCGATGAGATGCTCCAAATTGGGACTTTGGAAATTAATCCGATATCGCATATTAGGGGTTGTACCTTTGACGAAGCAGTTATGGTCATCGATGAAGGTCAGAACTTAACTCCGCACGAGATGAGATCGACCGTTACCAGAGCCGGTGAAAATTCCCGTATTTTTATTACAGGTGATCCGACTCAGGTGGATAATCGTTTTCTCGATTCGCGGAACAATGGTCTGGTCTTTCTGACAGAACGTTTTAAGGGTGATCTTAATTTTGGTCACTTGACCTTCTTTCGTAGTGTCCGCTCGGCTTTGGCTGAAAAGGCAGCCAATTTACTGGCATAGTCTTGGTTACAATCACTTTCTGGGCTCCGAATTAAATTCGGGGCTCTTTTTTTGGCCCAAATCTTGCCTTTTTTGGCTATATAGTATACGATATATTCACTATGACATTCGCAATCATCAAGACAGGCGGGAAGCAATACAAGGTCTCCGAAGGAGATGTTGTTACTATTGAGAAAATGGGTGAAGATCTAAAAGGCAATAAAGTGTCTTTTGAAGAAGTTTTATTGATCGACCGCGATGGTAAGGTGGCCATCGGTACCCCAACTATCCCAGGTGCTAAGGTTTCAGCTGAAGTGGTAGATGAAGGTTTGGGTAAGAAGGTAGTTGTAATTCACTACAAAGCCAAGATACGTCACAAAAAAATTTCCGGTCATCGTCAGCCATTTACTAAGGTTAAAATTGAATCGATTAAATAAATTTACGTTGAAATTAATAAATTTCGACGAGATTTTTACGATTAAAAACTTAAAATCCCCGAGTGGGGATTTTAATATTTACAACAAACTGTTCATATGAACAGTTTGTTGTAAATATTAATGACGGTTTAAAAGGGCGTTTTTTATCGTATCTGAATCGGTATATTCAATTTCTGTTCCAGAGGATAGCCCTCGACCGAGTAGAGTAACTCTAACCCCTTGATCTTCATAGGGTTTTAATAATTGTTTTAAATAATCTGCAGTGTTATCGCCTTCGCGTGTAACTGAAATCGCGATGATAATTTCTTTCAAAGTTTTAGTTTTATTTTTTTGTTTAACATTATTTATTAATGCATCTTGTCGGATTCTACTTGAGGGATTTTTTTCTAGAATAGGTAAAAGCCCACCTAAGACTGCGTATTGGCCGTTATAAACTCCCAGTTTGTGAATATTGTTTAAATCAATATCTTTTTCCACAATCATTAAGGTACTATTGTCTCTGGTTTGATCAGAGCATAATTCACACAAAGCCGAACGGCCACGATTGAGGATAAAAAAACGAGTACATAATTCACATTGGTGGATATCTTTTTTTATTTCACCAATTAGCTGGGCTAAATTATTAAGGGAACCCTGTTGTTGGCTTAAAAGGAAATAAACAAAACGACGGGCTTGTTTTGGTCCGACTCCGGGAAACTTGGTAAAAATCTCAGATAATTTATTTATAATATCGTCGTGGGGCATAAGTTTAGTTTAGAATGCTCCAAAATCACTTTTTTCCATTGTAGTGAAACAAACTCGTTGTTCATCAAAGACGAGCTCAAGGGAACCAGTCGGTCCATTACGGTGTTTTTCAATAAGAATTTCAGCAATGTTTTTACGAGGGGAGTCTTCGTTGTTTTTGTCTTCACGATGGATAAACATAACAACGTCGGCATCTTGTTCAATAGAGCCGGAATCACGTAAGTCAGATAGTCGAGGTTTGCCACCACGTTGTTCGACGGCACGTGAGAGTTGAGATAGAGCCATAACTGGAACATTGAGTTCGCGTGCCAGGCCTTTGAGGGAGCGAGAAATTTCAGTTACCATTTGGACCATAGAATCTGATTCACGACGGGGAACCATTAATTGTAAATAGTCCACGACAATCAAACCTAAATCGTGTTCACTTTTTACTTTCCGGGCGACACTTTTCATTTTAGTAATGTTGTTGGAAGATTCATCGTCGATAAAAATTGGAGCACGCGATAAAACATCCATTCCATCACGTAACATAGCGAATTCTTCATCAGAAGTAATTTTACCAGTTCTTAATTTCCAAGAGTCCACTCCAGATTGGGCGGCTAGCATTCTATCGACTAATTGTTGGGAACTCATTTCAAGTGAAAAGATTAGAACGGGAATATTTTGTCCAACAGCAATATTGCGAGCAATATCCATTGCAAAAGTAGTCTTACCAACAGAAGGACGAGCGGCTAAAATAATTAAGTCGGATTTTTGGAAACCGGATAATTTGTGATCTAAATCACGGAAACCAGAAGGTACTCCACGGACACCTGATTCGGATTCACGTAGTTTATCAAAACGTTCCCAGGCGTCAGCCAGCTCGTCTTTAATTGGACGGTAATTTTTTTTAGAGACACTTGCGAGACCGAAAACTAAACGCTCGGCTTTGTCATAGGTAGCGTCAATTTCTTCTTTTTCGTCATAACCAAGTTCGAGAATTTTTTCAGCAGAATCAATTAGACGACGAAGAGAAGCTTTTTTGGCGACAATATTTGTGTAATGAGGAAGATTGGCTGCTGAGGGAACGAGATTGGTGAGTTCGACTATATAACTAGAACCGCCAATACGATCGAGATTTTTACTTTCCTTTAAGACGGAAGTTACCGAGACTAAGTCGATTGGTTCATTTTTATTAAATAAAGAGAGCATTGCCTTATAGATAATGCGGTGTTTTTCAGAATAAAAGTCTTCTGCTTTAACAGTATCGCCAATATCGTTTAGACTATATGGCTTTAACATGATGGAGCCTAAAAAGGCTTGTTCGGCCTCTGTATCATGAGGGGGAACACGCAAGGGGCTCTTAACCAATTTGGCGATTTCTTGGGGCATAGGGTAATTGTAGCATAGTCAAAAAATCGCCCAAGCAGGTGAAAAAGGTTGTTTGGTGGAGAACCTGGGGATATGTATCATTTCTCTTACTAAATACTAGGTCGCTTCACTTCTATTTTTAATTTAGATCTTCCTAATTTTTGGTCCGTCATCTGTGTCATCCACACTGTAGCCCATTTGGGTAATTTCTTGGCGGAGGTCATCTGAGCGAGAGTAGTTTTTATCTTGCCGGGCTTGTTCACGGAGATTGGCTAGATCAATAACTTCTTTAGGGATTTCGATATTGGCTTCGTTTATGGCATTAAGTAAATCTAAACCTAAGAAACGGTCGAAATCTAAAATCGTAGTAAGTTTGTCGGCTGGGTCCGTACCAATTTCACGTAATATATCCCAAATCAAAGCTAATACTTGAGGTGTATTTAAGTCGTCAGAAATTAATTCTGAAAATTGTTTTTGGTAGTTTTCGTTTATTTTACCATTATTGCCGTATTTGTTTTGGATTTCAGCTAAAATACTAACAAGACGCCGATATGCAGTTTGTGCTCCCTCAAGAGTTTCAAAAGTAAAGTTTACTGTTTTTCTATAATTAGCAGTTAGAAGCCAATAACGGTATGAAATAGGAGAAAATCCTTTTTCTTTTAAATCATCTATACGATAAAAATTACCAAGTGATTTAGATATTTTTTCGCCCTCCATTGTTATAAAACTATTATGCATCCAATAGTTTACAAAAGTTTCTCCTGTTGCGCATTCAGATTGAGCACGCTCATTAGTATGATGAATAGGAATGTGGTCAATGCCACCAGTGTGAACATCAAAGTGATTACCGAGATATTTAATACTCATCGCCGAACATTCTATATGCCAGCCAGGGAAACCAATTCCCCAAGGAGATGGCCATTCTTGTTGACGTTGTTCTTTTATATTGGAAAATTTCCATAAGGCAAAATCGGTTAGATTTAATTTTTCTGGATTGGCTTCCACCCGTGCCCCCTCACGTAAACCTTCCAAATCCAGTTGCCCTAGTTCAGCGTACTTAGTATATTTTGCAGTATTAAAATAAATACCATCTGATGTTTTGTAGGTATAACCTTTTTCTTCTAGTTTTTTTATTAAATCAATTTGTTCTTGAATATGTTCTGTGGCGCGAGGGAAAATAGTTCCTTCCGTTTTAATATTTAAACTTTTCAAGTCTTCCATAAATGCTCGTAGGTAAAAATCAGAAATTTCTTTGGTAGTTTTACTCTCAGCTTGTGCTTCTTTTTCGATTTTGTCTTCTCCATTATTTTCGTCACTGACAAGGTGGCCAACATCAGTTATGTTAATTACTTGTTTTACTGTTAAACCATTATATTCAAACATTCGACGGAGCAGATCAGAAAAAACGTAAGCACGCATGTTTCCAATGTGTGGATAAAGATAGACTGTTGGACCACAAGAATATAAATTGACCTGTCCGGGTTGGATAGGTACGAAGTCTTCTTTTGTTCGAGATAGGGTATTGTAGAGCTTGATTTCCATATAAGTCATATAGGATTTGTGGGTTTAGATTCAATTCGAGGTGTAAACGGGGCTCGCGAAATAAAAGTACTGACAAGTGCCGCAACCACAACAAAGAAATGAACTAAGTGTACAGATCCTGTCTACATCCAGCGTTTATGCTTATAGTATGCCAGAATAAGCAGTATTAAAGCAACTGTGAGTCCAGAGATATACCAAAAACCATATTGGAGGTCAACTAGAGGTGTACCATTAGCACGGAGGTTTAGAATAGTTATAAGTAGTGTAAGAGGGAAGGTGATAAAAGCTAGCATTGTAAAAGTCTTGGTGGCTTCGTTAGTTTTTATTTGCAGAAGTGATTCATTGGTTTGACGGAGTTCATTGAAAAATTCTCGACTGTTTTCTAGTGAGTACCAAACCTTACCAAATTCATTTGTAATAGATTGAAGATAAAAATGAAATTTATCTCCAAAAAATTCCGTGCCGGCAGTTTCCAGAGAGGTCAAAACAGTTTGGTGAGATTTTAGGGTTCCACGAAAATCTAATAATTTTTTATTAATCCCAGCTAAAACTAACACCATCTCTTTTTCATTGCCAGAAAAAATCTTAGTCTCAATCTTTTTTAGATTATGGGTTATTGCTTCTAGATTTCTTTCTAGGGATTGGTATAGGTGTTTAATAATGTAGTAAAATAAGTATCCTGCGTGAATCTCTTTTTTATTTTTAGTTAGAAGATTGCTTGTTTCTAAAATTTTACCAAATTCTTGCATAGACTCAATTTGTTCATAAGATGTTGTGATTAGAAAATTTTTCCCAATAATAAAATCTATCTCAACTCGGTCGTGACCATTGGAGATTTCTGTTTCTAGGTTACTACTATTAGGGAGATGTAAGACAAGATAGATAAAATCATCATAAACATCAACTTTTGATTTTTGACTGACATCCCGCAATTCTCCAGCCGCCACAGGGTGAATATTGAATTCTTTGGAAATATTCTGGATTTCTTCGGAAGTGGGGGAGTTTAGATCAACCCAGGTGATATTTTTATATTTGAATTGTTTGATCATAGATAAGTTTATTAAGGTTAAATGATAGTATATGTTTATAACTCCCATTCTATTATACGGGCGTAATGATTTGACCACAAGGGGATATTTTGCAATAATGTAATTAATATTCTCTAAATATTCTCTAAAAAATAAATATAAATGAACACAAAATTTTCTAAGACGTTAATCGTTATTTCTCTTGTATTAGTAGTGGGAAGCTCTTTTGCTTCTGGCTGGTATTTTGGTGGGCATCAAGCAGTAAAGATGAACAATACCTATGCCAGTTTAGTAAATGTGTCTGATTGTCAGGGAATAACTTGTACCCCAGATAAATTCTTTCTGTTACCTAATCTTTTTAATGCCGATAAGGGAAAGAGCCAAAATGTAGATTTTTCTCCTTTTTGGAAAACTTGGCAAGTTTTAAATGAAAATTATGTCAATGGCACAGCGGCTATAAATTCGACTACAACAAAGATAGCGACAGATCAAGATCGGGTGTGGGGAGCTATTTCTGGTATGGTAGATTCTCTCGGTGATCCTTATACGGTTTTTATGCCTCCAGTTGAGAAGACAAAATTTGAAGAAGACATCCGTGGTAATTTTAGTGGAGTGGGGATGGAAGTTGGTTATAAAGATGGCGTGCCAACAGTTATTTCTCCATTACCAAATTCTCCCGCTAAGAAAGCTGGAATTTTAGCTGGGGATAAAATTTTGAAAATAGATGGAGTGTCTACTGTAAATTTAACTCTTGATGAAGCCATTAATAAAATTCGTGGCAAGGAGGGGACTAAGGTGACTTTAACTGTTTTACATGATAAAGATAAAGAGTCGGTAGATATTACAATTGTTCGTGCGATAATTATCATTCCTACAATTGATACAAAAATTGTAAATGGTAAAACTGCTAGTGATAAAATATTTGTAATTAATTTATATAATTTTTCTGCTCAGTCAGCTGACCTGTTTCGAACGGCGATAGGGGAGTTTGCCAAGTCTGGTTCCAATAAATTGATTTTGGATTTGCGGGGTAATCCGGGTGGTTATTTGGACGCAGCAGTAGATATGGCCAGTTGGTTCTTACCTGAAGGCAAAGCGGTGGTTCGCGAAAGTTCTGGAGTAAATAAGGGAGAGAGAGTGTACCGCAGTGCTGGTTATGATATTTTTAAAAATAAAAATTTAAAAATGGTTATCTTGATAGATAAAGGAAGTGCTTCTGCTTCAGAAATCTTAGCTGGAGCTTTGTCTGAATATGGTATAGCAAAACTTGTAGGAGAAAAAAGTTTCGGTAAGGGTTCCGTTCAAGAACTTATTCCAATTACTGATGATTCTTCTCTCAAGGTTACTATCGCTCGTTGGTTGACTCCAAAAGGTAAGTCACTTTCCCAGAATGGTTTGGATCCAGATTATATTGTAAAATCACTAGTGGTAACTGCGATTAGTACTATTCCAGCTAAAGATACACAGTTTGATAAAGCTGTAGAATTGTTGAAATAAATAATATGAGATAAATAAAAAACGGCTATAGGCCGTTTTTTATTAGAAAGCGTTTGAATACTACGCAGATCTGCGTCCTGAATTAGTAGATTCATGTCTTGGACGCAGACACGTGAATATACTGATTCAGTCGCGGGGATAGTACACAAAATTTGTTCTTATTATCCACTAGATAAGTTGTTGTTATAATAGATAGATGATAATATATCAATATAGATTGATATATTATGAAATTAAAATGCTGTGATAATAAAAAATATGATAAAGATTTAGACCTCATCATTGAGTTATTAAAAACAATGGCTGATGAAAATAGACTTAAAATTTTATGTCTACTTAAGACAGGGGAGAGATGCGTTTGTGATATTTGGCAAGATTTAGATATTCCCCAAAATCTTGCTTCCCACCATCTTAAAATACTCAAGAATAGTGGTTTGATTAATTCACATAAAATGGGTTTAAAAGTAATTTATTTTATTAATAAAAAGTCTTTAAATAATTTTAAAATATTACTAGATAATTTTTTACAAAATGGAAAAAGATAATGTTAAAAGAATCGTTAAGGATTTTTACAGTAAAGCGGCTGTAAATGGAGGTTGTAGTAGTTGTTGTAGTTGTAAAAATAAATATCAGAATGAAGAAATTGCAAAAAGTATTGGTTATTCTGAGCAGGAATTAAAAATAGTTGGTGGAGCAAATTTGGGTTTAGGTTGTGGTAATCCGACTGCCTTGGCTGAAATAAAAGAAGGGGATGTAGTCTTGGATTTAGGTTCAGGGGCTGGACTTGATTGTTTTTTGGCCGCACAGAAAGTGGGAGAATCTGGCCGAGTAATTGGTGTAGATATGACTGAAGAAATGATTGATATAGCTAGAAAGAATGATGAAAATCAGGGTTATAAAAATGTGGAGTTTAGATTGGGTGATATAGAAGATTTACCTATCGATGAAAATTCTATAGATGTAGTGATTAGTAATTGTGTAATTAATCTTGCTCCCGATAAAAATAAAGTTTTTAAAGATGTGTATCGTGTATTGAAAAAAGGTGGAAGGATGTATCTTTCGGATATTGTACTCTTAGAAGAGCTTTCTATAGAGCAAAGAGAAAACGAAGAATTGGTCGCTGGTTGTGTTGGTGGAGCCTTACTTAAAGATGATTATATAAAAATAATCCAAGATGCTGGTTTTGAGGTTAGGATTATGTCGGAGGATAAGGGAATCAGTAAAAGGCAATACCAAGGAGTTGCTCTTGAAAGTTTAAAAATCGAAGCTAAAAAGTAGATAAGAGTATTTTTGACTTTTGGTTATTTTCTCGCTAATCTAAGTATATGAATCCCGTAGTATTAAATGGTATCGTTGGGAAGTCATATTTTTAAATAGATAAAGGTTCGAATGTAGTTACTAATCTAATTAGAATGACATAATCGAGTCCCAACAGGGACAATGCCATTTTTCACTAACGAACGGGATGAAAGTGATCCTATTAAGAGACATAAAAAATGTCGGGCGAAAGTATCAAATAAAAGAGGTAAATGATGGTTTTGCTCGTAATGGTTTAATTGCTAAAAGTTGGGCATTGCCAGCTACTCCAGAAAATTTAGGCAAAATGAAAGCTGAAATGGCTGTTGTCGAGAAAGCCGCGGAAGTACGATCTGAGTTTTTATCTCAAGGTTTGAAGGGATTAAACGATTTAATGATTACTATGTCCGCAAAAGCAAATCCTGAAGGGCATTTATTTGCCGCTATTCATCCAAGAGAGATTGCTAAAGAAGTGGAAAAAATAACCGGTTTAAAAATTGAGCCAGCTTGGATAGAAACCAAACCAATAAAAGCAGTGGGGGAACATGAGATTACTTTAAAAGTAGATCATCACATTGCCAAGTTTAAATTGATGGTTGCTAAATTATAAAAGATATGGATTCAAAAAAGCCCCGAGAGGGGCTTTTTAATTAGGTAACGTTGGCTACTTTGAAACGCTTGGTTTGGCCATTGAAGCCAGTCTTACGTTTTGAGCTGAAGACAACAACCCCTTCTTTTGTGGCGTAAAGAGTATGATCCTTACCGGTTTTGACGTTTGTTCCAGCGATGATCTTGGTACCGCGCTGACGAACTATGATAGAACCTGGATTGGTTTTTTCACCGGCGTAAAGCTTGGTGCCTAGATATTTTGGATTTGAGTCGTTTAGGTTTTTGGCAGTACCTCCTGCTTTTCTATGTGCCATGATAGTGTCGTGTTATGATTGGGGGGATTTTCTCTTTTGGCACAGTTCTTCGTTGGGTGCCTCTCTCAATGTACTGGTTGGTACATTTCGGTTTGCTCCTCGCTTGAGCCTTGACTTGTATTCAAATGAGAAAATCCGATGTTTAATAATGTAAAACGAACTTGAGTATTATAATAGATAAGGGTAGAAAAATCAAGGGCTTTGAATTATAAAGTTTTTTGAGCTTGTCATACAGTATGATACAAAGAAAATTATGTTCTACAAATTTGGACAAATTAAAAATTGGTTTATAGCTCACGAAAAGGAGTTTTTTATTGGTCTCCTGGTTGTTTTATCTTCTACCTTAGCCTACGGGTTGGGGAGATTAACTAACTTGAAAGAAAATCAAGTTCCGGTTACTATTACCCGGGCTACATCCTCTACTATTCAAACAATTCAAGTTGTTGATGAAGTCTCTAATGATAGTAGGATTGTTGCATCTAAAAATGGAACTAAATATTATTTTCCCTGGTGTGGTGGAAGTAAGGTGATTAAAGCTGAAAACCGAATATATTTTTTAACTGCTTCTGGCGCTGAAACAGCGGGATATACAAGGGCGGCCAATTGTCAGCCAAAACCTTAAAGATTAGTGAAAAATGTAAAATGAAAAGTGAAAAATAATATTGTAATAACTTCGCGGGCGCGAAGTTATTACAATCGAGAGATTTTTGTGTTCTATATAGGATGATCGGGGGAGGGGGGTATACTTATGGATACCCCTTTTACGTTCTGTATTTTTATTCAAGAATATTTTTGTAGAAAAATAATTTAATTATTTGGAACAAATTAGAAAATTATTTTTGATTTTAAATATTTTACGACATTCCGTCAAGGTTGTTTAGGGGAGGGCTAAAAAAGCCAACTGTGGATAACTATCTAATGTCGCACAACATAGATTTTACGACGTAGTGCCTGGGGCACTACATCGCAAAATCCACTATTGTGCATACATTTGAAAAATGTCGCACGATGACTTCTGCGCTGTCTCTTCCCTGTGTTAATAACAAAAATTTCTAAAAAAATTTTTCTCACTTCTCCGTCTATGTATCGGTATTTTTTTTATTTTTTAGAAAAAATATTTTGTTTCCTTTTTATTTTTCCTCTTTAATTATTCTTGTAAATGTCGTTTATTGAATATATGCTTAAAATCTAGCTTTTGAGCTTGTATATATAGGATAAATAGCTATAATATGGCTCAACAAGGCCATATTATAGCTATGAGGCTCTAAAATGCCCCAGGACGCACGTTTGGCTTTGAGCTGATAAAAGGGTCATCTGAAAGCTATATTATAAGCCGTCGATTAGTTTAGGTGCTCAGTTTGGGCTACAAAATGGGTGGCTAAGTACTAAAGGAATACTTCTAAAGCGCCTTCCCCTCCGTCCTGTATTTTTGCCGGCCGGAAACTGATACCTTTAGAGTTTAAATATGTTTTTACAAAATTTGGTAGGATTGGACCAGCTTGGCTATTTAATCCTTTACCCACAATTAATCTAAGATGACTAATTTTTTGATCCGCTAAAAGCTCGTCAATGATTTCTTTTGATTCAGAAGTAGTGAAACCATGCAGATCAATAATCCGGTCTGGTATCTGTGGGTATTTGTTTTCCTTTGGGGCATAAAAAGACATAATAAATTACTCTAGCATTTTTATATAAAAATGAATATTTATCATTAATTTATTTTAACGTCGCAAAATATTTTGGTAGTTATACCTATTCTACTATCACTGCTGTTCCGTAACATAAGACTTCGGTTACACCCTGCATTACCTCTGTTGCGTCATAACGTACTCCAATAATTCCATTTCCCCCCATTTCTTTCCCTTGTTTGACCATAAGTTCAAAAGCATTTTCACGGGTCTTTTCACAAAGACTAGTGAAAAGTGAAATGTTCCCTCCGACCAATGTTTGCAGAGATCCCCCAATAGTTCCAAAAATTGATCTAGACCGGACAGTGATTCCCTTAACTAGACCTAGATTAGTTTTTATTTGCTTTCCTGATAGTTCAAAGGCTGTGGTAATGTTTTTATTGTCCATATTTTTTATTAAATATTAAAATACTAATTGATTCATTATATCATTACTAATAATAATTATTTATAAATCGAAAAGGCGCCCTATTATGGGCGCCCTTCATTTTTGTCTGGATAGTTGTCTTTCCCAATTTGGGAAGATTATCGAGGATTAGCGTATAGAACCTTGACATAATCTAATACCTTGAGTATTTTATCTGGTAAGCTTTTTTATTTTCTTACCTTGCAGTTAGATTATGGAGGGGTTCTCTAATTACTTCATGGCCACCTGACCCCAGCAAGGTTTGCTAGCGGACCAGGGTTTACTACCAGATTTTTTGATCAACGAGATAGCATATTCGATATTTCCACGAGTTGTGTATATATCGTAACCTTGTTCTTGGCTTTGACGTAAGTGGTAGTCTTCATTGATTTGGAAGACTCCGACGTCTTTGGTATTAACCCGGCCGCGAACAACGGTACCATCATCACTGTATTGTCGCAAGCCACTTTCGCAGCGAGCAATTTCTACAGCTAAGTTGTCATCTATCCCATTTTTTTCACTAGTCTCTCTGATCATTTCGATCACAACGCTGGTTGGACGAGAGTCTTTTGAATTATTATTATCTACCTTAGCTTGCGCTTCGGCGACTATCTTACCGGAAATCGGCTCGGGAGTCTTTAGGGTATCAACTGGTATGGATGAATAATTAGATACGGCTATGAGGCTTGCGAGACCTATTTGTAAGGATTTAAGTATAAGTTTGAAAGCCAGGCTATTAGATAACTTTGATGTTATCCTCTAACTCTAGCTTAGAAGTTATAATTTAAGTGAGTGGTATTAAGGCGACTTTTTTAAGAAAAAAACTATCCAAAACTTTTAGATAGCTACCTAACCTATTCGCTTTTCCTTAATACTGAGTATAGCTTAGCATTATGAGGGTCAAAAGTCAAGCAAAAATCGCCCCCTAAGGGCGACAGTGGAGGTCTGAAAACTAGATTATATGTTTTAAAATAAGGATATTTTTGGAATATCACTGGAACATTACTTACCTATTTTGTCAAGATTTTCCTTTGCAAAATTCCAGCCATATTTGATGATGATATCGTTCCAAACAAACATCACTTTTTCGGCTAAATATTGATTCCAAATAGACAGACAGAAGTCCCAAACCTTGAGCCCAATTTCTTTTATGAAGCCAAAGTTGTCTTTGCCAGTCTGGGAGTCGGCAACTTTACGCAAACTTACCCCAAAGTAGCTGAGAAGTAAAATAACTACAATAATAAGAAGAATAAGTTTGATAAAACCAGAGTTTTTGTTAGAGCGCATATTGATATTCATTATAGTTTACTTTAGTGATAAAAAGAAGTGGATATCGCTTTATTTGTTAGAAAATTTAAAAAATCATTCTTATTATTTATGGTTGATCTGGTAGATAAGCCAGAGGATTTAAGTAACTATTATAGGAAGCAACTGGCATACGATAGGTTCCGCCACATGACTTACTTTTTAGAGAGGTAACTTGTACTCCTTGACTGGCGTAAACAGTGAAGTGTAGATGAGGACCAGTTGAATACCCTGTGTTGCCACTGAAAGCGATTGGTTGTCCAGCATAGACCGTTTGTCCTTCGACTACCCTAATTACTGATAAGTGCCCATAGAGGGTTGAGAGGCCATTAGTATGCTCAATCAATATCCATTTGCCATAGGAAGCCCTTGGGCAAACCTTATCTGTATCCCCTGTTCCTACTACTTTACCTTCAGAGGCAGACATAATAGTGGAGCCTGTTGGTACCCCCATATCTATTCCATTGTGACCTTTTCCGCCATAAAGGACGGCATGTTTGACGGCGAAATCGGTGTTACCAAAATATTGAGTGATAATCACTTTAGTCACTGGCCACTGTAAAATATTTGTTCCTATTTTTGGTAATAAACTAGGATCGATAGCAATTTTAATTTGTCTTTCAACATCCGCAATTTCTGCCTCCACTTCTTTTTTTCTTTGTAAGTTATCAGCTAATAACTTTTGATAGTTTGATTCTTTGTTTTTAGTTACAGCTAACAGGTCGTTCTTTTCTTTTTTAGTTTCCTCGACAACTAGTTTTTGTCCGGATAATTGGTCTTTTAAACCAGACAAAGTTTTCTTTTCAGTTTCTTTGGCTGTCTTTTTTACTTCCAGTACTTCTTTATTTTGTTTCAAGGCTTGAACTTGTTCATCTAAACTAGCTTGGAGTTTATCCAAATTTTCAGCTTGAGTAATAAAGTCTGATAGAAGTGTACTTCCTAACAAAACTTCCAGCAGATTATTAGTTTCTTTTTGTCTTAAATTACGAACAGCTTCGGCAATAGAAACTTTATTTTGATCAATATCACGCACCTTAACTACAATATCGCTTTGTAAGGCAACGATATTTTGGCTGGCTTGTTCTATTTTTTTACTAGTTAGAGCAAGTTCTGCTAATAGTTTTTTGCGAGTTGTTTCTATCTTTGCCAGCTCATTATTAAGAGTTTTCTTTTCAGCTCCGGTTGTTATTAGCTTACTACTGATAGTCTTGATCTCTTGGTCTAATTGTTTTATTTGATCACTAAGACTAGAACTTTTTTGTTGCAATTCTTCTACAGATGCTGCCTGACCTAAGGAGGTAGTTATAATGATTGCTATTGCTATACAAATAGTAGCTAATATTTTAAAGACTTTGGGCATGAGAAAAATAATTACGAATAAGGAAGCATTGTTATTGTGAGTGGAACGAAGCAATCTGAATTGGGTTGTTATTTAGAATGTGCTCATTCCGACGTGATTTTTACGCTTAAAAATTAGCTGTTTTTAATCTGTTTAACGTTTCCTCTTTGCCAAGAGTGGCGGCGAGAGTAAAAGGATCGGGTGATTTTTCTTTACCTGATAAAGCAATACGCATTGACCAAAGAACATTGCCTCGGCCTTTCTCTGTGGCAAAATCCCAAATGGTTGATTTGATCTGTTCGGCAGAAAATTGATCTTCTGGAATAGTTTCAAGTAGTTTTATTGTGTTTGGTAAAAATTCGGTATTTTTTAGTAACTCTTTTTGATACTCTGGTTTTTGGAAGAAGTATTGAATATCTCCATCATTAAACATTTTTTTTAGGTCGCCCAATGTATAAATACGTTCTAGAAGTAATGGAATAATTTTCTTTAACTTTTCATCTGAATATTCCGGTAAATTTTTTAAATCAACCAGAAATGATTCAGTTTTAAGAATAAAATCCTCTGGGGATAGTTGTCTAATGTATTCGCGGTTTAACCAATTAAGCTTAATAGTGTCTAAAATAGCTGCTCCTTTTTGTACCTTCGCTAAATCAAACAAAGTAATTAATTCGTCTTTTGATATTTTTTCCTGTTCGGTTCCTGGGTTCCAACCTAATAGAGATATATAGTTTAAAATTGCATCTGGTAAATATCCTTGATCGCGATATTCTGTTAAGGCTAAAGCTCCCTTACGTTTAGATAGTTTTGTCCGGTCTGGGGAAAGAACTAGTGGCAAGTGTGCATATTCTGGGGTAGGTGCGCCAATAGCTTCTTGAATCAAGATTTGTCTTGGAGTATTGGAAATATGATCCTCACCCCTTACTACATGAGTAATTCCCATATTATAGTCATCTACAACTACTGCAATGTGAAAAATTGGTTCATCAATACTTTTTGCGATTACAAAATTTCCCAAATCAGTAGTATCAATACTGATTTCTCCCCGAATTAAATCGTGGAAAGTAACAATCTTATTGGGATTACGAAAACGAATGATTTCTGATCGGTCACCTTCTTTTTTTATTTCTTCTTTAGAAATATAAGCTTTGTCTTCGTCTATTAATTTTTGTAGATATTTTTTATACAATTCACCTCTTTCTGATTGTCGCGGAATATCATTAGCATTATCATAATCCAAACCTAGCCAGTTTAGACTTTCTAAAATATTATCAGTATATTCTTTTTTATAACGTTCACGATCAGTATCTTCTATTCGTAAAACAAATTTTCCTCCAGTGTGCCGAGCATAAAGATAACTAAAGATAGCAGTGCGATAATTTCCTGCATGCAAAAGACCTGTAGGGCTAGGAGCAAAACGCGTGATTACTTGCCCGCCTAAATTTTTTTCTGAATTAGTATTTTCCATTTTAATGTATATATTTTGCTGATATGTGGTAATTTAATGTCTTTTGGTTATAAAAAATTATGGTGGGTGAATTTGTCTGTTTACCTTTAAATTTCGTGTGTTAAGGCAATATCGATCAAACCTTTGGCAATCGTGTGACCAGCATCAGGATTGGAATATTTTTTAGCCGCCGCCGACATCTGAACTCGTATATTCTGGTTCTCCATCAAACGAGTAATTTCAGCCAGGAGAACAGATGGAGAAAGGTTATCTTCTTCTATGACCACGGTCCCGCCTGCGCGGGCAAAAGTGTAGGCATTTTGGGTTTGGTCGTGACTGATAGATTCTGGAATAGGAATGATGATAGATGGTAATCCCCAGTTGGCAATTTCAAAAATTGTAGAACCGGCACGAGAGACAATCAAAGAAGAGGCTCCAGCCGCCATACGTAGGGCAGTATCGTTTAGAAAATCAAATAATTTATAGTGATCTTTGTTTAGATCATTTTCTAAAATAATACTGGAACGTTTTTTACATTCGTCTAAATTTTTGGCTCCAACTTGATGGATTATTTGGTATCTAACCAATAGTTTGGGTAGGATAGTTAGTACAGCGTCATTTATTCTAGTTGCACCCAATGAACCACCTACAATAAATACTACTGGTAGATTGGGGTCTAGATTTAAGTATTCGAAAGCCCCAGTTTTGATTGGGTTTAAAATTTCTCGTCGAATTGGATTACCAGTCACAGCAACTTTTTCTTTGCTAAAATATTTAACCGCTTCAGGATAGGATAGAGCGACTAGCTGAGCAAATTTTCCTGCCCAGAGATTTACTCGGCCAGGAATAGAATCAGAATCGTGGATAACTACTGGAATACCTAATAAACGGGCGGCAAACAAAGCTGGAAAACTGGCATATCCCCCTTTACCAAAAACAACGTCGGGGAAAATAACAAACATTTTTATCGTGGCGATAATTACTCCATAACCAGTTACAAACCAGTCAAAAAAGTTTTTTATCGAGGCATAACGTCTTATCTTTCCTGCGGGTACTCCGATGTATTTTATATTGTGTTCAAATAAAAATTTGGAATTATAAGGATCATTGGACATGAAGTACATTTTTGGCATCACTAATTTTTCCTCTTCAGCTAAAAGTTTAATTTCTTCCGCAACTGCGACAATTGGAAAAAAATGTCCGCCAGTGCCTCCTCCTGCGAATAAAATTTTCATCTTATTAGAAGCAGATTGCGATTACTCGCTTTCCGCTATTATTATTTATAAATTTTTTTCCATAATCATGCATTGGTTTATATTATTATTTTTTTGTTATTAATTGTGACTTCTAATGATATCGGTCCTCTAGGTAGTTCTATGGCGTGAAATATTTAAAACGATACCCGCTTCTAATAAGGCAATTATTAGAGCGCTTCCACCATGACTAATGAAAGTAAGTGGAATTCCTGTTAAAGGGATTAAACCAATCATGGCCGCAATATTGATGAAAGCTTGTCCTGAGATAAGTATAACAATTCCAAGAGCTAGTAGTCTACCAAAATTATCCGTAACTTTATTAGCTATTCTGAGACCCCATAAAGAGAAAAGTAAATATAAAATGATAATGGTCGATGAACCAATAAGACCAAATTCTTCCGATAGAACGGCAAATATAGAGTCGCCAATAGCTTCCGGTAAAAAATTATATTTTTGAATACTTTGCCCAAAACCGCGGCCATTTATTCCTCCCGAGCCGATAGCGATTAGAGATTGATTTATTTGCCAACTTGATCCCTGCATATCTTTGGTGGGGTTTATAAAGGTTGTAAGACGATCACGTATATATGGTTTGAAAAAAGCTAAAACTCCAATAGCCAAAGTTAGTGTTAATAATAATAACAATAAATATTTCCACCTAGCTCCGGCGACTAATAACATAGCTATTGCGGATGAAAATAAAACTAAAAAAGTTCCTGTATCTGGTTCTTTAATTAGGATGATTGTGGGAATCGTTAAAATACCTAAAAATGATAAAATCCCTTGGGTAAATGATTTAATATTTTCTTTTTCTGCTGTTAGCCAACAGGCAGCATAGACTACAAAACCAAATTTCAAAAATTCTGATGGTTGAAAGGTAAATGGACCTAAATCTAGCCAACGTTTGGCGCCACCAGCCCCAAAACCGATTTTAGGTAGAAAAACTAGAATATTTAAAACAATAGATGTAATAAAAATCCATAGGGCTATTTTTTGGTATTTTTTATATGGGATATTTGAGGTAATTATCATTCCAACTAATCCAATCAATAAAATAACAAATTGTTTGATCGAAACAATTCCAAAATCTGCACTATCTGTTCGACTTAGTAAGCTTTGTGAAGCAGAAAAAAAAATAATAAACCCAATTCCCATGAGTATAAGTACGATTAAAAAAAATAGTTTGTCAGCTTTGGGTTTTATCATTTGAAAAGTATTTGATATCTCTATGATATAAATCGTGCTCCACCGATTATGGCTATTACCATACCAATAATAGCCATAATAATTCCGATTACCCAATAGCGCATAACTACTTTGTAGGCTGGCCAGCCGATAGCTTCAAAATGATGATGAAGCGGGGCAACTTTAAAAACTTTTTTACCACAGAATTTTTTGGAAGCGAGTTGGATTACTACTGATAAAGAAGTTATAAATAAAGGAAAAGCAATAATCGGTAGGATGATTACTGCGTCAGTTAGAAAAGCTACAACTGTTAATGTTGTTGTCAGACCCAAAATACCCGTTTCGGACATATAAAATCGAGCAGGTGGAATATTAAACCATAGAAAGGCTAAAATACCACCAGTTACGGCTAGACAAAAAGCGGCTAAGTCGATACTGTTTTGAAAATAGGCAATCCCACCATAGGCTGAGAAAATAATCGCCATTACTCCCCCCGATAGTCCATCTAATCCGTCGATTACACCACTAGAAAATAAACTAAACATAATTAACATGAAAAATGGAATGATCATTATGCCCAATTCCCAATTTCCATAAAATGGTATATAAGTACCAGTCATGTCTAATCGATAGTAAAACCAAAGTCCTCCAATTAGGCCCAAGATCATTACTACAATAGTTCGTTTAGTAAAAGATAGACCTGCTTTGTGATCAGCGGTACCTGTTACTTGAAGAATGTCATCAACTAAACCAGTTAGAGATCCTACTAGTAAGGTAAATAGTGGTAACCATGTTTGGTTACGGGATAAGAAGTTTAATTTTTGAAAAAATTGATTATCTTGGAAAAGAACTGTTGATAAATAAATAACTCCTATTGTACATAAAATACTAACCCAAATAATTACTCCCCCCATTCGAGGAGTGCTAACTGCTCGTTCTTTATCGAGCTCGTTAAAAATTGGAGTAGATTTACCCAAGGGATCTATCTTATCGGCTTTTTTCTTCCAGCATTTGTGTTTGTATAGAAAATCGGTCAATATTGGTGTTAATAATAAACCAATAAAAAAGGCCAGGGCGGCGGGAGTAAAAACCTTTAAAACGTTTAAATACATGATGATAATTATAAGATAATTTTGTTAAAATACCAAGCTATTATTGAGAATTTGATGATGATTACTGATTCTTGATTGTTTGTACTGTATCTTTTATTAATTTTCTCATATCCACAAATCTTCCTGTAGGAGTATCGCCTAAGATTACTATTGCAATCCTGCGATTTGGTAATGGATTAAAAACAATCGATAGATTCCCCCCTGCCATTTGGGTTGTCCCCGTTTTGGATGCAATAATTCCCGTGATTTGGTTGATTATATCATTTGTATTGTTTGCAATATGTGCGTTTCCATCTAGTGAAGAAATAGATATGTGGGATTTATTCGTATCTGTAAGTAATTCTGGTTTATTTTCTAGAAGATATGCATAAAGATAAGCAATGTCTTGAGCCGTACTGTTTGCCCCGCTAATTTGGTGATTTGATAGGTCTAATCCTGTTGAATTGCGAAATAATGAGTTTGTTAGACCCATCTCGTTTGCTGAGTTATTCATTTCAGAAACGAAGTTTAGACCAGAAACTTCTTTTACTTTTCGAGCAATCGCCGTAGCTCCAATATTTGACGAAGTGATTAAAGTAAAAGCGGTGAGATTTTTAAAACTCCAACGTTCATTTGCTGCAAGATCAGAATCGCCCGCTTGATCGATATCTTCTTGTGTAATTGTGATTTCTGTTTCAGGTGATAAAAACTTTGAAGCAGTAAAAATGGTCATTAATTTAGTAATAGAAGCGATTGGTAGGATGTTATCTTTCCCTTGTGAAAAGATAACTTTATCATTATCTATATCATAAACTATCACGCCCTTACTTGTGAGATTAAGATAAGTAAAAGGCTCAATAACTCTCGTATTTGCTATTGGGAAAGGAATAGTACTAGTAGACTCAGTCAGTGCTACTGCCACAGTTTGTTTTTGTAGTTGTTTATTTTTGGTTTCTATTCCTCCAGAAATCAAAATATAGGCTACCATCGTAATAATTGTTATTTGAAAAATTCTAAAATGGATTTTTTTAAATTTTTTTTTTGATCATGTTTACTCAATAGGTTTATTAGCCTGATCACCCAACTCGTCATTTTCAGTTTGTTCGACAAATGCTTCTATTTTAGTTTTTATACTCTCAAACTCAGGTAACTCCTCTATTGATGAAACTCCCAAATGAGATAATAGTTCAAATGTTGGTTTGTATAAATATCCACGTGAGTCATTTGGGTTGGTTACTCTCTCGACTAGTCCTCTGATCATTAAGTTACGTAAAATAAAACTAGAATTGACTCCACGAATATAATCTATTCCCGGACGGGAAATCGGTCCTTGGTAAAGGATAATAGATAATGTTTCTACTCCGGCCTTGCCCAAATCTCTGGATAATTCATCTTTTTTGATTGAATCAATCAGCTCACTCGCTTCTTTGGCGGTGCCAAGCATTACTTCACCATCATTTTTTAAGAGAATTAGACCGCGTCCAGATAGTTTTTCTTCCAAGATTGCTAAAGCTTCGTTGAGAGTATCTTCATGTACAGATAAAATCTCTGCTAATTTTTTAATAGTCACTGGTTCACCTTTGAAAAATAATATGGCTTCTATTTGAGAATCTAAGGTCATGATACTAATTATAAATTAAATAAATTGTAGATTTTTTGTATGTCATTCCTGCGGAAGCAGGAATCCAAGTCTGAATTTATATTTTTATCTAAGATTCCTGTTTTCACAGGAATGATATACAAAGAGTGACACTAATATCTCGGTACGCCGAGGTTGTTGCTTTCCATTTCTATATCGGAAAAATGTAATCCTTGGGTAACTTCGATTATCCCCTGTTTGACTAATTCGAGCATTCCTAAAAAACTAATAATGACATTTACTTTTTCTTGGCGGTTTTCTTTTACATAATCACTAAATCGCATCTTGAAAGCTTTTTGAATTCGACCAGTAAGGTTGATAATCACATCTTCCAAACTCATTACTTTTTTAACAGTCAGCTTTGGTAGAGTTTCTTTTTTAGGTAAACTTGCGATTACTGATTGGATAGCTGAATGTAAGTTGACAGGGGTAATTTCTCCAGTGGGTGCAAAAACTGGATCGTAATTTTTAATTGTCTCACGAGGATAAATAATCTGTTTACCAAATAGGTCTTTTACATAAACAGCTAGCTCTTTGATTCGTTGGTATTGTTTCAGGCGATTTTCTAGATCCTCAATATTTTCTTTTTCCTCTTCAGTTATTGAGAGAGTTGAAATTAGAGAATATGATTTGATAAGAATTAGGGTAGACGCCACTAAGATAAAATTGGCCATATTTTCAATAGAAATATTTTGACCACTGCGAATAAAAGAGATGTAATCATCGGTCACCTGGGCCAGTGTGACATCGCTAATATGTAGTTTTTTCTTTTCGATCAATGACAGCAATAAGTCCAAAGGACCCTCAAAATTGGCCATTTTTAGCTGAAAATTGTCGTCAGAATCCATTGAATGATTTTACCATTTATCTTACCGCTCGTCCAAAATTCGGGTTATAAAATAAAATCTTTTTCATTTAGAAAATATATTTACGGCTTATTTTTCTGGCAAAATGAATTGTGTCCAAGACGTGAATCTACTGATTCGCTACAACGTGAATTAGCACTTTCAAATCTATCTTCGTCGAAATGTGCTTATTTCCAACGTGATTTTTATGTTTAAAAATTTATATCCGACAAAATATTTTCAACTTCGTTAAAAATATTCTTGCTGGATGATTTTTGTAGTGCAAAAATCAGCTTCTTTTGCAAAAAATAAACCGCACATTGTGCGGTTTGGCGATGGAGTGGGTGTTCGAATAAAATAATTGTCTGACCTAGCCGAATATTTAAATCGGGCCCGAAACCACTTGCTGTGGCTGTGCAATCATTGTAAACAACCCACTCCATCACTAGATAGATTAGCATATTTATATTTTTTGTCAAAATAATCCCTTGGCGCACTTTTGAATGAGGTTTTCTTGGAAAGAAAAAACCGTCTCGAAAGACGGTTGGTTGGGAAGGTATATTGCCCACATTGCTGTGGAAGGTATGGTGACCCGATAGCCTTTTAAACAAGCACTCAACAATACCCTTCCCATTTTTTTATTTTAGCTTTTTATTTAACAATGTCAAGAGAAAAATACCCATCTAATAATGGGTATTTTTAACGTTTAGTTGTTTATTTAACTATTTATTTTTAAGACTATTTTAGCTAAATATGCATCATCTGCTCTTTTGTAATCGTGTGATGAGACATATCCTTCATATTTATCAAAATATTTGTCTACCTTTGATTCAATTGGTTTCCATTCGGCCATATTGGCTGTTCCATGCATTGGGAAAAGTTTGGCATGGATGTGGTCAATACCGTATCCTTCAAAAACCATAGCCGTGCGACCGACATCGTCTAATTTTGAGTCTAAAAGTTTCACTACTTTTTTTGTTGCAAGTACTAGATTTGATAGAATTTCGTCAGGTAGATCAAAAGCATAGCTTGAGTAGTGAATTTTGGGAATTACTACTGTGGTACCTTCAGTATTTGGGAAAATAGATAGAAAAGCGATATGCTTTTCATCTTCCCAGATTGAGTAAGAGGGAGATTCTCCTTTTACAATTTTACAAAATATACAATCAGTCATAGTTGTTTATTTAACTATTTATTTTTTTTATTTCTATTCCCAATTCTTTTAATTGTTTTTCAGATATTTCTGATGGGGCACCCATCATTAAATCACGACCCTCGCCAGTTTTTGGAAAAGCAATTATTTCACGAATATTGGGTTCATTAGCCATCAACATTACAAAGCGGTCAATTCCAGGAGCAAAGCCGCCGTGTGGTGGTGCTCCATATTTAAAGGCTTCCAAAATATGGCCAAATTTTTTCTGCTGTTCTTCTTCAGAAATATTTAATAAATTGAAAACTTGTTTTTGGACATCTGCTTCATGGATTCTGATACTACCGGAACTAAGTTCGTAACCATTCAAAACCAAGTCATAAGAATTGGCACGAATCGAAAGTAATTCCTCACCCTTCATGAATTTTTCTTTATCTTCTTCTTTTATTGAGCAGAATGGATGATGGGAGGCCGAAATACTTCCGTCATCTCCTTTTTCAAACATTGGGAAATCTACAATCCAGACGAAAGCTAACTCGTTAGGATTGTTTTTATCTTGACGAATGTCGGGTTTGTCTGAGCCATATTTTTCCATTGATTCTTTGAAAGTAATTCTTGGAAATGGTACTTGGAAAAGATTTTTCTCTGGAAATAATTTACCAATGAGTTCAATAAACATTGCTTCGGTATATTTCAAGACATCTTCTTGGGTCACAAATGACATTTCAAAGTCGAGTTGGGTAAATTCTGGTTGGCGGTCGCCACGAGTATCTTCATCGCGGAAACAACGGGCGACTTGAAAATATCGTTCAAATCCAGCCACCATCGAAAGTTGTTTAAATTGCTGAGGAGATTGTGGTAAGACATAGAACTTGCCTTTTTCTATTCGTGAAGGTACGACATACTCGCGAGAACCTTCTGGTGTCCCCTTCATCATAATTGGTGTTTCTATCTCAACGAAGTCATTGGCATGCATGTAGTTACGGAAAAAGGTAATAACTTTATCACGTAATCTGATATTTTTCTGCATCCGTTCACTACGTAAATCAAGATAGCGATATTTCATTCTTAGGTTTTCATCTACGGTGCTGGTATCCTCGTTAATAGGAAAAGGTGTAGTCAATGCTTCGTTGATTACTTTTACATTAGTTATTTCGATTTCCAAATCGCCATTTAGTGTTCCCTCTTTAATCATTTTCTCTGGCCTTTTATTCACCATACCTGTCACTTCTACTACCCATTCTGGTCGAACTCGGTCGGATACTTCATGGGCTTCGGTATGGTTTGGTAAAGCTACCATTTGCACTTTGCCTGAACAGTCACGGAGATCAATAAAAATAAGCTTGCCATGATCGCGCCGAACATCTACCCACCCGGCGATTTTTACTTCCTCTCCAATGTGCTCACTTAATTTTTCGATATATATTCTTTCCATAATTTTGTTTTTTTATTTGATTTTTAATTTATTATAGTATACTATATCATCATATATGGCTTCGGCCTCGCCCTCGTCGCAAGACGGGGGCAAACTGTTTTTATTATTCCAATTATTAAATTCTTTTTGCATCTTTTTTGTCGGAGAAACAAAAAAGCCCCTGCGAATTAATTACAATAGTAATGAATTTGCAGGGGCGATTTCGACGCGTCGCCTTCGTGAGAAGACTTCGGCGTACCAAGCGCGGTGCCACCCTGTTTTGTAACTTAATTTACGAGGGTTCTACTGTGGTCCGCCGAAGCTTTCAGCGAAGGCGACTTGCGTCACCAAAACCTTTTCTTCCCCCACCTCCCCGGTGTTGACCGGATCAACAGCTTATTAATACAATAACATGACTCAAAATCTTTGCAAGACTTTTGTGCACATTGTACTAAATTTACGTGGTGATATAATTGAGCCCATGGAACAAGATAAAAAATTAGATACTCTTATCGAAGCTGTCGGTACCATCGCGACCAGACTAGATCGTCACGAAAATAGGTTTAATCAGCAAGATAGAAAAATTGATACATTAACTGATACTGTTGGGAATTTAGTTATACGGATAGACAAACAAGATAATAAGATTGATACATTAGCTGATACTGTAGAAAATTTGGCGATTATGGTAAAAGAAGGGTTTGAACATATGGTGACTAAGGATGATATTCGAAGTTTGATCGATTGTATGGAATTTATCAGAGCAGATGTTTCTGATATAAAGATGACACAAAAACCACTGGAGCATACTCAAGTCGTACAAGAAAAAGAAATTGATGAACTGAAAATGCGAGTGGATAAAATAGAAGACAAAGTGTTTGTTAGTTAAATATTTTCTTAAAATCAAAAAAACCGCCGAAGCGGTTTTTTTGATGATTTATACTACTCCTATTTTTTTTCTCACATCTTCCATTTTGGTCACAGTCTTCTTTTTAGCCCCCATTGCTCCCTCGGCAAGAATTTTCATAACTTTATCTTTATCCTTGGCTATCTCTTCTCGTTTCTCGCGTAGTGGTGTAATAAATTTAATTAGATTTGCAACTAAAATATCTTTGGATTCTTTGTACCCAATTCCACCCTTAGTATAGCGTTCACGCAATTCGTCTAGTTGGTCCCCACTCACCAATTTATGCATAGCAAAAACTAAATCTTCTTCTGGATTTTTTGACTCTTCTATTCCTTTGGAATCGGTCTTAATACTCATGACGAATTTCTTAATTTCTTCGTCAGTCGAGAATAGTGGCAAATGATTGTTGTAGCTCTTGGACATTTTTCGTCCATCATTACCCGGCACAGTTTCTACATGTTTTAGAATCAACGGCTCGGGCATTTTAAAAGTCTCACCAAAGATACGATTAAATTTTTCAGCCGTATCGCGTGCAATTTCTACATGCTGTTTTTGGTCCTGCCCAACTGGTACGAGATCGGCATTATAAATCAAAATATCAGCAGCCATTAAAATAGGATAATCAAAGAGTCCTACATTTGGCTCTTTATTTTTAGCTAGAGTATCTTTGTAGGCATGTGCACGTGAAAGATATGGTACTGTTGTAAGACAATTTAAAATCCAAGCTAGTTCAGTATGTTCGGAAATTTCTGATTGTTTAAATAAATGAGCCTTTTTAGGATCCAGACCAAGAGCTAGATAATCGATAGCTAAATCAATAGTATCTTTTCTCATTTGCTCGGCATCATTGACTGTTGTTAAGGCATGATAATCAGCAATCATTACATAAGTTTCATATTTCGAATCATCTGCCATTGAAACTAACTGTTTCATCATACCGAAATAATTCCCGATATGTGGTCGGGCGGTAGGCTTTATTCCAGATAGAACTATTTTTTTGTCGTTTGCCATATCTAAATATATTAACACAATTTTAATTCTTATCCCAAATGTGCTTGGTCGTTCCAGGTCTCGATATGCCAACCACTTTCATATTCTGACCCCGCTTCTTCTTTTGTCCTATATGTACAAACAGAAACTCCAGTGTTTTGTATTCGGAAACAATGAAGACTCTCATTTTCTTGTGGGGTTAAATTTCCCCCAAAAATTAATACTCCAAGTAAATTACGTAGAAATAGACCATGAGTGACTACGACGATATGCTCGGCTGTTTGATTTTTTAAAAATTGAGTAGCATCCATTGCTCTTTTTTTGCTATCTTCAAAATTTTCTGATTCGTCTAGATGCCACCCAGGAACATAGAAATTTTTATAGACCTCATTCATTATTTCGTCTCCCCTTGGGTCACCAACAGATAAGCCCATAACAGCTAGTGGTTTTTTTCTTTCAACAAACAAATCAGAATATATTATATCTTTTTTGAGTTCTTTGCTGATAGTTTCAGCGGTCTGTCTTGCTCTTGTGTGTGGACTGGCAATAATCAAATCGACTGGTATTTTAGCTAGTCTTTTAGCCACAAATTGGGCTTGTCTCAATCCTAAATCCGTAAGCGGTGTATCGTCTTTTTGACGTATATTATTCGCATTGGCAATGCTTTGACCGTGTCGTACAAAGTAGATTCTCATCTATACAACTTAACAAAAAACAATAACTTTTTCCACTATTTTTTGTAAAAACTGTCACTTGGGGCAAAAATTTGGATAAAAGCGTTGCGAATAGATTCTTCCAAGCTTACTTCTCTAGCAATCAGACCGCCGGAATAACTGTGCCAAGTATCACTATCGCGTAAATCATCTGATTCTTTTTCTAACTCATACATTAAATCGCAGTGTTCTATTTTGAGTTCGGCCATTTTTTCTACAATATAATCAGGTACTTTTAGACCACTGGAATAGCCATAGTATTCATTATCTTCATTGTCGATTACACAAGCCCAAGCCTCTTCAAACATGTGGCCATATCTATTGATTAATCCGCTTTCTAGACCAACATAGAGATCGGCTCCCCCGCTATTTTTTCTACAATCTATCGCTCTATTTCGTGCTCCGTCATAAGTCTGATTGTCATAGGGTGTATTTGGTACATTCGACTTGGCTGGAAAACCAGAAATTTCGACAATTTCGTCAAAAAATTGCTTAGCAATTTTTTCTGCCACCTTTATTTTTCTTTCACTTGTCGAGCCGATTATGATATTCATAAATTTAAATTTCCCACTTGCTTGATAAATTCTTCAATATTGTCTTTGGCACTTTCAAATAATCTGTTTATCTTGTCACCAAGTTCTGGATCTATTTTTTGTAACTGTTTGTCGCCAAAAATATCTTTCATTATCAAGTCTACAATACGCTCTTTTAATTGTTGTGGCACCTGATATTTTTTGATCCAGGCATCAATACAGAGATGGACTATTTCGTGACAAACAGTTTCTATCGCGGAATGATCTTTTTTATATCCAATATTATTGATTACAGCTTTTGGACTGCTCCCACTATCATAACTTCCACCGACGCCATAACGGGTTAAGATAATTTTATACTCATTATCCGGCTGTAACCCATATGTTTCGAGCCCCCTTTTTAAAATTTTAAATTTTTCGGGCCATTCGAACTCAATCGCCTTCTTAGCTGTTTCATAGGGAATAGGGTCGTATTCTTGAGTTATAAAATTTCTTAGTTCTTCTGTTTTTAACAAATTTGCTTCGTCAAGAGTCAATTTTTTGGGTAGAATCACGAGGTAATTTGCTCCTTTATAACGGGCTGTATTCTCAAGGGTATATTTTACTCGAGATTCTTCGTTTTCAATCCCGAACTCAAAAATTAATTTGGCTGGTTTATTTTCTGGAAAATCTATTTTTTCTGAATATTCCATATTTTTATTTATTTTATTATTCTTGGAAGGTTATTTTATAAGATTTGGATATTTTTTTTATATGTTCGTCTAGCGAAGATAATCCAATCTTTTTCCTCCGGATATCTAAATTTTTTCTATCTCGGACTTTCCATAAAACAAAATTGCCACTTTTTTTATCTTTCTGAAACTGAGTGCCATAGATTTGTGGTTTGTTGTTTTCCATATTAACTCGATCTTGCATCATTGCTAGATTAATTGGGTCAATATCATTCGAATACTTTTTCATTAGTGTTAAATATTTCTTTCTAAATTTAGTATTGGGCGTATGCTGAGCAATAAGCCAAGCGTAAAGGGCGGCTTTTTTACCCACCTTACTTATCGTCGGTAATCCAATCTTGGTTAAAATTGCTTTTAATTTTTCAGTATGGATCTTGTCCAAAGCCAAGACCTCTTTTTTGAGATCCTCCCACGACTGTTTTTTAATCATTTTCATTCGACATTTCTGATCCTTCTTTCCCATTTTAATCAATTCGTGGGTGATTTCTTTGTAGTCCACATCATCCATATATTTAGGTATTATTTCTTAGCTCAATTGCTCTTGTAATAATCCTTTCTCCTATCTCACCCCAATCAAAATATTTTTTGTATTCAGTTGGATCGATTAGCTTTATTTCTGTAATTGAACCAGCAGGATCTGATATAAAAGGCCCGTGGGGGCGCACAGAACAGGCGTAGCGCAATTGGTAGACAAAACTGCCATCTTGTGTGTTGGTCATTTTTTGGTAGCCTATGGGAATCGCCGAGAGGACTTCCATATTCGATTCTTCTTGAATTTCTCTCTTAAGTGTTTGTTCAAAAATTTCTCCTGATTCAATAGTCCCGTCTATCAATCCCCAGTTTGCTTTTTGCCCACCATAACCAATAACCATTTTGTTATCATAAAAACAAACACCATAAGTTTGCCGGCATTGTGAATAATCTAGCTGGTCAAATGAATCAGCGTCGGAATATTCAAAAAGATATTCCACTCCACTTTTCCCTATGTATTTTTCAGATATAGTCATTGATATTATTTATAAATCTATGAAATTCCCATTTTCTAAAATCTTTCTTGTCTCTGATGCGATTTGCAATCCTGGCTTGTCGCCAATAATTTTGATTATATTACTGTCTACAATAGCCCCTGTTTCTTCTGGCAGACAGATGATTGGTGCCCATTTCGCATACTCTTCCCCGTCATTTGAATTATAGTGGCAGGCAACAGAATACCCACCCAAAAGGTCTAGTCCAGAATCATCTTTCCAGTTGACCTCATTCTTATCGGGAGAAGTTATTTTTTTGCTTAAAATAATAGCTCCAGCACTGCCACCATAAATTGAACCACTGTTGGTTATAAATTCTAAAAGTAATTTATCGAAGCCAGATTCTCTGATCTCTTTTAGTAAACTCCAAGTATTACCGCCTCCAATAAATATAGTGTCAAAATTTTCAAGTTCAGAAACTTTCCTATTATTAAGATCTGTCCAGGTTTCCATTTCTACATCTTGCCGATGATGCAGGTCTATTAGGTTTCTCAGCCAAGTTGGTGCACTTTTGTAGAGTTTATGACCTCTCAATGCAACGGGAATATATAAAAGCTTACCACCTTGGGGCAGATTTTTTAAATAAACCTCATCAAAAAGAAACGTCTGGTGCTCGTCACCTCCTCCGGCCAAGTATATTGGGTTTTTGTCACTTTGATTCATTTGATTAGGAGTTTAATGCTTATTTATCACAATACTTTTCTTTTTTGTATCAATACTTACTTCCCCACCAATCGGAAAGGTTATTAGTGGACTGGTATGTCCAAAATCCACATTGGCAATTACAGGGAGATTCTTTAGTTCTGCTTTTGTTTGTATTATTTTAATAAGCTTTTCGTTGGTCATCTTGGTCGCTTTTTGAAATCTCCCAATCACTAATCCTTTTACTCCCTTAAAAGATGGCAGATGAATAAGGGATTGTAAGTTTCTGTCAATTTCTTCAGCGCTTGATACGTCATCATCTTCGATGAATAAAACTGAGTTTTTTAAATCTGGGAAATAATTGGTTCCCTGGAGAAGATTGAAAGTGCAGAGATTAGCTCCGAGTAATGTCCCCGATGCTTCACCCTTGTTTATTACCAGCCAACCTTCGTTTTTTATCAACTCTCGTTTGTTTTGATCTTTATACCAAGCATCATCACTCCATTCTTTAGAAGGTTTAATATCAATGACCTCGTCTAACATTAGGCATTTTTTGAAGTAATCTAATGTATAATCAAAATGAAGTTTTTGGCTAAAAGTAGACCAGGCTGGACCAGAATAAGTAACCAAACCAGTTTTGGCAAAAATGGCATTTTGTAGGGCAGTAGTATCAGAATAGCCAATAAATATTTTTGGATTATTTTTAATTATATTCCAATCAAGATATCTCAGGAGTTGATTGCAATTAAATCCTCCAATCACAGTAAAAACTGCTTTGACTTTAGAATCTAAAAAGGCTTTATGTAAATCAGCGATACGAGATTTAATCGAAGAGGAACGAAATTCGTTAATTTCCTCCACGTTTTTACCAAAAGATATTTTAAGTCCTAAATCAGTAAGACGCTTGTTTGCCATCTCCCTATTTGCTGGCAAAATAATCGTCATTGAGCATGATGGAGCAACCACTCTTATTTCATCTCCTACCTGTAATTTTTTTGGATATATTTTTTTCATTTAATGATTATAAAATTTTCATCATCTCAGTAATCCATTGGCTGACATCTGGGTTATTTTCCCATAAACTCTTACCACTTACAATCAATTCTTTATGATTTGGATAACCAAGCTCTTCTATTTTGCCATGTAGTTTGATGAAATCATCTGTGTCTTGAATTATGGCATTAAAAATTTCGGCCAAATCCCAAAATTTTCCTTCATCCTTATCTAGACTGTCAAATTTATCCGGAAAAGTTTTTTGAGCAAAGTCATAGAAAATAAAGTGTAGCATTTCATGAAAAATAGTGAAAAGTTGCATTTTCCGATTATCATAAAGAAAGATTTGAAAGCCACCCCAATCAAGGAAACGTGGACAAAAATCAAAAATAGAAAAAACACCGATAAATTCCTTTTTAGGCCACGAGTGGTGATTAAAAATTTTATCAACTATTTTAAAGAAATCATCTTGTGATTGGTTTATATATGTAAAAGTTTTGTCGCTAAGCTTACTTATTTCATCATCATGGGAATGGTAAAATTCAGAAATATATTGATCTAAAAAATCTCTAGGTTCTTTAGCTAATCTGGCTTCTGATAACCCAGGATGCTTAGACAACGCTCCGCCTTGCCAAAAATTATAACCACCAAATTCTGGGTTAGTATAAAATTCCCAAACCATATCTTGGTCTAATTTTTGGTCAAATTTTAATTTTATGGTTGGGTTGGGCATAATCATCTTTTTTTATTTACTATCCTGTATTCAATTGACAAGTGATTGACAATTGAAATCAAAAAATCTTGTTTTAAGGGCTTTTTATTAGGTTACGAACCTCAAAAAACCCGTGTATTCTGTCATTATGAGGTACTCCGAAGCAATCTTGGTCTGGTTGTTCTAATTGTTACGCCAATAAATACGTCTCCTCGCAATGACAAGACGGAGTTTCATAATTCTATTCTATGACAAATCCCCAGCGACTGATTGTGAGATTGGAGGTTCGATAGTTGGTTTGGATGGAGAAGTGGGAGAAGCTACAACGGGGTCAGCGGGCTTTGCCACGTCAGAGACTTTGTCGGATGTGGTGATCATGATAGGGGCGGTGCCGGTGGATAGGGCGAGTTCGACAAAGAAGGTAGAACCCTTGCCTTTACCCTCAGATTCGGCCCAGATGCGTCCTCCGGGGTGAGCGTCGATTATCTGCTTAGCCACAAAAAGACCTAGTCCTGTGCCGATTATATTAGTTTTGCTGGCATCAGTAGCTCGAGCGAATTTTTTGAATAAAAGCGGTAAAACTTGGTGTTCGATTCCAACTCCAGTATCAGTGATAGACAAACGAACTTTTCTACCAGAGGCAGACAAGCTTCCTTCGCCCTTGTCAGTCACACCAACTACTTTTACCTTGATACTTCCCTCTTTGCAGTATTTGACCGAGTTATCCACTAAGTTGGAAATTACTTGACTGATCTTACCCATATCGGCAAAAACTTTATATTCTGGCGCCTCTTCTTCATAAGTAATGGTTAGACCACGACGTTCGACATTTGGCTTTTGTTCGCCAATCACATTTTCAATCAAAGTATTGAAATTAAATTCCGTCACATCGTATTTCATTCGGCCCAGCTCAATACGAGTGATGTTCAAAAAGTCTTCAATGACCAAAACCAGCTTTTGACTGGATTCAAATACTCGCTCAATCGCCTCTTTAGCTTTGTCATTTATTTTTCCAAATGAACCTTCCAAAATCATAGACGAATAGCCTTTAATCGCAGTAAGCGGACTACGCAACTGGTGCGAAGCCAAAGATACGAATTCTGTTTTTTGCCCGTCAAGTTCTTTAAGTTTCTCGTTCAGAACAACCAACTTATTATTAGACTTTTCCAAACTGATAGCCAACTTTTCAATTTCTTCGCGTTGGGCCACTTCTTGCTTGACACCCCTGATCAGATAGTAACCCAAAATAATTGTTACCAATACGGTAATAACGGTCAAAATCATATTGATCTGAGTCTTGATGAAAAAGAATTGTGAACTAATTAAAATAATGAGTGAATATATCAATGCTTGAGCACCAAGTAATTTAATATTAAATGTTTTAAATTTGACGATCATGTATGCCAACAGGGCAATAAATATCACTGCGCCGAAAAGTCCGTATTGTTCGAGGCTGGAATCACTAATAAGACCTTGTGAGGTTAAATAACTCGCTATAAAAGTAGCCGTGAAGAAAGATAACAAGAAAGCCTCAATTCCAATTAGAAGAAGCACAACCTGTTTTCTAATTTCTTTTTCGGTCTTTTTGTAATTAAAGATTCCGATGCCAAGAATCCATAAGAAAATAAATATTCCATAGAGGAATTTATAATAGATAATAAATGAGGATTCGTTGGCACCACAAATACTTATATCAAACCCGTTTAAGTTATAGCTAGTTGCTGTAGCCAGTATGATTGGAAGCAATGTTGCTGATAGAAGTATTTTTTGAAAATTAGTGATATCTTGTTTTTTGATAAATACATACACAAAATATACACAAAAAGAACCAATTAACGCAAAAATTCCACCCGTCAGAGACCAGAAGAACATAATGACTTGGCTGTTTGGATTGAGCCAGACAATTAAATCAGCAGTTATCCACAAACTGAAAAGTATTGAAATTGCAAAGAGTATCTTATTTAACAGAGCCCTCTTGTTATTCATAAAAACGAAAAATCCAAACAATAACGAAAGAAGAGCGATGGGTATATGAGAATAATAAAGAAGCGGAGGTACTCCATTTGTAAAAATTAAATATTGAAAGTCTGTGAAGGCATCGCAAAACATTTTATATTTTTATTACTTCGTAATGTAAATTGTTAAAACCCTCGCACATGACATATGACAATTTAATAGAGATAGTATCTCCCTCCTCTACAGTAATTTTTTTTATTGGTAAGATGATTGGGTAACTGTAGGCAAATGAGAAATCTAACTTTGAGCCATCGGAAAAAATTGTTTCATTGCTTATCCTCAAGCCGTTTATTGTGCCACTCTTGGTTACCCTTAGTGTAGTACTAAAATCAATTTTAGAGTCAAGTATTGGTATCGAAAAATTCACCAATTTATAAAGATATTTCTCTGAATAAGGTTGAGATATCAATTCTGGGAAATCGGGATATTCATATCGAATGATTGGAAATGAATGGGTGTAGAAAATGTCCTGGTTTGAAACAAGATCAATATAGTTGGCAAACTGATTGAGTACCACGCGCACATCCTCTTTGGCATACTTTAGGATGTTGTTCATTGCTGGAATTTGTAATTCTTCAATTAATCCTGTTGCAATCATTTCACCCACGATCACATCTACTTTTTCGGGGAGACTGATTTTCGTAACATCTCCCTCAATTATTTCTATTTTATCGGAATAATTATTTTCCGCAAAAGTTTTTGATAGGTTTAGAATATTTTTTTCGTCAATTTCAACCGCATAAACCTTATCTGCACCCGCATCAACGGCTAACATTGCTAAAAGGCCGGAGCCAGTTCCCATGTCCACTACAATATCCCCCTTTTTAATTGTATTTTTTAGAGCTTCTCTAAAAGCCAGTGATCTTTTTGTATCAATAAGACAATTAAAAACACCTTCGGTCATTGACCAATATCCTTTTCCACCTTCCTGATTATCCGCTGTTATATCCATAGTGTTTTCTCTTTATTAATCTCCACAGATTTGTGCTCCTGATTTAATATTTGGGTCACATTTTATGTATGCGCAATCCTCTCCAGTTTTACAGATTGGCTCGGGACAATTTTGTACATTGTGATTGCAGTATGATAGGTCATAAGCTTTGATCCTTAAAATCTTATAGTAGCTTGTTTCTGGCTTACTGCAGTCAGGTAAGTCTTGTGGGCAGTTGGTTGTTTTATAGCAAGCCTCGATTTGGGGGTCACAGCTCACCTGTGTATAGATATCATAATTTCTGGTCAGAAAAAACCGATCATAAGCAGCAAAAACAGATAGCACAATGATGCTCAATAAAACCACTAAAGGAATATTATTTGACTTTTTATCCATAAAATTAAGTTAAGGAGATTATACCATATATTTACACCAAAAAGCCAAGGTATTTATCCCCTGTTCGGTTTGTAGGTGTGGATTTTTAGCTGATTGCTAAAACGATTAAATCAAGGGTGCTTTGGATCCTATCGATTTTTTCTTTATTATTAGTAACCCCTCTTGATAAATTAGAATGTAAATCAAAAATTGAATCCTTGAGTTTGTTGGAAATTTTTTCATGATCTGTGGCCCCAGATATATCAAGAATTTGAGATAAAAGTCCATCTGTTGATATTTTTACTTCTATATCACCACTAAAATCGTCTTCATTTGTTTTGAAAATTAAATTTTTATCTTGAATAAAATCAGCAAAAGTATTTTGGTCCATTGGGCCAGCCAAGGTTGATCTTATCTTGTTAACCAGAAAATAAAGGGATTCTTTGGCTTGTTCCTTATTCCCCGCATTTTTTGCTGTAGATAATTTGTCAAAAATATCTTCGTACATATATTTAAAGTATAAAAGAAGTCGGTGACATAATCAATATATCACCGACTTAAAATTTGCAATTTGTCCGTGATAGATTCTAGGCTTGATGGCGTAAGTCTATACATCAAAATTTGTCTTTGTGGGTTTAGAGTTGACGTGGATGTGCTAACCAGTGCTGCTTTGAGTTTATTGGCAATTTTTAGCATGTAGTTATTTTCTGCATAGACAGAAAAACAAACCGCCTCTATGTCAATAATTCTTTTGGCAAACAGAATGGATTCAGCTAAAGATTCGGCGACACAGAGGGTTTTACGAACTTCCGGAGTAAAGAAAGCCGAGAGTTTGACTTCTCGTTTGAGGGTGTCGTGGCAATAGAAGAATATTGTACCAATTGCATTTTGCCCGTTCTTTTTTCGGACTAAAAATTGATACATCCTTCCCCCATTAAACCATCCATATAATCTCTCTTGAAAAAGTCTGTAGGTCGTCGAGATATCCTCGTCACTGATTAAAAACCTGTAATCATGAGCATTTTCTTTCATTAAAAGAAAAAGCTCGTTGTCATTTTTTGTTGTCAATTCTTCTAGGATTGAAAAACGACCCTTGCAAGTATACATTTTGGGGACCTCCTGGGGTTTATTAAGGGGGACTAAGTTCTGGTGATATATGTAGAACCTAGTCCCCCTTGCTGGTTTTCATTTCCCACCCGAGCTGTTGTCGTCGCAGACTTTGCAACTTCCACGATGTTCAACGCCGGATTTACCCGTGCTCTTGTCGTTCCACCCGTGACAGTGGCCACCGGAAGAATCATTTTTGCCGACATAGTAGTCGGACTGGGAATCGTTGCTAGAAGTCTTTCCCCAGTGAGAATCGTCTTTCCAACTACCTGAGTCACCTTTACTCATTTTCTTGTCCTCCATTTTTAAGGTACCTTCTTTGTAAGACACGAAGTAGCTTGTCTAAAAATAGCCTAGCACCCCCCCCACAAAAAAGTCAAGTCTGGAAAAATGCCAAGGCTTAGCCTTGGCATTTTTGAAACAAACTAACTCTGCTTGCGATGCTCGTGGTTTTCAGTTATTATCTATATCTAAATAAATTACCAGTTGAGTGCAGAAATGGGTGGATTTATTCAGTCGTTTGTATTTACGGCAGATTTATGATAAATTTAACATCAGTTCCGTTTTTTTTTGGAACCAGAAAGGAGGACAGGGCGATGAAAAAAATGCCAAGGCTTAGCCTTGGCATTTTTCCCATATGAGGTTCAGGGGTTTTTACGTTCTTTTTTTAATACTAGATATTTTGGTTGCCAAGTTGTTTCTAATACTGAAAAGGTTGTGCCTTTTACTGATTTTGAAATTTATAAGAGAGAATTACCTAATGCAATACCAACGTCCTATGACAGAGGACATTTTAACACTGAGAATTTTTCAGAATTAATTGAAACAATTAAAGCAATAGACCATTGAAATTAACCACAGGTGTAATGACGGACAATTAGATACTATTGTTTCTAATATTTGACTGAGTTAATGGTGGCTGTCCCCTTTATTTTCTTGTTTTATGTATTTCTTCCATATTCTTTTGATATTCCTCAAAAGTACGCCAAGTATTACCACCGACATTCATCTTCTGCCAACGTTTATCGATATTTTGTCTATCTTTAATTGGTCGTGGTTTTAATTCATTATTGACGATATAGAACTGTGTACCATATTTTTGTGGTTTATTTTGGGACACTAGAATTCGGTCTGTTAAATAAGCAATATTTTTAGATAGTACTGATTTTTTTGGTAATCTTTTCATTAAATCAAGACACTGTTTTTGAAATTCTAAGTTATGATCAGCGTGTTGAGCAATGAGCCAAGAGGCATTAGAGGCCTCTTCACCAACCAATTCAATGGTTGGCCAACCGTGTTTTGTAATGATTGCTTGTAGCTGGCGTGCATTCTTTTTTCTAACAGATAAATCGTTCATATCAAGTTGATCTTGTTGCATCATAACAATAAGTTTTTGTGTTAATTTATTCATTAGCATATAAAAAGTATATCATAAAAAACAAGGGATCTGTGCTAGATCCCTTGTAGTGTCATTGGCTTTCGAGCGCATCAGCAATGGCAGAGGTAATAGGCATATGGGTTAAATTTTCAATCCATAACCATTGACCATTTGGATTCAGTTCCAGAAAGACATAAGAACCATCTGGTTTGACAATCATATCTATTGCTCCATATCGCAAGCCATAGATGTTGAGTAGTTTTTCGCAGAAGTTTGCAACAGTGTTTGGTAATGCAACTCCGAGGTGGGGGGTATTAGCTAGGTCGTATCGTCTCCAGTCATTCTTGGTTTTATCTGACATCTGAGAACAAATTTTACAAGCGAAAATTTTACTATCCACTATTGTAATTCGTAATTCGTACTCTTTGTCTATGTACTCTTGGAATATACATGGTGTACTTCTAATATCATTAATTACTTTTATAATATCAGAAGTAACCAAGGTCGCATAGATGTTAAATGCAGATGAATCTTTTACGTAAAATCCTTGCCGTAAGACCTTCATTATCATGTGGCCATGGACTTTATCGTAAAAATCAAGTACCTTTTGCGGGTCATTGGTTACGATAGTTCTAGGAACCGTCATCCCTAGTTTGTGGGCTAAAATCAACTGATCAAATTTAGACTCTGCTCGTCTAATTGAAAGTGGATGATTTAGCCAATTATTATCCGAAAGGGCTGTCCACAACCAGTTGCAAAACGTGTTTCTTTCTTTTTCAACAAATTCTCTGATTGCCAAATCATCGATACCAGAATCAAACTTGGGCCTGCGGTAAAACACACCAGAGATTGTATCCAATGAGAGTTGTTGTTGATCAGACCAGATACTGCCAAGCATATTTCCACCGATAAATTCTAGATTAACATCGAAATCACAGCATAACTTTTCTGTGTTCAGGCGAAATACCTTATTCCCGCGTCTTTCTAGTTCAAGCAATACCGCATCGGAAGAAACATCATTCTCGTTAGTAATGAACAAAATTCGTTTCATGATAAAACCTCCTCAGTTGGTCTTTCATAAATTATGTTTCTTATATGATTAGGGCGCTAAGAAATTTTATACTTAGCGCCCTAATTTTGCGATTTCAATCGTCAGTCGATGTCAGTCTCGACGTCTACGTCGCCGGTTCCCCCTGTGTTTGTACCAGCTGACGTACCGGTTAAATCACCGGACGACATTGCACCAACACGAATCTGGTTACCACGGTCATAATGACCAGTAAACATTTGGTCTTGGGCGCGTTCGCCTAAGGCCATTGGCAGTGGCATGCGACAGTTTTCCATGATAATCGCTCCTTTTTTAAATATCTGAAACTATGCGCCAACCCATGTGACGGTCTGTCTAAAGAGTAATACTAAAAAGTAATTGTGTCAAATTTAAGAGAGATTTGTCTTTTTTTGCAAAGTTGTGGATTAGTGATATTATTTGATTAAATTTATTAAGTAATAATTTATTATAATGTCAAACAACGTAGGCTATTTTTGGACGAGTGAAAAGATAGAACCGAGAAAGACGGAAAAGTTAGAAATTGGAACTTTTGCCAAAAAAAATATTAAAAAAGGAGAACGCCTCATTATCCAGGGAGGTTATGTTGTGCCAATCAAACTTGAAGAAGAGTTGCCTAGTGAATTTAATGATAACGGAATTCAGATAACTGAGGATTTGGTCTTAAGTATCCGTGAAAAAGAAAAAATTGGAGGAATAAACTATGTTAACCATAGCTGTAATGCTAATGCCGGGTTTAATGGACATATTTTTATTGTCGCAATGCGTGATATAAAAAAGGATGAAGAAATTACTATTGACTACGTTATGACCCTTCATCGATGTAAGGATGCCAAAATATATAAAATGAAATGTTTGTGTGGGTCTAAAAATTGCCGAGGATACATTACTGACACCGACTGGAAGATTCCAGCTTTACAGAAAAAATACAATGGCTATTTCCAATATTACCTACAAGAAAAAATTAACGCTTTGCGAAATAAAAAGCGTTAAAAAATAGAGTATATTCTTTTATTCAGAATCCTCAATGACCTCAAAATCGTTGAGGATTATTGTTTTATAAAAAGTAAATCCTACTGACGCAACTGTCGCTAGAATCAAAATCCACAATAGAATTTTTGACTTTTTGTCCATCCTGTAGTGAAAAATGGCATTGTTGCTTTGCGATAAAGCGATTATACCATTGTGTTAGTGTCTTTGATAATAATTCTAATTATTTACTCTACTTTTTGAAATAACAACAATCACGATGCCATTTTCTACTACGGGATCCATCCTGTAGTGAAATTTTAATTTATTAAATCATTCGACTTCTCTTCGTAATAGTAATCTTTTAGCCTTCGTTTTAGTAACCTTCTACCTTGCGTAGTTTTGAGATATTTTTCTCGTCTACGTGCATCACTCTGTGTAAGACACCCTTCGTAGTATATCAGTTTCCATGGCAAATATCTTTTTGTCGAAGGATTTAACCCACGATTATGTTCTAATAGTCTCTTTTTTAAATCAGCAGTATACCCTGTGTAAAATTCCTTATTTGGAATACTCTGCAAAACATAATTATAGAACATAATCGAATTAAAATTCTACTACGGGATCCATAACTTTAAGTTAAAGACATTATACCAGATACCTGCCCTAAAAAGCCAAGGCATTTATCCCCTGTTATTTTGGTGGGATTGAAGAGACATCCTATCATTAAAATAACCAAATGACTACTATTTTTTGATAACACGGATCGCCTCACCCAATAAATTTTGGAAATCTTTATTTTTTGACCAGATATTTTTTAGTTGCTCCCTTAATTTTTCATGCTCGGGATAACCATTATCTTGAGATAAAATGATTTTATCAAACTCCGGTTCGTTCAGTAAAAATGTCAGGGATTCTTTCAGATCTTCAATTTGATTATTATTTAGCCCCGTTTTCTCTAGATAGTCTTTGTAATAATGCAAAAACTGGAGATGCATAACCTCATGACAAATTGTCATGATGGAAAATGGAGTGCTATGCCACATCGAGACCATAAACCAATTTTCTTTGTCGTTGTAGGGACACATAAACCCGGTGGTAAAATAGCAACCGAATTTGTCGGTAAAAATAGGTTTTTGTGTGATATTTGAAAGAATCGCAAAATAATCTTTTTCAACTACTGACCATGATTTTTCTAAGGCTTGTATCTCGGCATCTATAATCTTATTTTTATATTCCGTTTTAGGATCTTTTTTTATATAATCCTCCACGATTTCTTTCGCTTGAGAAAAATCTGCTTTCTCTATTTTTTCTAAAAGCTCATCTGAAATATGAGCAATTTGGTTACGCCAATTTAAACCCCAAACATCTTTGTCTTTGGCTATCAACACCCAGCTCCACGTGTCTTTTTTTAGGTCGTAAGCAAATTTTATTTTAGGCATAGGTTAAGTATACAAAAAAATAGGGGTGGCAATCAAGTTCTGTTGCACTGCATAAGTTCAGATACATATGAGACTCTCTAGTCTTTTGTATCTATGCGCCAATTCAACAAATTTAGCTAAAAATGCCAAGGCTTAGCCTTGGCATTTTTCTTAAAAGACTAGTTAGAAGCCCATTAAATCTGTATCTAGGCAATGAACACAAGATCCCGGTTTTTTTGTGGCTTATTCTCCTTTATATATCTTTGATAAGCTTCTTTATAGTACTTGGTCCAATTGTCGGGATGGTCTTCTGAAATATAATTTTTTTTCCATTTTTCTTTTTCTCGTGCAATCCGTTTTTTATCCGCTTTAGCAAAATCAACGTTAATATAAATAGTTTTATCCCACATCTTGCTTATCTTATGCTCAGGATGAAACAGAAAAATGCCCTCAATCACTAGAATTTTTTTGGACAAATCAAATACCCTCGGTGGACCAAAATTATTTTTTTCAAAATCGTAGG
>Ga0247842_10001253_pt1 | contig 43710 bp, 34 predicted proteins | sample LaCruzMarch2015__3_FD_192411 | JGI IMG/M metagenome (GOLD analysis project Ga0247842, IMG submission 192411) | Freshwater microbial communities from meromictic Lake La Cruz, Castile-La Mancha, Spain - LaCruzMarch2015_19m | ecosystem: Environmental > Aquatic > Freshwater > Lake | place: Spain...
CAGATTCCGGGTAAGACTTGGCGAATACAGGCTTATTTATGATATAGATGAGGCAAGCCAAATGATCCTTATTCTGAAGCTTGATACCAGAGGCGACATCTATTAGATACCAAATTGCGAAAAGCACCCTCGATTTGCCTCTTTCATCTCCTTCAAATCTATGTGGTCATAGATATCGATGGCATCCTTCAGGCACCCACAAAGCCGAAAGTAAGTGAACCGCTCGACCGCAACGATGCCGCCAGCCGAGCCTCCGGCCCCCCTGGCGTGCGGGCGTCCTGGCCATCCTGCTCGAGCGGATTCAGGCCAAGCATCCGTGCTGTCAAGCCGCATCCCTACTGCCCCCCGGAGCTCCAAACAAGCAGGCATGCCGGCCACGAGCGGCCACCCGCGATCCCGCTCGACCGCAACGATGCCGCCAACCGGGCCTCCGGCCCCCCTGCGTGCGGGCGTCCCGGTCATCCTGCTCGAGCAGATTCCGGCCAGGCATCCAGGCCGCCCAGTCTGCATCCTTGGCGTCCTCTAATCAGGGCCATGAATCCCTGCAAAGCATCATGGCCTTTTCGCAATCCTTTTAGCTTTGCAGCGAGGATTATCCATCATGTCTGGAGTTGAAGAAAAGGTAATCATCCAGGATGCCAACGAAACCGCTTTGAAAGAGTTCGAAGCTTGTCTGGCGCGGGCCATTAAGCAGTATAAAACCGGCGAGGTTGAGACCTTCGAAGACAAAGATGAATTCCTCAGAACCCTTGTCGAGTAAGATCAACCAGATCCTCGAAAATCCATCCATAGGAGATCCAAAGCGGCATGCATTGAAGCACGCCCGTGGCTCTCACGTAGATCCTTATGTGATTGTTTATATTCTTAAATCCAATATAATTACATTTTTGTGTGTAGATCATCATGATTTTGTCTATGAAAAATCCGCTGAGATCTTAAAAAGGTGGGAAATAGAGATCGAGGATTAGATTCTCAAGTCCTGCCGACCCTGCAGATCCCGGCCAGCGGGCATGCCCTGCCATGAGTGGCCACCCGCGCGCGGTCCCGATCCCCGCAAGCGCAGCCCCCAAGCGGGCCTCCCGCCACCGTGCTCCTGCCCGCCTCGGACCTGGCCGGAGCCGATCTATAGCCGATCACGCAAAAGTTTTATATCATATGTGCGTTGTGTAGTGTTAGAAATAACCCGCGGAGAGTGAACCAAAAGGTCTTCGGCATCCATAAGGTGCTCGCTCTCCGCTAAAAAATACTAAATTTTAGTGGAGTGCATTGTTAAAGAAATATAACCTAATGAAGCATCCTTGAGCTTTGTTGCGCAACTATTATCAAAGCTTGCGATGTATATCTCCTTTCCCATTTCTTTTACGCCTTCGACCGCTCGGAAGAAATCAGCATCTCCCGCGCATATGATGGCCATGTCGAACGCATTTCGTGATGACAACAAGAGTAGATCGGTAACCAAGGCCACGTCTACCCCCTTTTCGTATTTATCAGTGATGTCACCATTAGCGGCTTGGACCAATTTCAAGTCAAAAGTCTTGACATCGAACTTGATAAAACTGTTAAAGATAGAATATAGCGCTTCTTGGGCTCTGACCCGATCATCAGGCTGAGATCTGTCAACAGCACAGTACATTATGACTCGTGTTAAGTCGTATTTTTCTAGCCTCTGAATGCCCGAATCCGCCAAGAAATCCACTAACTTCTGGTAATCAAATTTGATGCCCTCCCGGCGTGACCCTCGGAAGATGTTAGAATTATCGATGAATATCATTAGGCGTTTCAATGAACCACCGCAGCGCTAAATTCCTTCATGAGGTTAAGAAGCTAACTGTTGACTGGAGAGCGAGACTTGGCTCCAGATCCTGGTCAGCAAGCATGCCCGGCCACCCGAGCGTCCGCCCGCGATCCCCGCTTGACCGCAAGCACAGTCGCCCAATCTGGCCTCCGGCCCCCCTGGCGTGCGGGCGTCCTGGCCATCCCGCTCGATCGGATTCCTGCCAGCCATCCGTGCCGCCAAGCTGCATCCCACATTCCGCAGTAAAATTCCAGATTTCGCTAATTTTCTTGATTGCGATTTGCCTGAATTAAAAATTTTTATTATAAGATTTTTAACCCAGGATTTTAGCCCCCAATATAGATAACATATTTTAATTAGAAGACCATTAGATCCTCTCGGGGCAGTAGCATGAATGCGGATATCTTTGCATGCATAGTTGGACATTTGGGTCTAGTGGCAGGAATCTATGATGCGCTCGGCATCGTTGAAGTGATTGATCAAGCTTTGCCAAAAAATAGGCATCACAAACTTCCCCGTTGAACATCTTCTTGGCAATGGAGTTTCAGCAGAGGATCTCAACGATGACGTTCTCGGCAGAACACTTGATGCGATTCACAAGTATGGTGCTACAAAACTCTACAACGCGATTGTAAATTATATAATGCAGCGGCATTCCCTGGGAACAGAACTTATTCATGTTGATACCACTAACTTCAGTGTTCACGGCAAATACGAAGGCGATGCTCCAGACAGCACCGATTCGATCAAGATTTGCTGAAGCGTTTGACGGAAACAAATCTGATAAGAAGAGCCTCCTTGAGATTGTCCAAAAGACTCAAAAGTCGATCAATCTTGACGGCCAAACGATATGGATAGCTGATAGAATCACTTGCCATGATCATGGTTCTTGCTCTACTCATCTATGCTTTTGGGGAATGGCTCCTGAGGAAAAAACTAAGCGAGACCGGAATGAACGTGCCCAATCAACTCAAAAAGCCAACGCAAGTTCCAAATGTGGGTTTCAGAAGAAGGAAAACCGCAATGGTAGAACCTTCAAATGCAAAAGCTGTGGCTTCCAGATCGATGCAGATTTGAACGCATCCAGGAACATCGCTGCATTCAGCAGAGCTGACCGTAGCAGGCTGCCTGTCAACCAGCCAATCGTGGCAGACTAACTAACCACTAGCTACAAGCCACCTCCTTTAAGGGGTGGTAGTTGACATAGAGTATGGGTACTTCAAAATATAGATACCAAAAGCTTTTTATTTAAAGACATCGTATTAAAAATTATAATAGCAAAAGGCGGATTCAAAAAATGATATATGATAGTTTAGAAAAGGCGAAGACTGATGCAAAGAAAGGGATAGCTGATATCGAGAAGAAAGTGGCCTATGCAAAGGCGGATGCAAAAGCTGATGTAGAGAAGGCAAAAGCTAATCTTGGGAATAAGATTGCTCACGTAAAAGCTGATGCAGAGAAGGCAATGGCTGAATTAGGGAAAAAAACGGCTGATAGGTATTAAAATGAAATATAGCAAAATTTTGCTGTGTATGACGGCGCTCGCCGCATGCTTGCTAATTGGTTTCGCATGGGGAGAAGACTATCTGAATGGCGGATATGTCAGTTCCAGCCGTACAAGTCCTGATGAGGGGCTGGCTGGCATGTTACAGTGGCTCGATACACCTGTCCCTAACTTCCCCTGGTACACTACGGGTGGTTCCTTCTACAGCCAAGCGTATAGCGAAACCACGTTCTCGCCCTTCACAGAGTATTATACAATAACCGGTACGCCTATCGTGGGTGGGATAATAAGCAATCCTACCAAGTTCGACATAACGCAGAAAACACCATCCCGTGTGTACTACGGTGCCGGTGTAGGGTTGCCATACTCCCAGTATGCATCCACTGTGCCATCCAAGACCAATGACCTCTGGGTCCAGGGAGCAACAAACTGGACACAGTATGTGGTAAGCCCCGTTGGAACCTGGCTGCAGCTAATCGCCTACGCACCCGTCGAAGGACCGGCAGGTTTCTATGAGATGATCCAGACCGACACAACCAGTTCGATGTACAAGACTTATCAGTTCAATCAGGGTTATAATACCATGAACTTCAACGCCGACCAGGTGGGAAGACACATGCTCTACTTTGTGGTGAACAACCAGCCCAGCAATGTGGTCGTTGTGGATGTGTTTGCCCGGGCTTAGCCAGGGTCACGAACGCCAGTATATACAATACTGAAACTAAAATTAGAGATTGGTAGTAGATATATTTCGGCCAGGGGGGCTCAATGCTATCAATCTCGATTAATTCTTTTTTTGGGGAAACTTTGACACAGGCATAGGTGAAGCTGCGAATTCTGCTTCAAAGGTTACTTTTCTAAAGCATATCATTGTCCTGTAAGCCGCCAGAATAAACCCGTAGACAGCGGGGCCAACTATCACGCCCAATAACCCGATGACAAAGATCGGCGCCGTAAATGCCATGAGGGTGATGAGGGGATGGATTGAAGCTCTCGCTGATGCTAGGCGAGGAAGAATAAAGTTATTAGGGATTACTGTGAGGAAGATTACTCCGAAGGTCAATAGGGCCAGGCCTGTGGTATATTCTTGAGTCAGGAGGTAGTAAAGGGCAATCGGCCCGAATATCATTTCAGGCCCTACCATTGGAACCAGGGCTAATACTGCTATTATCATGCCCCAAAGCAAAGGATAGGGTACGCCGAGCACGAGGAACCCTATTGCCCCTATGATCCCGATAAGTAGAGAGGTGAGAAAAAATACCCGGAAAAGGCTCTTATAGATGAGGTCCAGTTCTAGAAGAAAATGTGTGATTAATTCTTTTTCAGAAAGTAGCCCTCTAAATTCATTTATTATCCGTCTACCGTCAATTAGAAAGTAATAGGTGAAGAATATTGCCAGCAGAAACTGAGTGAAGTATATGGGTAGGTTTGAGGCGAAGCTCATAATACGGGCCTGTAAAACTGGTTGGACCATTATAATGAGGGCTGTGGGAATGTCGCCAATCCCCTTCACATAATTTGCAGCCAAAGCGGGCAGGTACATCTCAGAAAGATCATTAATGGCACCAGAAAAATTGGATGCCTGTATCTGAAGATAGGCTACGCCACCTAAGCCCAGCAAATTCGACATCTCCGTTATGAGCGCATCAGCTGTAGCAAAGATGACAAATATTAGTATAAAAAATATTATCAATATAGAAGCCAAAGCGGATGCCCGACGATGGTGACCGACGTTCTTGGAGAAATACATGAAGACTGGATCTAAAATATATGCCAGAAGAAAGCTCAAAAGAATAGTTGATATAAAATCTTTACTAATATATATTGCAAAAATAATTAAAATGGAGATAATAGCTGCGAAGATAATGCAAAATCTGCGGCGTTGATCCATGCCACATAATAACTGTTCAATTCTAGATAAACATTATGAATCAATTGTTAGCGGTCTTTTGTAACTCACTCATAAGACCGCCTTTTTATTTCCATGCCAAAATCAAATTTAGACTGCCTATTTTATTGCATGAGCGCTGTTATTTCCTACTTTTTCCACCCTTTCTTTGCATCTGCTTTTCCTTGTGCCCCCTTCTTCCCCAAATCCGCTGCCCCTTTCTTTGCATCTGCGCTGCCAGACGCCACTGTCTTCCCTACATCAGACGTTGCTTTCGTCGCAACACCCTTTGTTCTCTTATCTTTTTTATTTTGCATTTTAAATTCTCCATTTAAACTTATTTTGCGATTGCCTTAATACAATATTTTTAAATATAAAGCTTTTGGTTCATAAATTGATATGAGTCATAATCTATATATACGTAATGTCTCGTTCCATAGGGATTAATGTCCAAAACTACATTGACCTTATCCGAACCCATAGCCAAAACTCTAAAGATTTATACTGCAAAAACAAAGAGCAGCCTGCGTGCCCAAAGTGAAGTTGTAGAGGAAGCGTTAAAAGAGTTCTTTGAGAGGCGCAACGTGGAGATCGAAGTCTAATTCAAGATAAGGCCATATTTGCCGGATCCAGCCTTGATGAGATAGAGTTCGTGATAAAAAAGGGGATTTTATGCAGGCCGGGGCTGCACGGCAACGTGCATCTTTACCCGCCCGTCTCCAGGTTCTCATCCTGCATCTTGGCCGCATCCATCATCTCTTGCGTCTGCTTGAACCTCTCCTGAATCTGCTCAATGGTCATACCTTCCAGATCTTTTCTCTCGGGAGGCTTCTCGATGAGCTCCAGGGTATCCAGGCGATAGTAAAGGCCGGTGCTGTCTAAATAAGCCCACGTCTCTCCGTTGTCTTCAAACTTCAGCACCTTGACCGTCCCTATGGTGCCTGTGCCCTTGTACCTGACCAGGCTGTCTTCTTTGATCTCCGCCATAAAAAAAATCACTCCTCCCTTACAGCTTCTGCACGATAATATCGCTTTCTTTTGAAACTCTGCCCAATATCTTTGCGCCCCCCGGCTCGGCCAGCACTTCCATCTCGTGAAACTCCTCTGAACCACAGAGCACATCCTGCTCAGGATGCGTTCCCGGCTGAATCTTGCAGCTCAAGCGAGTGCGGGGGCCGATGGACACCACCGTCTTCAAACGAGGTGATGCCGGATGGCCTTTAGGGAGCACTATCAACGGTGCGCCTAGTTCCCGAAGCTGATAAATGGTGCAGCATAGCCCGCGCATAACCTTTTCGCCAACGCTGGCGGAAGAGGCCACTATCAGATCCTCCGGCTGTGTGAAGAGCACAATCTCTTCAGACTCAGTCTCCAGATAAAAAAAGTTTCCATTCGTCTTGGCTATGGCTAAAGTGCCCCTGCGGCCCACGAGATAGGCTATCTCGTCCTCCTTAAAGATTATATGCATGGCGCTTAGACTGCCTTGACGTTCCTGGATTTGCAGGAAGGACACATGGGCCTTCTGCCCATTCCCTTAAACTGATTCTTGCAGTTCAGACATTCATAATCTTTGGCGACCAAAGTTTCGATATTCCCTATGTCCGGTCCGCCTCCAACAGTACACATCTTGCCTTCACCTCCGATCTTTCTATAGGGCTTTTCCATATTTAAAATAGGCGGAAAATCGGGTTGAAGAGAAAATCGAGCACTTAGAGAGCAAGGCTCAGAGCAAGGCTCAGAGCAAGGCTCTCGTAAGCTACAATAGGCCGCTCGTCCATAGGCAGGTTCATGCTCTGCCTGCGCTGCGGCCAATGCTGCCTTCATCTGGATATTTTTATCGTCAACCCTTCTTTCATTCTGGCAGACGGCAGCATCGATCCCGATGATCAAGAGGCCATGATCTTCAAGCCCGCCGGGAAAAGGTGCCCCCATCTTGCCCATGATGCTGCCTGCGAGGGTGACTATGTCGTTTGCACCATTCACCACATGCCCTGCTACCGGGGAACTCCCTGCGAAGAGTTCGAGCCGGTGGGGCCCGAGGATGCCGTATGCATCATGAGCGGGTACTTCAAGTCTCTGGGCAAATGACCCCAAAAATCAGGAAAGGAGACAGGTTGCCAGGAAGGGCGCGCATATCTGAATCATCGTGGTGAGCGTATTCTCAGTCAGGAAATGACCGTCGTGCCATTCTCCAGCCGCACCCCGTTGGCGCCGCCCAGCTTGACCACGGGAAGTCCGGAGGATCTGCTTTTCGCCCCCGTGCCGACCTTGAATGCCTGCGGGTCCATATTCTCCGAGCTCCAGGCATCATCCATTCTCTCCAGCTCCTCTGTCCCCCGGCGCAGCACCAGATCCACCAGATGCACGGCAGATACGGCTTCCTCTATCATGAACCGGCTGGGATCAAACTGTAGCTGCATTGTGGCATTGCCGGCGACCAGATCGCTCTGCACGTTCTCTTTGCCCAGCACCAGTCCCTCATCATCCACAATAGTGCCCTGCAGCTCAAAGCTGCCGGGCTTGATGACAGTCACATTTACCCCGATGGCCATGGCATTTTGCGTGGTGCGATTGACATATTCGCCGGTCAAATAGGCGGCAGGGGGCTGGAACTGTTTTGGCTCTCTGTTTATGGTAATCTCTTTGTCGAATCTATCGATGTAGCTTCCACTCTTATCGTAGAGTATGAGGTTTTGAATCCTCATCGGCCCGCACTTGCCCTTTCTCCAGATATCGGTGCCGCTCACATTGACCAATATCCTCCCGCTCTCGTTCAGTGCAAAGCGGCTATCTATTGCCTCAATCCTGTTGTCGCGACAGTCGGCCAGCACTCCATTTAGCCTGTACTCTCCTGGAGCTGTGATATTCAGGCCAAAGCCCAAAGTCAGGACGTCAAAGAGGCCGTCATTGTCGCTATCCATTGCCTCTTCTTTCGTGAGGCCCGCCAGCCTGGTGCCGGCTATGGTCACGCTCACCGGAATTTCAAAGGTGTGGCTGTCCGAAGAGATTTTTATGTATCCGTCCCGCCTGGAAAGCGATGAATACTTAGGTATGGTGAGATTGGCCTCCACCGTCCCATTGGAGTCGCTCTCTAATCGCTCAGGGCCAATGGTTGTGATCCAGGCCCACTCTTCCTCTGCATATTCCTTGACACGAACTCTAAAGGACTCTCCCGTCTTCGGAACATCGTATCCGTAAACCTTCAGCGTCCAGTTGCCTATTTCAGGATTGCTGATTTCCACAGGACCTATATCTCCCGTTCCTAAAGCCACGTTCTCCTCCCTGGCAATGCCTTCAGGATTTTCGAAGACAAGCGCAACCTCGCGATCATTGCTGCCCCCAACAGAGCTTAACTCTGCCGATATCTTCTTCGTTCTCTTTGTGACATTTACCGTTTTATTCCATGTTTCTTTAGATCCCACATAGCCCTCAAACTCCCGGAGAGTGGTGTTCTCGATCACCCCGGTGTAGCTAAGGTTTTGCAGAGACCGCCCAACGTTCCTCAGTGCAAACTGTGTTTTGGTGCTCGTGCCGGCAGATGCAGACTGCAAATTCCAGCGGATGGGAGATGTCTCTAACTGAGATCGTTCTACCTGTAGCGTGTAGTTGGCCGCATGCGATGCATTTTCACTATGCACGGCAATAAGCCATTTTCCCGATGAAGGGGACTGTATCTTCTTTATCTTTGACCGGCTTATCTTCTCACCTGTGTAATACTCGCTGGTGGGGGAGAGCAGGAAGAGATCGAGGTTAGTGTCCTGCTGCCACGTTAAAGATGCTTCAAACTCAGTGGTTCCGGGCATCATCTCCAGATAGTAGTAATGCCATTCGTTTCCAATAAGTGATCCTGTCTTATTGCCCACACCACGAGAGATATTGAGGAGGATGGCCACATTCACGCTGATGGGAATCTCAAACAATTTCTCATTTTCTTTTGCTATCTCAATGGTGCCGTTATAACGCCTTGGAAGGGTGTCCTGCGGCACAGTAATCGAAGCCGCAAAGACCAACTGATCGTTGGCCAGAATCGTTTCCGGTAGGAGCTGCAGGCTTACCCAATCGGCTACATCCCCCTGCACGGATGTTTTAAGGTTTTTTATCTCCTGATCGCTGAAGAAGACAAAGCGCAAATTCCAGTCTTCGTCGCCCGGAGCAAGAGCATATATCTTCTTTTGCGGCCGGTCTGCGCCCGTATCCAGCCCCACATATACTCCTTTTCCTGCCGGCAGGTATGCCCAGCGACCTGCCGTCCAGCGATCAGGAATCACTCCACAGATATTACTATTATTACTATTGTTCTCCAGCAGCTCATAGGAAGAAAGAGCATCCAGCATTCCTGCACCTTGATAGTACTCTTCGTAACCGTCACCCTGGGTGCTATTCAGTTTTGTTGCTCCCCGGGTCATGGCCGCCTTGACGCCGGCGGCAGTGAGATTGCCGTTTGCCTGCAAGAGCAACGCAGAAAGGCCTGCCGCCACTGGTGCGGATAGGCTGGTGCCCGACTCGCGAGAATAATAAATATCGACAGATTTCGGCCTTTTCACACCGACGGGCACAATAGAGATGATATCAACGCCCGGAGCGACAACGTCCGGCTTGATCCGATCGTCCCTGGTGGGTCCTGAGCCGGAAAAGCTGGCAATGTGGCCCTTCGCATCCGTGGCTCCCACAGTGATGACCTTTACTCCATCACCCGGGGAGTCGATCAAGCCGGGAGGCAGGGCCAGGACGATTGGAACCAGGAGATAATACACATCTTTTTTGGCCCCGTCGGTCTGAGATAAGTCGACTGGAGTATTGCCCTGGCTAACCTGGTTGCTGGAGGTTCCTGCCACCTGCCCTCCTGTTTCGCTGCTGTTGCGATTGCCTGCTGCCACACAGACCACGACTCCTGCACCTGCGGCATTGTCCGCAGCCATGGTTATGGGCGGATTGGTCTCGCCCAGATTTATGCCGCCCAGGCTGAGGCTTAAAACATCGGCCCCATTGTAAACGGCCCACTCAATTCCCGCGATGATATCCGATACCTTGCCGTCCCCTTTGCCATCGATTACTTTGACACTGATCAACTTTGCTCCGGGTGCAATTCCTTTATACCTTCCATTGGAGGCCGCACCTGAGCCGGCAATGATTCCGGCCACCATTGTTCCGTGTCCCAGCAGATCGTCTGCCGTGATCTCATCTGCCAGGAAATTCTTCTCGGCTACTACCTTGCCGATCAGGTCGGGGTGATTTTTGTCTATACCTGAATCGATAACCGCCACGGTTATTCCCTGACCATCGATCCCTTTCTCCCAGAGCTTGTCTGCCTTTATAATTTGAGCAGGAGAAATATATTCATTCTTTGAGATAGATTCTTCCAGAGAGATCGATTTATCCAGAGATGAGTTATTATCGGCTGAAGATATTTGTGTTCTGCCGTCAAAATAAATTCCCGATACCCGGTCGCTTTCTGCAATCTTTTTTATGGCAATAGCCGTAGCCTCTCCTGCCAGGCCGGGGATGAGACTATAACTATACCTAACAGTGAGGTCATTAGAAATAAGATCCTCTGGGATAAGACGGTCTGGGTTGGAAGGGACGGCCGATTTGAGCATCACAATTACTGGGATCTTTTCCAGAAGGATCTGTCCATCCTCTTCTGCAGCGAGCAGCTTCGCAAGCTCTGGATCGATCTTCTGGTCGGCAGTAGAAGGAAGCTTTTCTGCCTGTGCAGAGGAGAAAGCTGTCAAAATTAAGAATATAAGAATTAAAATATTTCGATTCATATTCAACCAAACCTGTCTAACGATGTATCCCCGGGCCCTACCCTAAAATCAGATGTAAGTAGATAATGCTAAATAAACCTGTGGTACTTCTAGGATTGATGATGCTGGAATGGCTGGTTTCCTATCTGCTCTGGATTAGCTTGGTTCTGCTCTTAGCATCCGCCCTGACCAGGACCAGCCGTGTCGCAGTTCCAGGATGGGCCCTCTTTGCCTTCTTCTGGCTCGGCCAGATAGAGCATTATCTGACCATAGAGGACTACTTCAATGTGGCTCTCTTTTTGGCGGCAGGTCTCTTGAGCTTCTACATGGCCTGGATTGTGATGAGCAGGGGCTTTTCATCAAAGGCATGCTATTGGGCGAGCTATGCGGCTGCAGTCTGTGGAATCATCTATTTTCCTTTTGCGGAAATACAGGCTCTTCAGGATGGGCTGATTGGATTTACCACCCTTGTAACCGCAAAGATGCTGCAATTCCTCTCTGTCCCCGTGATCATGGAGAGCTGGAACATAATGAGCCTCAACGGTCGATCGGTGCAGATCATCCTGGCCTGCACGGCTATTGAGAGCATTGCCCTCTTTGCAGGAGTGATCTTATCGGTAGAGGCGCCGCTCGCCCGCAGGCTTAAGGCACTGGCGGCATCCACCGTCTCCATCTATATCTTGAACATTGTGAGAAACGGATTTGTACTCATGGCCTACGGATGGAGCTGGTTTGGGGAAGGCAGCTTTGATATCGCCCATAATATCATAGCCAAGGTGGGATCGACAATAGCGCTCCTGGCCATATCTTACCTGGTATTCCTGCTCTTGCCGGAGCTTTTATCAATCATTGATGAGCTGGCAACAGAGATCAAACCTGGAAAGGGAGATGCAGCATGAAGCTGGCAAAAGATTCCGCCGCATGGGTATCGGTGCCCATTTTCCTCACTGCAGCGCTGGCCGCGGCAGGAAACTGGTATATGTCAGCTGTGGCTCTGGCGGGCTTTGTTTTCATGATCTTCTTTCACCGGGACCCGGATCGCCTTCCAAGGGGAGAAGGCATGCTGTCCCCTGCAGACGGAAAAATCATCCAGGCCACGTCCCAGAAAATCACTATCTTTATGAGTCCTTCCAATGTGCATGTAAACCGGGCGCCACTAGATGGAGTTGTACGCAATATTGAATATCGGAAAGGCACTCATCTGCCGGCTTTTATGGGGCGGGCATGCAAGAATCAGCAGAACAGGATGCACTTGGACACCGATGACGGAGAGATGGAGCTATGCCAGATAACGGGGACCCTGGTCAGAGAGATCGTTTGCTATGTAGGACCCGGAGATCAGGTATCGCGAGGAGAGAGGATAGGCATGATCCGCTTCGGCTCGCGGGTGGAAGTGAGCATTCCCATTGGCTACAGTCTGCAAGTTGGCCTCGGCGACAAGGTCCGGGCTGGGGAAACGGTGGTTGCAGTGAGGAGTTCATGAATGTCTTCCGAGTCTTGCGGCTGCCGGATTTATTCACCCTTTTGAATGTCGTTTTCGGGTTCCTGGCGCTTCTTGCCGCAGGCAGAGCCTGGGGTGGCAATTCTCCTCAGTATGCCCTGGTGTTCATACTATTAGCGGCAATGGCCGACGGACTGGATGGATTTTTGGCGAGAAAGGTGGGCGGCAGTCCTCTGGGAGCCAACCTGGACTCTTTAGCGGACCTGATTTCCTTTGGCACGGCACCAGTTTTTCTTGCCATTTCCGCCTTTCATCTTCCTCCTCACATTTGGCCGGTGGGCATATTCTTTCTGCTCTGCGGAACGCTGCGCCTGGCCAGGTTCAATGTCGTCTCCGGCAAAAGCGATCAGTTCTTTGAAGGGCTTCCCATTCCCGCAGCAGGCATCGCTCTTTCTGCCAGCGTTCTTTTAGGCAGGCCGACTCTCACCATCGTGCTCATGCTGTTTTTGGCGCTGCTCATGACAAGCAGCATCCCCTATCCCAAGATCAAGGATCTTCGCGTCATGTCTCTTCTGGGCGGCATCTTTCTGGTGGTGGGATTGGTCCTCTTTCGCCAGCATGATATGGATGATATTCTTTATGCCACCCTTGTGGTAATAGCGCTTATCACCCTCTATCTAACCAGTCCGGTGGTGATCTCACGCCTACGAAAAGGGAAATAGCCGCTTTTGAGGCAGGCATCAAGCTGGGAGCGCTTTACCATCAGTTTGTGGGAGCGCCGGTGAGCCTGAAGACGGCAGCCGGCCTGGAAGAGGCCATGGAGGAGTGCATCTCTTTGCAGCCCTACGTGAGGCGAGTTCACGTAAGCATTAACCGGCAGATGTTGAAGGAGAACTTCTTTGCATACGGCGAGCTGGAGGGGCGCATGATAATCGCCGAGGTGCAAATTGATTACGAGGGCGAGGTGGTCATTGCCAGGCTGCAATATGACGCAGAAAAGAACTATCCGCTCATGAGTTTAATCTAGTTCTCCACCGTCTATGGCGATCATGAACTCGCCCCAGAAGCAACTACTCGGAAATTCCGATCAGTTCAACTCGTTGCTTGCAGTCTCCCGCGCGCGTGTGCTTGCGGGCGCACGTGGCCGCTCAGGCGGGGGCCCGCATGCGGACGCAAGCAAATTAGAATAAATATACTATAATTCGCGAATGCATCTTCGATCGCATCATAGCCAAAACAAATCAATTTTATTGTTTCGCTAGCACTAAACCGGTAGTTGAATACCATTCGACCTATTTGCCTGGAGATCTTTCTTATAGACCACCCATAACCACCAAAGAATTCAAATAGTATCTTTTATCTTAAACTTTCATAGTTGGATCTGTGTATGGTTTTTTTCATCGGAATGAGAACGGAGATGGACCCCTATGAGTTGCGAAGAGGAAATTGAGGTTGTGGAAATCAAGGCATGTGAATCGTTGGATCGGTTTAAGGAATTTAAGGAATTCTATCCAGATTTTAATTCAATAAATAAAATTTTAACTCGTTATCCAATTAATTCCGGCGGGGAAAATAATTTTGTCCATCAATTCGCAAATGATCTGGAAGGGGGGTCCAGAGAAGCCAGACAGATCTATCGGACCGCTGCGGACATCTCGGAGAAAGCTGCCTTGATATGGGCCAATATAAAAGACGCCATCGCTCCCTATTACAGTCAGGTGATATTTAATAATCTGCCGGACAGTTTCCTGAGTAAGCTGCGATCCATTCCTGCCTATGATAGGCTGTTTGGCAGCCTTGATTACATCAATTGCGATCACTGTCGCTCTATCTTCGGTCCGGCCGCCTACTTTGCCGATCTCATGAAGTTCGTGCAGACTTATATCACCGACATCACCGATGAAGACGGCCTCAAGAAAAACAAAATTCCTGCCTTGTGTGCTCTAGAAGACAGAAGACCCGATTTTGGCAAGATACGCCTGGACTGCAGCAATTCTACAGATATGATTGCCTCCATTGATCTGGTAAACGAGCTCTTGCAGGCTTTTTTGCAGACCACGGGAAACTATGCGGATGCATATAAGCTGGCCAAAGATGCCATATTCCCCCAGTCTCTTCCCTTTAACTCTCCTCGTGAGGAAATGCAAAGCTATCTCCAGATCTATGAAACCAGTCTCTGGCAAATATACCAGGCATTTAATCGACCATTTGTCGATACTCTTTTCGAAAATAAGATAGAAGGCCAGATAGCCAGGGAATTCCTGCAGCTTTCGCCCGAGGATTTCCGTCTGATCACCTCCGAGATATCCTCTCTGGATATTTCCGGATATTACGGGGGAGTGGATCTGACCGGCATAGACGGCCTGGAGAACGTAGATGTCCTTCTGGAGCAGACGAAGCTCACCCGTGAGGAACTGAATGAACTGGTCTCCCAGAATCTGGACCGCCATGAGATCAATGCCGGACTTTCTCGCCTGTTCTTCGTCAATAGTGCAGATGACGGCCTGGGAACCCTGGCCCTTTCTTCAGAGGAGAGCGTCGGCTACGATAAGCTGCATAATCTTAGCCCGGCCAAGCTGGACCGAATGTATCGCTTCCTGAAGCTGTCCCGCAAGCTTAACTGGTCTTTTACCGATCTGGACTGGTCTTTGCGTTCTCTTTGCCAGCCTTATCTTCCCGAGAGGGCGCTGAAGTTCGATGGCATCGATGATTATGTCTCCTGCAGAAATGCCGATAAATTGGATCTTTTCTCCCTCCCGGAATTCACCATTGAAGCCTGGGTCAGTCCGGACAGCGCCGCCAACAATGCCGTTTTAGGGCTGCTTATCAACCGAACTCCAGAGCAGCATCTTCTATACCTGGGTGTCAATCCCTCCGGAAAGCTGGAATTCTACATTTTCAGGATATCAAGCGGGCCGGATGGGAAGGCCGAGCGGAAAAAAATATTTGAGATCGAGAGCTACTATGATTCCATAGCCAGCGGCATCTTCACTCATGTGGCAGTCTCTTATGCAAATGGAAAGTTCTGCCTTTTCATCAACGGCAAAAAAGTTCTCATCAATAAAGAAAACGATAGTGAGAAGCCTTTTATTAAGCCCGCCATCTCCAATTCCCCTCTGCTCTGCGTTGATATGAGCCTGGGGCGAGATCTCTTTGATAATTATTTCCATGGCATCATCAAAGAGGTTCGCATCTGGCAAAAAGCACGTGATGAGACGGCCCTGCAAGAGAATCGCTATCAACGTTTCACGGGAAGAGAGCGCGACCTCATAGGTTACTGGCCATTAATTGAAGGACTGTGGGATTATCTGCCAGATATGACGCCCCAGGGCAGCCATGGGGTACTGGGCGGCGGGGAGTTTTCCGCCCAACCGAAGTGGATTTACCGGGAGCTTATCCTTGATCCCTTGCCGGAAGCAAAGGGGGGAAGCCTTCTCAGATTCAACGGCCAGGACCAGTATCTTGCGGCGCGAGGATTTAAACTGGCCGATGCCGATCAGATCACCATTGAGGCCCAGGTCAATGTTGAAGTGCGCCCAGGCGTTGCCCGCCGCGATGATTATATCTTATGCTTAGGAGAGGACGGCCAGAATGCAAAAGTTGCCCTTTATTCCAGCGCTCAAGGCAAGCTGGTATTCAGACTTTGCCCTGAGCCCGAACCCGACTATAACCCCATCATCTTAACGAGCATTGCCTCTCTGCCTCAAGGCGAAAACACTCATGTTTGTGTCACTTTAAATAAAAATGTAGTAAAATTTTACATCAATGGCATAGAGAGCAATATTATTACGACCCAGGATGTTAACATTGATGTCGTAAACGGCTTCTTGAATGTGGGCAGGAGCTTCGATGGAGAAAACGGTGGAAATTATTTCATCGGCATGATAAAGGAGCTTCGCATCTGGAGCCAGGCCAGAACCGATGCTGAGATCAATTCATATTTATATCGCAAAGTTCCGCCCTCTTCAGAGGGTCTGGTGGGATACTGGAAGCTTGATGAGGTTGCAGAAGGCAAGGTCGCGGACCTCACCGGCAATGAGATTGATCTATACCTGGGCGGCATTTTAGACGACTACAGTCCCTCCTTTTCAACCACAGAAATATTTAACGGCCAGGACCAGTATCTTGCGGCGCGAGGATTTAAACTGGCCGATACAGGCCAGATCACCATTGAGGCCCAGGTCAAGGTTGAAGAGCGCTCAGGCGTTGCCCGCCGGGATGATTATATCTTATGCTTAGGAGAGGACGGCCAGAATGCAAAAGTAGCCCTTTATTCCAGCGCTCAAGGCAAGCTGGTATTCAAACTTTGCCCTGAGCCCGAACCCGACTATAACCCCATCATCTTAACGAGCAGTGCCTCTCTGCCTCTCGGCAAGAACACCCATGTTTGTGTCACTCTTAATAAAAATACAGTTAAATTTTACATCAATGGCATAGAACGTAGTATTATTTCGACCCAGGATGTTAACATTGATGTCGTGAACGGCTTCCTGAATGTGGGCAGGAGCTTCGATGGAGAAAACGGCGGAAATTATTTCATCGGCATGATAAAGGAGCTTCGCATCTGGAGCCGGGCCAGAACAGATGCTGAGATCAATTCATATTTATATCGCAAAGTTCCGCCCTCTTCAGAGGGTCTGGTGGGATACTGGAGGCTTGATGAGGTTGCAGAGGGCAAGGTCGCGGACCTCACAGGCAATGAGTTTGATCTATGCCTGGACGGCATTTTAGACGACTACAGTCCCTTCTTTTCAGCCACAGAAATTCTGCCCCGGCTGGAGGACCTGCCAGTGCTGTCCGCGGGAACGGTTCTGCAATTTGATGGAGACAATGATGTTATAGTCATCAAAAATCCTGAGAACCGCGGTCTGGGCAGGTACGAACGCTTAACAATAGAGCTGTGGTTCAACGCCTCTGCCCATGGTGATGCCAGACGAAAACAGGTGCTTTTCACCCAGGGAGATGCGGAGGCGGGACTATGCATTTACCTCTACAACGGATGGCTTTACATCCTGGAGTGGAATAACAGCCTGGAGAATATCGCTCAAAATATTGCTCCTCAGAGCAAATCTCTTTTCAAATCATCTTCCTTCGAATACGGCAAATGGCATCATATTGCGGTAACTCAAAATGAATTCCCCCATCCCATCCCGGAAAAAGTTGCGTACCCGGTAGACAACTGCTTTTACAGAGAAGATAATCTCGAATTGCGGGCCTACCTGGATGCAGTGCCTCTCTTAAATGCGAGCGGCAACACTGATGTCTGTACCGGATATAAGCTCTGCCCCGTAGGACCCATCTATCTGGGTGGGCTGGGCAGGAATGCCAAGACCTGCTTTGATGATGCTTATTCAGACCGGAATAATATCTACTTCTTTGCCGGCCAGATAGCAAATCTGGGCATCTGGAACCTTGTCAAGTCAGTTGATACGATCAATTATGGTAGATATTTTGCTCCGTCCATCACCAAAGACCTGATCACATATTTGCCCTTGGACGAGGGAGAAGGATGGTGTGTCCGGGGATGGGTGGAAAAGAACCGGCATATCGGCACCTTGCAGGACCGAAATATCGGCCTGGTCTGCAAGCAATTTGATGCCGAGCTGATCAATATCTACTCTCATTATTTTTCCGGTCCCGGTGCACTATCCTGGAGCGACTACTGCTTTTCGGGAAGGATGCAGATCAAGGAGCGGAACGCTTCAATCGGCGTTACATTTTACAGTCGCCATATAGAAGACATTGATCAATGCTATCTCCTGGGACGAGATGCAAATCAAAAGACATTTCATCTCTTTGCCCACCCCTCCGGTGTGCAAAAGATCAAGAGCAGCAATCCTGGCGTTGACCTGAGGGACACAGGTATCGATCCTCAATTGAATGTCTGGTATCATTTTCTGATCAGAGTGGAGACCACCGCCACTCAAATCAATATCAAAGCCAAGGTCTGGCCAGAGAACGAAGCTATGCCGGATGCTTTCCAGATCGATGCCTACGATGACAGCGGTATCCGCATCAATTCCGGTACAGTAGGGCTGTGGACGACAGGAGCCGTTGCCTCGCAAAGGCAGTTTGATAATTTAAGGGTTTGGCCTTTGAACATCAGCGATCCTCTGCCCACCGATCTTCTGCTGGACATCAATTTCGAGGCGGAATCTCAGATGCCGGAACCGGACCTCTGGCTGGATGGAGAAGATCGCCAGAAGCTGGCTCTCCCGGGCGGCCTGTTTAAGCAGATCAATGTCTTGGGCGGCACTGCTGGAGAGACTGCCTTTGGAACGGACAGCGAAGATATCAACATTCATTCCTACTTCATCCCGGTTGGCAGCGATGAATTGTCATGGAATAATTACCAGTTTCAAGGCAGGATGCGCATATCCAACATAGACAGCGGCATTGGAGTCATATTCTTCAGCCGCCAGCCGGAGGGCATTGATCAATACTACGGACTGGCGAGAGATGCCCAGCACCGCACCTTCCACCTCATAGCCCACCCCCAGGATGTTCAGAAGGTCGAGAGCTTCGATCCGTTAATTGACCGGAGGGACTCTGGAATAAATCCCCAGCCGAATGTCTGGTACAATTTTCTGCTCGAAGTATATGATACGGGAAGTGCGACCAGAATCAGAGCCAAGATCTGGCCGGAATCGCAAATCGCCTCTTCTGTGTATGTGATCGATGCAATTGATGACAGCGACATTCGCATTAAATCGGGCGCGATGGGGGTCTGGGCTTCGGGAACCGGCTCCAAGTACTTCCGCTATCTCAAAGTTTATCGGAACTTTATAATCAATGAGAACTTCGACAGCTACTCTGCCGGCCAAGATCCATTGAATTGGAGAGATACCCAGGCGAATAACAGCAATGTTGAAGACAATAGCCTCTTCAAGACATATGATTTGGATGGAAGGATGGTCTTTGGGACCGTCTCTCAGGCCGTTAATATCCACACTCATTATGTCGGCGGCGACGCCAGAAACTGGAAGAACTACATCTTTACCGGATGTCTGCTCATCGGTAACCCTTCATTCGGCAGCATAGGTGTGACCGTCCTCAGCCAATATTTCAGCGGCCAGTCGAGCTTCAACAAGTACTATAAATTGATTAACAGTCCGGTTCGGGGCTTCGAGATCTTGAATGCATCAAATGCTCCTCTCGTTGGCACTTATATCTCACACCTGATCCCCCTGGCCAACACCTGGTACCGCTTCCTCATTGTGGTGGAGGATACAGGCAGCCGCACCAATGTCAAGGCTAAGATTTGGCCTGAATCCGGTACGGAGCCCTCCAATTATCAGATAAATGCCTATGATGCCTCACTCACGCGGCAGAAAACCGGAACCGTGGGATTTTTAGCCACGAATTCCGGGTCGAAATACTTCAAGGATCTGAGCGTCTTTACCTCGCAGCAGCCTTTGGATAGCACAATCCCGGAGAACTGGCATGATCTAACCCAGCGCACCTCGATAAGAGGCACAAGCGTCGATTATCTCTTTAAGACGGTAGATCTGCTTGACAACACGCCTCACTGGGTTGCATTGCCCGGCAACGACAATAGTTATTACTATCCGGTGCTTCTCCGTCCTCTAAGCCTAACGTCTCTGGATTTTGACGGCAAACAGATGTACCTGGCCGGCATTGGTTGTGGAGATGTTACCATCGGCCAATTTGCCCTGGAAGCCTGGATCTGTCCCTCATTAATCAAGGAAAGCAGCATCATCAGCATAGCCGGCAAGGATTCCGACGAAAAGGACATAATCCTCGCTTTTGGCATGGACGGCTCCGGCTACCTCAAGCTCTCTCAGAAGCAGGGCGACGTGACCACGGTCTTGGCTACTTCTCTGGGAGCAGTCCTGGAGATTTCCAAATTCAGCCACGTAGCATTGAGCACAAAGAACAACAGCCTTGCTTTCTTTATAAATGGGGCTGAGGTTGTCAGCAATGTAAATACTCTCGGCCTGCTCAATTCCGCCGGACTGCATATTGCGCGAGCCGATATTGGCAGGGGCATAGGCGACGATTACTTCTCAGGCCGGATAAAAGATGTCCGGATTTGGGATATACAAAGGAGCCTGCAGGATATCCTCCTCTCCAGGTACCAGAAAGCGGCCCCATCCGATCATCTTATGGCTTACTGGTCTTTAGGAGAGGAGGAAGGAGGGCTTGTTAGCGATCTGTCGGACAATGGAAATCAAATGAGGAAGGGAGGGCTGGCAGAGGATCGCTGTCCCACTCTCATAGATGTAGCCCTTTTGGGATTCTGGCGGCCCCAGCGTCGTGCTCTGAATTTCAATGACACAAGCCATGTCATAAATAAAGAATACGATAGGGCAAACGAGGTTGTAAACCGCTGCACCATTGAGGTCTGGTTCCGGGTAGAGGACAAAACCATATCCCGGCAAAAGCAGGTCATTTATCAGGAGGGAGACGATCAGTGCGGCCTGGCCGTCTATGTCTACGACAGCTCACTGTACCTTGGCGGCTATAACCTCTTATGCGGCTGGCAAGGGACATGGCTTCATTCCGACCGGATCGAGTCCGGCCGATGGCATCACGCGGCTATTGTCCTGGATGGAAGAGCAGAGGTGAGGGATGAGTCATTGCAGGTCTATCTGGATGGAAAGCTGATGGACTGCGGTCCCGCCTCTCAGATCAAGGGAGCGAATGTCTCCTTCTCCTTAGGTGGACTGCATAGCCCGATCAGGTTCCATGACAGTCTTTACGAGGGCGGCAGCGGACACCTGCTCTGCGGGCAGATATTGTGTTTAAGGATGTGGAATTCGGCGCGCACCGGTGTGCAGATCAGCAGCAATCTCTACAGCGAGCCAGAGAGCGCGGGGCGCGAGCTGATGCAAAAAGCCAATCTTGTGCGCTGGGAGCTGAATCATTCAGACTATACCTGGGAGCCGGTTTTATGCCGGGAAATCATGCGCTTCAGGGAGATTCCGGAAGAAGAATTGCCCGGCCTTGACCTCTGGTGGGAGTCTGATGTTGTGGACCCCTCAGCACGTATTATCCTGGACCAATCCGATAAGGTTCATAACGGGGCATATGCAGTCGGACAATTGCAGTCCATACCGCTTCCTGCCAAATATGAGCTTCCTTGGGTCTCGCTTGATGAGAAGGCGAAGACTCTGGAGGGCATTGCCGCTATCAAGCTTCTTATGGAGCGATCCTCTCTGGCCAATGATCGCCTGACTGCTCTCTGGTACGTCCTCAAACATGTGGGAAACGATGGCGATTCTCCCCTCTTCGACCGGATCTTCAATCCGGAGGGAACAGTCGTAGAACCCTGGGATTATTATCTGGATGAGCCCATGAGATGGGATAAAAGCGGCAGGGACAAGAGAGACAATAGCATACGCTCGCGTCTCATGGGGGCAATGCGTCTCTCTGACTCGGATCTCAATCTCATCGTGGAATACCTGAGCGGCAAGGATGAGGTGATCATCGAGCTGGATCATAAATACCTGGGCCGGCTCTACCAGCTATCCCAATTGGCGAGAATGCTCAGTCTGGGCGTTGCGGACCTCTTGAATCTGCTGTCCATGTTTGGCGGGCAGCCGGATTCCCTGCCGGAAATCCTTAAAATCAGCAATGTAGCCGAGTGGCTGAATACCAGCGGCCTGAGCGTTTCCGATCTGGTCTACTTTGCCTGCCCTGTCATTGATCCAAAGAGCGCAAATGATTCTTTGTACAGCTTCGAAGATATCCGTTCTCTGGCAGACAGCATCTTCCGCCAGTCTGCCAGCTTTGTCGTCACCGGCAAAACCTTCCAATCCGATCTGATCAGCGAAGACCTTTCCAGTGATATCTTCACCTTCCTTTCCGGCCAGGGTATAGTAACATCCATCGGTACGGTCTCGCAGACATACCATTATGAGCTGGAGCTATCCGACGACCTGCTCATTGAGCTGGCTGAAATAGAGAATTGGATGAGCGAATTCGAGGTCTTGAAGGCGGAGTTTGATGACATCAGTCCCGACCTTGGCATTGGCAATGAGATATTGGGGCGCTTGCAGTCGCATGGATTCATCAACCAGTTCGGCCTGGTGCTGGAAAATACAGACAGCCTGATGACAATCTTCGACGGCCAGGAACCAAGTCAGGCGATCAAGGATAAATTGCCCAGAGTGACTGAGATCCTGGAGCAGAGAAAAGCCTTTCAAGTGCTGCTCCTGGATATCGACGGCCCCATCCGAACTGCTTTGAAAGGCTCGCAAGAAAGCCTGAATAGCATTTTCCAATCAGGGCTGGCGGGTCTGTTTGATGCAAAAATGGAGCTGATTTTGCCCATAGTGGAATATCTTGGCAGTGAGGGCGGGCAGTATTTTGATCAGCATCTCATTGATCTAAACGCGCTTTTGCCGCCGGGGTCCGAGCTGTCTGCAGGGCTGGAGATCTATCTGTTCAAGATAAGCAAGTTGATCCGTCTGGCCGGTGCCTTTGAGCTGACGGCAGAGGAGATGAGCCTGCTCCTTTCCTATCCAGAGCGCTTTTCTGTGAGCGATTTGCTGCAGCCGTCCCTTTCGGATCTGAATAACCTCTACAATTATAAACAGCTTCAGTCGGCCTTGAACGACACAGAAGGGCTGCTGGATAAATTGCTGGCCCTGCCTTCCCATGATAGGGCTGCGATCAATGAGGCTCTGGATGAGCTGGCCGGATGGGAGCCTGAGCAGATGGCAGCCCTCGTCAAAAAACTGGAAGCCTCGAACTACAACACCATAGCCGGCATTTGCCGTCTCAAGGAATGCTTCGATATAGCCACAACCTTGAAGACTGCTATCTACCTGCTCATACAGCTTTCGGACACAGACGTCCTGAAATTGCAGGAAGAATACGACTTCTACACTCAGAAGGCAGCGGAACTTTTAGAGGTCTTGCGCGCCGCCTACAGTGAGGAGGAGTGGCCGGACATCATCAAGCCCATTCACGACCATTTGGCGGTGCTGCGCCGCGACGCGCTCCTGGCTCTGGCCCTGCAAAAGCTGCCGGAATACTGGGAGGAATATATCTTCTGCTGGGATGACGCAATTAATGCAGCTACAGAAGCTCCTGATCAGGACAACGATCCGCTCAGGATATTCCTGGGGCGGACTCTGCAGATGGACTTTGTGGAAAAAACCGACGTTATAATCGAAGAAGCAAACAGAAAGCTCCGGTTAGGCCCGGTGAACGGAAGGAATGTGACCATAGCCATCACCGGGGATGCGACCGCCAACGAGGACGGCACAGCGCTTCTCACCAGCAGCGATGGGCTCTCCCTGGAGTTGATCACCAAACTGGAGAGCACAAAAATCAATGAAATCATTGTAACCAAAATCAATGTATATCGCCAGAATCGATTCCGTAAAGGCCCGGACATTTATCATGAGTACTTCCTGATGGACATGCAGGTGGGAGCCGAGATGGAGACCTCCCGCATAGTGCAGGCTACGGCTGCTTTGCAGTTCTACATCCAGCGTTGCTTGATGAACCTGGAAGCGGGAGTGAACCCGTCAACCATCCCCTTGCCGGAATGGGAATGGGTGAAGAACTACCGCGTCTGGGAGGCCAATCGCAAGGTCTTCCTCTATCCTGAGAACTACATCGAGCCGGAGCTGCGTGACACCAAGACGCCCTTCTTCGAGGATCTGGAGCAGGAGTTGATGCAATCCGATATCAGCCAGGAGTCGGTGGAAGCAGCCTATGTCCACTATCTGGAAAAGTTTGCCGAGGTTGCCAACCTCAAGATTGTAGGAAGCTACCTGCATGTCGATGTGGTGGATAAAGATCACCCTGAGGTCCTCTATCTGGTGGGAAAAACCAGATTTGATCCCGGTACCTTCTATCTGAGGGAGCGCATTAAGGATAAGTCGGGTGAGCGCTGGCTGCCCTGGGCGAAGATAGACATGTCAATAAACTCCGACTTCGTGACGCCTGTATATGCTTTTGGCAAGCTCTTCTTATTCTGGACGGAGTTTACCAAGATTAAGAAGGGAGAAGAGGGCAGCAGCAGTACCATTGAAGTCTACAATACCGCAATAAAATACTCCTACTTCAACTTCAGCCAGGAATGGAAGCCCCCCCAGTCCTGGAAGGAGCTGGACAATGAACTGTCTGAGGAAGAGCACAATAAGGCCAAATGGCAGAGGATTTATGCCCAGAGAATAGTGAATCTTTCACTGCCGGAAAATGTATCCGCGGAAGATGTGGAAGAAAACGCCAAAGTGCTGCAAATCGACCATGAGACGTTCATCGAAAAGATCATCCCGGAGTTTGACATGAGCACCATCACCTGGGAGTTCTGGGTGAGGTTCGAGAATGAAAATCCTGCCGGATGGCCGGGTTCGGTCACAAAAGAGGATTGCACGCGATCTGCCTTATTACTTGACTACAACTACGGTTCTTTCCGGGCTGATGCCGCAAATAATGTAATTGAAATTCCCGGCTATCAGGCAAAGGTTAATGACGCAAATTACGTAGCCGGAAAAACTGCCACAGCATTGGAATTAATCAACAATGCCAATTACTCTGCAGGAGCGATTTATGAGGAGCAGGCAAGAGCCAAGGCTGATATTGCAGCATTTGACGATCACGTCCTCGTAGCGCAAAAGGCACTGGATGCGAAAAATGCTGCGCTAGATGCAGTACAAAAAAGATTGGACGCATCTATTGCCAGGAATGCTGCTAACTCTGCAAAATCATATTATGAAAGCCTGGGTGATTCCGATCCGAACAAGCAGGCTGCATTAGAAGAATGGGGGAGGCTTGAAGGAATTGCCGTTAACCTGGAAACGGAAGCAGGTCTTGCCGAGTCTGTTGCCCAGCAAAAGGCGGCTGTGGCAAATATTGCTGCCAATACGGCATTAAATGCTGAGCTGGCCAAGCCCAAGTGGGAATCGAAGGATGTTTCCATCAGCCTGACTCTCTTCAATAAGATCATTGAACCTCTGCAGGGTGCCGATCCCCGGATTAAGATCGATTTTGGCTTCTGGAATCATATAGCTATTGTGCAGAAGAGCAATAACCAGTTTGGGATATATAAAAATGGACAGAAGGTCTTCGATCTAAATCCCAACAATAATACCCTCCTGGCAAAGGAGGGAACGCTGCTTATAGGCAGCCAGGAGGAGGATGTCGCAGATTTCTTCCTTGTCCAGATGAGCGAGATGCGGCTCTGGGACAGGGAAAGGAGCATTGAAGAGATAAATGAGTTTAAGGAAACGCGAATGGAAGGGGCGCAGGGTCTCTTCTGCCTGCCTTTCAATAAGGATATGCCGGACTGCATCATGTCCCTGATCTCATCGCCTGGATTTAATTTCACCCTCATGCCCTGGAATGAAGTTCTGCAGCGCATTGCCGAAAAAGAGAGATTGATTTTGTTCTTCGGGGACCAGATAGCCAGCTTGAGAAATAACCTCAAGGACAAGAGCTTCATTCTCAGACTTGAGCCCAGCTGGCGTCAGGTGGTCTTGGATGTCAATCTCAGCTTTGATGCCAATAATGCAGGATCATCCAAGGCGATCTTGCATCTGACTGAGACGAAAGGACTATCCATCAACGACTTTGCTACAAGCGATGAGGAGCTCGTGGCCAGGCCGACCACACTTACCTCGACATTCAATAATCAAAATATATTATTGAAGAACTTGGAAGGGACTGAATGCGCCTTTTCTGATGTCAACAACCAGCCAGGATGGTACGTTGTGAATGCCGGGGATGAGGAGTTGCTGGTCCGGGCATTTATCACTAAATTGGGTGAGGTGATACCGTTACGGATACCAACCACGGCAGAAATCATGAAAGTGGAGTATGGCCAGGCTCCAGCCATAGGTGGATTGCCTCAGGATCTTGTAGTCTCCTTTGAGCTGGAAAATGACAATCCGCTATTAGCCACTACCGCTCTCATCAAGACACGCTATTTAGGATATAGGAGAAGAGTTTCCCTGGCCATATCCAACAACGACAACAGGATAATCTGTGCAGATGAGCCGGGAAGGTTGTCGTCCCTTACAGAAGTGAACATGATCTCCAATAATATGAAGGTCATCAATCTCTCCGGCCGTAGCTATTCCGAGGTCACCACTGCTATAGCGCTAACCGCTGATGCAACACAGGCAGCAACCATTAGATCCAGCCCTTGGAGAACTGAACTCATCCTCTGGGACTGCAAATCCGGCCTAAAGACCAAGACCATGGGCAGAGCGGCTTTGATGGACGATCATCTATTGGCCGTTTCCCATAATGCCGGTATCGCCATATCCGCCTCAAATCACCGGCTGACAGTATGGCATCTGGGCGGTCCAAGTGAGGGACAAATTAATCAGTTGGATGGTAACACAGATTCCTTCAGTGCTCTGGCCATTACTCCCGACGGCCTCAAGGCGGTGTCTGCATCCGAAGACGGTACCATTAAAGTTTGGGATCTGGAAAATGAAGTCTTGCTGATGACACTTAGCGGTCATATCTACGAGGGCGGTGATGCCCTGGCCATCTCAGATGACGGCAAGCGAGCGGTCTCAGTGGAATCGGGCAAAAAGCTCAATGTCTGGAATCTTGAGAGTGGAACTGTATTGCACAGCGATATAGGGGGCCAAACGGGCCGTCACACAGATATCATCACATCCCTGGACATCTTCCGGACTAAAGATGGTCTGATGGTTGTATCCGGATCCAGAGATAAAACTGTAAAGGTATGGAATATTGATCAAGGCACCCTTCTCAGAACGTTGACCGGGCACAGTCAGACGGTCAATGCTGTCGTCGCCCGCGGCGGTCTCGTCGCATCCGTCTCCGACGATGGGACCCTTAAGGTATGGAGTATTTCCGAAACTCCCGAGAGCCCCAAGACCATAGAGTTCGCATTTGAGAGATTGAACACCTTTGCCGTCCATGAACTCTCTGAGGGATTGTTTACGGGCGGCATAGATGGCCTGCTCAGCATAAGCTCGCAGATGACTGAGGAGCTGGACTTCTGGAAGATATATGAGCCCAATACCACTTTAGTTCCCCAGCGCCTGACCAGCATTAAAAGTCCCAGCACCATCGATTTTCAGGGCACATACAGCCTCTACTTCGAGGAGGTCTTCTTCCATATACCCTTCTTCATCGCCAACAAGCTCAACTCCAATCAATCATTCGAGGAGGCGCAGAGATGGTACCATTATATCTTCAATCCCACGGCCAATGATGAGGCAGCCGGAGACGGGAGCGGCAAAGACAGGTACTGGAGATACCTGCCCTTCCGGCAGGATCGCTTCACAAGCCTCAAGACTCTGCTGACCTATAGCACGGCCCTGGCCGCCTATCGCGAGGACCCCTTCGACCCCCATGCCATCGCAGCCTTGCGATTGACCGCTTACAAGAAAGCAGTGGTCATGAAGTACATTGACAATCTGCTCGACTGGGGTGATGCCCTGTTCATGCAGGACAGCCGCGAGTCCATCAACGAGGCGGTGGGTGCCTATGTGCTGGCCTTTAATCTCCTGGGTCCCAGGCCGAAGGTGAAGACCATCAAGAGGTTCGAGGAGATCGGCACCTACGAGGACTTCATCAAGGATTATAAGGAAGCTTCCGAGTTCATGACCGAGGTTGAGAAGATTGCGACTGGCGGCGGCTCGCCAGTCTTAAGCCCGCACAGGAACATCATCACCGACTTTTGCGTGCCCGAGAATGGGAAGTTCATTGGCTACTGGGATCTGGTGGAGGACCGGCTTTTCAAGATCCGGCATAGCCAGAACTTCGAGGGCGTCTACCGGCAGCTTGCTCTCTTCTCGCCCCCCATTGATCCAATGGATCTTGTGGCTGCCGTGGCCCTGGGAGGCGGTATCAGCGGCGCTCTCTCCTCTCTGAATGTGTCCGTGCCCCATTACCGCTACCCCATCGTTGTCGGCCTGGCCAAGGAGATGGCTGGCAATGCCATTAGCCTTGGCTCGTCTCTGTTGGATGCCATAGAGAAGAGGGATGCGGAAAAGCTGGCCAACCTGCAGAACACGCAGGAGAGGACCATCCTAAATATGATGACATCAATCAAGGAGGAAGAGATTGAGGAGGTTGAAAAAGAGATCGAGGCTCTGACAGTGAGCAAGACCAGTGCCGAATCAAAGAGAGACCGTTATATAAACCTCATTTCCGTCGGCAATCTCTATGGCGAGGATTTAGAGATTGTTTATAAATATATATCTGCTGGATTAAGAGGCGGCCAAGCATTATTTAAATTGGCAAAAGGCATTGCCTCTGTCATGCCAGCAGGGCATACAGGTGGTGCCGGGGTTGGCGGATCGCCGGTGGCAGCTGTGTCACTTGGTCCCAAACAATATGCTGCGCTCTTTGAATCTGGCGGCGATATCCTTGAATGTCTCTCCGAAGAAATGGATCACGCCGGTGAAGCTGCCGGCAAAACCGCTGAATATGAACGGCGAGATGAGGAGTGGGAATTCGAGAAAGGACAAGCTGATTATGAAGCAAAAGAGATCCAGGTTCAGATCGATAAAGCCAATATCAGCCTGCTGTCTGCCAATAAGGAACTGGCTATCCACCAAAGAAATATCGATCAGAATAAAGAGATCGAAGACTTCTACCGCAGCAAATTCTCCAATGAGTCTCTCTACAACTGGATGGTAGGCAGACTCTCCGCCCTCTACTTCCAATCATACAAGACTGCCTACGACATGGCCAAGTCTGCAGAAAAGTGCCTGCAGTACGATATACCTTCCACCTCGACCTATATCACTCCCACCCACTGGGACAGCCTGAGAAAAGGCCTTCTGGCCGGGGAGGCTCTGCTGCTGCAATTGGATCAGATGGAGAAGTCTCATCTGGCCCAGGACAGCCGCTTCATAGAGATCGAGAAGACCATCTCCATGAATAATACCTATAAAGGAGCTTTGACGCTGCTTCAGTTCAAAGGGGCCTGCGAGTTCAAGCTCAATGAAGAAATATTCGATAAGGATTACCCAGGCCACTACTTCCGGGTGATCAAGACCATCGAGCTGACCATCGTCACGCAAAGGGATCTTGCATGGTATCCGGAGCTTGAAGAGTATAAACCGGTAAATGTGACCCTGATTCAACTGGGCAACAAGACCCTGCTTAAACCGGACCTCAATGGCGTGAAGTATCTGATGGGCCGGGATGACGGCTCAGAAGAGTTCGTGAGGGTAAACTGGAGGGCTAACCAGCAGGTAGCAGTGTCCAAGGTCAATTTGAGGGATGCGGGCATGTTCTACATGGACTTCATCTTCGACAATAGGTACTTCCCCTTCGAGGGCACGGGACTGGTCTCGTCCTGGCGTCTGGAGATACCCCATGCCAGCAATCCGGATCTTCTCAACGGCAGCTCCCTCGATATCAGCGATGTGCTCATTACCATCAGATACACGGCAAAGAGCGAGCGAGGACGCTTCAAGACGGAAGTGGAAAACCTGCTGCGTAGCGCATGACTGAAAGCCGGATCAGGGCACAAAGGCAAGAGAACTGGCTGTGTGATGCCGGGGCGATTTCTCCCGGCATTTTTTTTGGAGAGATTGCTTTTTGTAGCTTAAGCTTAATCGGATGAATTAGAAGGCTGATCTTATGCGCATACTACAATTGCTGCTCCTCTTCTTGCCCTTTGCCCTGCTGGCGCATTTTGCCGGCATAGGTGAGATCTTCGTCTTTGCCGCTTCAGCTCTGGCTATCATTCCTCTGGCAAAGATCCTGGGCGAGGCCACAGAAGTTCTGGCAGAGAAGACCGGTCCGCGCATAGGCGGGCTTCTCAATGCCACCTTCGGCAATGCCGCGGAGCTGATCATCACTCTGGCGGCAATTCGTGCCGGGCAGATGCAATTAGTGTTGGCCTCCATCACCGGCTCCATTCTGGGCAACCTTCTCCTGGTGCTGGGCTTTGCCATGCTTTTGGGGGGCCTCAAGAACGGCCGGCAAATGTTCGACCGAAGAGAGGTGGATACAGATGCCACCATGGCCATTCTGGCCCTCATCGCCATGAGCGTGCCCTCTCTCTTCAGCCTCTACATCCCAAACGCCAGGCTCGTTGAGGAGCTGAGCCTGACCACTGCGGCAGCTATGCTGATCCTCTATGTGCTCTTCATCATCTACACTCTAAGGAGCTGCTCTTCGGGAAAATGTGAACCTGTAACTGTAAGAGAAGCCCTGCCTGAGCATGTCTGGAGTACGAACAAGGCATTAGCCATCATGGGATTCTCCATGATCGGCATCGTCCTGATGAGCGAGCTCTTGGTAGCATCGGTAGAGGCGGTCACGGCTATCTTGGGCCTCACGCCCTTTTTCGTAGGAATAATCATCGTGCCCATCATCGGCAACGTGGCGGAACACCTGGTCGCCGTTCAGGCAGCTCGGCAGAACAAGATGGACCTGTCCCTCTCCATTGCCCTGGGTTCCAGCCTGCAGATCGCTCTCTTCGTGACGCCGGTGCTGGTCTTCGCCTCACTGCTCCTGGGAAGCCCCCTTACGCTGCAGTTCAATGCGCTGGAGCTGATCGCACTCACGGCCGCCTCCATGATCTCGGCCCTGGTCTCTTTGGATGGAGAGTCCAACTGGCTGGAAGGAGCCATGCTGCTGGCGGTGTACGGCATCCTGGGCCTGGCGTTCTTCTTCTTGCCCTTGAAGCTCTGATAAAAAGATCACGAAACCAGATAAACTCCCACTACGATTAGGAGGATGGCGACCGTCTTCATAATCATCGTCTTTCTATCCAGCTCCTCTTGCAGGATTCCCGGAACAAACCGGCCCAGGAGGATGACATAGACCAGAGTTATGAAAGGCTGCAAAGCGGCCACGCTGGAGACCAGGGCCACGGAGCCTATGGCATAGGCGAAGATGAAGGCCCCCCGGCCCAGGAAGTCGAAGACCTCGTCTGCGAAAAGAGCCGTGAGCAGAAACGGGCCGCCCCGGAAATATGCGGCAAACTCTTTTCGCAAGGGCTCGCTGCCCAGGAGCGGCAAGACCGTCAGCAGACTGCCCAGGGACGACCAGAGGATCAGATGCCATTCATTCATGAAGGCGAGAAGGTATTTGGCAGTCAGGGCATAGGCAGCGGTGAAGGCCCAGAATACGGCCATGTACTTCAGAGCCGGAGAGAAGATAGCCGGAACGCCTCCCTGCGCGGGCCGGTAAGATATCAAGAGGGCGCTGCAGACCAGCAGAGTGCCACCCGCATAATCCTTGGCGGCAAGAGTCTCTCCCAAGAAGAGATATGCGCCCAAAAAGACGAAGACTGGAAAGACGTAGACCAGGGCCGCCACCCGGCTGGTCTCCTCTACCTGAAGGGCACGCAGGTACGCAGCCCAGAGGACCACCTGACAGCCGCCTGCCGCCAGGGCGTAAAGAGTCTGGGGGAAGACATAGCCCCATCCCCAATAGATCGGGATGGCCACGATCAGGATCTGCTGCATCGTCACCAGGGCGACCAGGTAGGCCAGGGGATCTCGCGCATACCTGCCCAGCAGGAACTTGTCGATAACCCCGGTAACGGCAAGAGCCGCTGCTCCTACGAGAGAAAGGAATAGCCAGTCCACGACACAAGTTTGAATCGGCGCAAGTTATAACTTTTCATTTCGAAGTCCCAATCAGCCGGGTTTCGCTATGTCTTGAGATAAATTTAAATAAGATGGTGCTTAAATTTGTTATTATGATAATAGTTGTTTCTGATGTGCATCTTGCCGAGAGAGATGATGAAAAGACCAAGAGGGATGACGCCAAATTTCGGCAGTTCCTGGATCATATCTCCACGAACCAGCTCAAAAATGGGGGAGAATTGGTTCTTCTGGGTGATATCATCGATCTATGGCGGCGGGACTTTGTCAAAGCCATGATGGAGAGCGAGCCGGTGATCTCCAAGTTAATGGAAATGAAAAGCAAGATCAAGATTCATTATCTGGCAGGCAACCACGATTTCCATATGTTGAATATGGGCGGTCTTTTCAAGGATAATTATCCCTTCCAGATAACAAAGGAGCTGCGTTTGGAAGAGAGCGGGAAAAAATTCTTCTTCATACATGGATACCAGATCGAGGTTCTGGCCAATCCCTATTATAAATCCATGTCCGCATACGAAGCCTTCTCGGAGGGTCTGTGCATGGCAGGAGATGATACCGGCAATGCCGCCGATAAGCTCTGGGAGACCTATCAAGTTTCCAAGTCAGCTCTGGACGGCCTAAAAAGGCTGCCCTTCAACATCAAAGGTGCCCTGGATTCGATGTTCAATCCACCGGATAAACGAATGGAGAATGTCATTTCCGAGGTTGATAAGATCGCGCTGTCCAGCGCCAGGGCCCTCTATCTCGGCATGGATAAAGATGAGACGCTCATCTTCGGCCACACCCACGAGCCTTTCCCGGCGGTCAAAAATGGCGCAATAAACACAGGATCCTGGAATAAATCGCCCTGCACGAATTACACCTATCTGGAGATAAGCGGAGGTCAGGTGAAGTCGAAGACCTTCCCATAGGCTCTTTTTCTTATTTTGATGCTCGCCTTCCTTCCACAATTCCCATCCAGGGCGCACTTTTAGTCGAGAACGCCCAGTATTCGCCTGAGGCAAAGTCGCCGCTCAGATTGAGCTTGAGCCGATAAAGGCTGATGGAACCGGAGGATATCACATCCAGGCCCAATTTATCGGCGGCAACTGAGCCGGAAGATGAGACCTTCAGTGTGTCTTTGCCGTCATTCATGGTCCCAGATCCGAAAACTGCATTATCTGACTGGAAGAGCGTCAGGGCCAGGACTCTGTTCTTGCTGTCTCTAAGCCGAAAGGACCAGTTTCCAGTCACATTTGCGCCCAGAGATATGGTCGGCGATATAGCCGGCGATGTAGCGGGCGTTGTTGCCGGCAAGATGACCGGCTCTGGGTATGATGCGGCCTTAGCCTGGCTTGAGCTCACTTTACTATTGGTGCCGTTTTCTGATAGCTTGCCGGGCATGGTGAAATTGATGCCTCTCTCCTCGCTCCACAGCTTTCTCGCCACCTCAGGATTTTCTGGAATACCGGTATCAAGGATGTAAATCCCATTGCTGGCATCGATGAGCTGATCCGCGGAAAGTCCCGAGCCTCCATCCATGATGGCCCAGGCATGAACGGCAAATAATGCAAGAATCGCCAGTGATAAGGCAATCAGAATTTTGAATCTCCTGGCTTTCGAAACCACGTCATTAGATACGCGCTTTGACATCTTAAGACTTATGGCAGTTTTATAAAAAAAATAGGAGGCCTGCCCGGACTTCTCCGAAAGGTCTCCTCTAAGCAGAATTCAGCTTGAACCGATGAGGCTGATCACAAAGAAACCCAAGACCACACCTACTACGAACACAACTGCAAACGAGGTGTAAATCAGGGATTCGGCCAATACAAAGGCTTCCATATACTCATCTCACTACCAGCACAGGGATCGTTGCCCAGTAGAGAACTTTCTGCACTACGCTGCCAATCAACAGCTTGGAGGCACCGGACTCGCCATGGCTTCCCATGACAATCAGGTCTGCCTTCTCAGCTCCGGCCGTATCTATAACCGTATTTGCGGGAGCTCCAATTCTGACGATTGTATCTACATTGACGCCGATCTTGGCACCCATGGCCTTGAGATCGTCAACCGCTTTTCCGCCCGCTTTCTCCAGCTTGGCCTCGACTTCCTTTCTATCGGCCCCAAGCTGTCTAACTGCGCTGGCAATAACGACCTCGTTTACTACGTTGAGTGCTATGACCTGTGCGCCGAGTGCCTTAGCGAGCTCCATGCCCTCCTCAGCGGCAGTCTTAGATTTATCTGAGCCATCTGTGGCAATCAATATCCGCTTGTACATCCTATCCCACCTTTGTTGCATTTATCTCATTGACATTGTATAAATAGCTATCTTCCCGATTCAAGAATTCTAAGGGCTAATAGCGCCGCATTTTCTCCATTATCGATGCCCACGCAGGCCACAGGAATTCCGGGCGGCATTTGAACAATTGATAAAAGTGCATCCAGGCCGCAAAGTTTCGCACTTACCGGCACTCCAATGACCGGACGCATCGTTTTTGAGGCGATAACGCCGGGCAGCGCCGCAGAAAGACCGGCAATTCCTATAAAAACGCGAGCATCCGTCTGAGAGATGTAGTCATCCAGCTCCTCCGGATTGCGATGTGCGGAGAGAACTTTATGTTCAAATGACGCACCCTTCTCTTCCAGTTTGCTAGCGACCTTGTCCACAATTGCCTGATCCGACCTGGATCCAGAAATTACTGCAATATCGACCATAATCTATCCTTGATTTCGGCCCTGCAGCTCATGTTGCTTATTCACGCTCATCATAATCAGGGTCTCGAAGATGATCTTGACTGCTCCCGCGTCCAGGTTCAACTCCGTGGCCAGGTCCATGGCCCGGCTTAAAACCTTCTTCTCGCGCTGTGGATCGCTGATCGGCTTTCCTTCCGCCCTTTTAGCTTCAAAGATCTTTCTAGAGATGCCTATGCGCCGATCGATGAGCCTTATGATCTGCTCGTCGATCTGCTCAATTTCGCTGCGATGCTCTTGTAGCCCCATCAAATTCCCCGGCCCTTAGATGCGCATCTATTATTCGCTTTCGTTCTTATCACTCTTCCGCCCAGAGGACTCCAGGCGGCCTGCAGTCCCTCTATCTTATCTTCATCAATTATTGCCGCATAAGCAGGTCCGGTTCCCGACAGGCTGACTCCTTTCGCACCGGCCTCCAGCGCCAGGAGCATGGGCTCTGTGGGCAGGGCCAGAGCCGCGCAATAGGCGAGACCATTCAGGGTCATGGCCCGGCCATAATCGCCGCGCATGGTCAGCTCAAAGGCCACATCCGCCATGGGCGCAATGAGCCGGGAACGGGAAACACTGGTATCAATGGAGAAGAGCTTTCGCTCCGGAACCAGGAGCATGACATGATGAGTGAACACCTCCCGCTTGAGCAAAATCATGTGGCGATTGTCGGTAACCACAACGCCTCCCAGCATTGAGGCCAGAGCGTCGTCCAATGCGCCGGTAATGGTCACCCCCACTTCCCTGGCTGCGGCCACGCCGATCCTGGCCGCCTCTACCAGGTCCATCTCTTCTTGCAGAGCATCCAGGGTTGCCAGGACGGTGGCATTGGCCGCGGTACTGCTGCTCTTCAGGCCGCCGGCAACAGGAATCTCGCTGTAAGTTCGCACTACTGCGCCGTAGCTATAGCCCAGTCGCTCCTGCACCATGCGCACACAGGCCTCGATGAGGCGAGTGTCCACGCCGGGAACGTCTCCCAAAATGTCTCCGGAATGGTTCAACTCCACCTCGGCCCGCGTTTTGAGATCGATTCCAAAGGCCGCCCCCTTCCAGGTGGCCACAGCATTAAGAACTGTGGCAGCGCCGTTGGCCCAGGCATATCCTTTCATGACTGCTCCATCTCAAAGATCTTTTTAAGCTTATCCAGCTCTCGCGCAAACTCCTCTTTGCCCTCGCGAGTATATTTGGCAATCATCTTATTCAGATATTCCAGTTCAGTGATGGATGAGATGAAGAGAGGCTGATAGCTGCCCAATTCAAAGAGAGGCAAGACCTCGACACCGCCTTTATCTGTCCCTTCCTCCAGCCCCTTTACTACTACTATAAATGCGAAATTCTTGTAGCCCAGTCCCCGGGAAATGTTCTTGGCGAAGCTGTTCATCTGCTGCACCCTTCGAGAAGAGAGGTCTTTGTAGGCGGCAACTGAATCCTTGTACTCCACAAACATGATGGAATCATCGGACCAGAGCAGGGCGTCGTACTCCACCACGGCGATGGCATTTTTTAGAGCCACCACATTGAAGAGGACGCCGCGACACCAGCTTATGTTAAGGTGAAGCCGAAAGTCCGCTTCCGTCATAGGCGTGTTCCTGGGCTTCAGAACATAAGGGTCGCTGGACAGTTCAATCATGAGGGGTCGTTTCTCTTTTCAGATAAATGGACTTTTCCCGCCGCTTAGCCTCGCATGAAATTTACAGCCAGATCGAGCACGGTCCTGGTCCGGAAGAGCGATATCATGGCTCCGGCATAGACTGCCTTTTTGGCAAATGAGCCGTTCGAGATGAGCCTTTTTCCGGACAGGCCGCGCACCAGTCTGTCGATCTCCTCATCCTTCATCATGGCCAGCGTCTGTAAAGATGCCCGGCCCATGCGGTATTGCCAGTAAAATTCCCTTCTCCAGAGCGTTTCATATTGGGAAAGACCTTTCCTGGATACATCCCCCGTCGCAACGGCCACCGCAGCCACGCTGCCGCAGATGGTGCCGGCGCGCATGCTGTAGGCAAGGCCACTCTGGCCTGCTGCCCCGCCCGTGACCATCAGGGAATCGGCTGCCATTTCGTGCGGCATTACGCAGATGGGGTCGCCACCTCGCCGCACGGATAGAATCTTGAGATCCCTGATATCCCTGTATTGCGCTTTTTTGTAGGCCTTGAACCGCTTCAAGAAATCCCGGAAAAAGGGCTGCACATTTTGACCGTGGCCGCGTACGAATACGCCCAATGTGGCGCGATCGCCACCAGCGGGCGAGAAGGTGGCCTTCCAGCCGGGAGCCATGCTGCCGATCCAGTACAAGAAGAACATCTCCTCGCCCAGACCCGGATGCTCGACATCGGCTTCCATGGCCCAGGCAATATCCTCGGCATGGCGCATGGACGCCAGGCCCGCTCCGCGAGCCAGGCCGGACGAAACTCCGGAGGCGTCCACCACAATCTTGGCATCGATCTCTTCTTCATCCGAAAATACAGTTCTGTGTTTGCCGTCCTGCCGGGATTTTTTTGCCATGCCGGCCAGCAGGCTCACCCCGTTGCTTTGCGCAAGCCTCAGGTAGTGCTCATCGAACTTCTTTCTGTCAATGAAATAACCTTTGGCTGGGATGGTGACACCCTGGTTGGAAGGGGAGAGAATGCGCATGCCTTCCAGCTCTTTTTTCAGGTAGCAGTCCTCTACCTTGATGCCTGAGGCGGCGGCCATTCCCTCAAAGAGGGTATTGGCGGCGTGATCCAGGCCGGCCAGATCTCTATCCAATAATATTACCCCGGCTCCGCCTTTTGCGGCAGAGATCGCAGCCATCAGGCCGGCGGGCGAAGCGCCCACTACCAGAACATCGCACTTCACGATTGTGGATTGGGACGGGGGATGAGATTAACTTTTCCGGAGGGCCAGGAGAGAAAAGATAAATGTAGGAAATTTTATAATACTACTATTGCATCAATTTTGGCTATTGGCGATGTTCCCGTGCGCTTGAACCTGTACTCGCGCGGTACCGGGCTCGTCCGCATGCCCGCAAGCACCGGCGCGTTCCCTATCAGCAGGTACCCTGTGCGAGTGGTGACGACCTTCAATCGAAGAGACTGCGGCATCGTGCATGGTTGCTTTGGCTAGCAGGCGGGAGGAGCTGGCGGACATGAGGACCGGCAAACTGATTAGAGAAAACATTATTGACGAAGGATATATTCGAATAAATAAAGGAGAAAAGGCAGAGCCGGACTATCTTGCCCGGCTCTGCATGCTGGCTTTATGCGGTGATCTTGCTCTTGGCAATGTACTTGATGAGGTCCGGGCCGAGTCTGGCCCTCTTCTGGACCTGGCTGGCCAGATCCTCCATGGCGGCGCCGCCGGCGACCAGGGAACTGATCTCCTCCAAGGTGGCATCTTCCACGGTGAAGTACTCGTCCAGGTCCTTTCTGTGGCCCCAAACATCTCCTTCCAATAATTCAATGCCCTGCATGTCCAGGAATACCTGGATGGCGTTGGACATGGTCTTCTTGTAGGACGGGGGTACCTGAATCATTCGCAGCCTGGGGCATCTTTGCATCAAGCTGAGGAAGTCTACATTGCTGGCGCGAAAAGCCAGGTGAACCATTTTCTCATTGGGGTTGAGATTTGGAATCTCATTTTTTGAGCTAACTACTCTAAGTCTCATGTATTCTCCTATTAGCTAAAGAATCTTTCCTAGTATTAATAGACACTTTAGCTGTACACATGTGTACAGAACGATATCTATAGAATACATAATTGATTATGAAGAAAATGCATTGGCCGTTTAATGTACTAAATTTGACTAAAATGAGGCGCGATTATAATATTATGGAACATATATCTCACGCCAATTGCAAGATGCAAAACAGAGTGGAGCCTTCCGGTTTACCCTCAATTTTTTAAGGGGAGCCAGAAAATTGTCATATTAATAGATGTCGCTCCTTCAGGTGAACTATCGGCAATAATAGACTCTAAATAGCTATCAAAAATGGGTAAGTCTTTGTTCCTAAACCCGCAAACTCTCATGGATACGCCCGTCAGCGATATTTGCCTTCGCGATCCTGCGTGCTAATCTTTGAGCATAAACCAGAGGTCAAAGCCGGTTCTTCAAGGTGAGCAGATAAAGCTGCATCTTTTCATCCCAACTCCTCTTTGCAGCCAGGCCGCAGATCTCGAATAAAACCGCTTCCACAATCAGGTAGACTTCAGCTTTATCTCGAATGCAGCCCAAGATGGACTGCCGGCCCCGTCCCAGAGCGGAATGGATGTGCAGCTTCGGCCCCTCAACGGACGGATAAATTGTAGCCATGCCGAAGACCTCCCAGGCGCTCTCATAAGCTTCATAGTGAGGCGATGGAGGAACTACCGGCAGCTCTGGGCCGGTCACTGCCCGGCCATCGCGCAGAGCCCCCATGAAAAGGGCCGTGCAAGACTCGATCTTCTTCTCCTGCAGGAACTCTTGCAGCGATTCTATCAGATCTTCGCCATGATCCATCCTCAGGACGAAGACCCTGCCCAAACTGCCCTCGGAATATTGCATGGGAAGGAGTTTTGCGTTTCCATTCTTATTATTTTTGGCTCTTCGCTGTTTCGGATCGTGAATCTCTTCTTGAAAGAGCTTAACATGATCCGGGCATTAGCAAGTCATATGCAAGAGCCGAGCTGGCAGAAATACCTAAATCAGCGGCTGCGGCTGCTTGCTCTCCGGTGCCAGAGGCAGGCCCGCCCGGTGCATGGCCAGCGGCCCGGGGAAGTGCAGCGCTCTATTCAAAAGCAAGCGCTTTCCCTCATCAGTCAGGGCAAAGACGGGAATGGAGATGCCCATCTGCAGGCGGGCTTTCTGGCCCACGACATTTCGCACTGCCTTTGAGGCGCAGGACCAGACCAGATCGCAGCTCTGTGCCAGGGCGGTGGCCTCTGTCTCGCTTATGCCTGTGGTGTGCACTGCCAGCAAAAAGGGTCGCACGCGAAGCTTTGCCCCCAGCTTTCGCAACGCTGTGGCTTCGTCTGCATCGCTCCCGGCCACGGTCACGGCGATCCTCTGAAATCCCGCCGCCACTGCCTTTTCAAAGCCCTGCACCTGATCAACCGTTGCCTGCCGGTCGAGCAGAAGGCAGCCCCGTTTCGCCAGCCCCTCCTGGATCTCGGCGATCGGCTCGGTCTCGATAAGCCCGGTCATGTGCGCTCCAATGGCTTGCAGCACATCCGGCCTTGCCGCCACCACACTGCCCGCGCCCTCGCAGACCACCACCGCTGCGTCCACCAGGCCTTCACTCATGGCATCCATCAGTATCTCCGAGGCACCAAAGCTCACCGGCTTTTCTTGCAGCTCCAAAACCCGATTAGGGCCGTACATGCCCAGCTCCTGCATGTGGCTTTGCAGTACGTGCTCCACAGTCTCCCGGCTCTCTTCTTTGATGCCGTACAGATCCCGTCGCAGAGGGCAATAGCTAATGCCCGGATCGGTCAGCACTTCGATCTTGCCGTCCTTTACCCTGACCCTTGCTTTGGCCATCTCCAGCAGATGCTCGGACATTTTATTACCTGGCAATTTTGGTATTCGTCGATTTGCAGCGCGGGCAGGGCAGCTTGTAGCCGAAGCCCCGAAAGAGCATGCTGCATTCCTGGCACCTGTAATTCTTGGCAAAGACCTCTTCCGTGCTGCCCAGATCCACTCCACAGCCGCAGGTGGCGCACATAAGAAGGAAATGGCCTTCTGATGGTAAATAAGTTATCCCGATGAGTGCGCAAAAAATTGTAGGCGGAGGGGCTGATCGAGCCTCCTTTAATTTCGCGCGGTCTCTACAATCCGCCGCGCACCATCGTGTGTAGGAGTTGAGCCGGAAAGTATCCTTATAATAATAGTGGTTTAATGGATATCGGAAAAGGTGGTGCCTCCTGCACGTTACACATACTGCATGATGGTGTCTCAAGAGGTTGTGTTTATCTTCTCAGGTTGGGTGGTTGCCTCCTGCTCTTTTGCTTTGGCAAGGTGCCATGAACGCAAAATCTCAACAAATTCCTCCCATGCAGCTTTTTGATACGCAGGTTTGCGTTCTTCGAAATATCTACGTCGTTCTTCGTAATTTGTCCGCCCATCAATCGTCTGAGGCATTGGGACAGTCATAGCCTCATTGCGTGCTGAGTGAATCCTTACCTTCGAAATTGCCCAATACCAATTCTCATCAGTATATTCTTTAGGGATAGGGGCACCAATCTTCTGCATGTTTCGGTGATGTGCTGGTAAATGAGTATTAAGGCACAGTTCCACATCAAAATCACGGATCATACTCATTTGCCTTCAACTACCTTGATCTTCTCTTCGATCAGCCCGTAAAGCTCGTAGACCAGTGCGTCTATCAGGCGCAGGGAAGCCATAATCAGCCTTTGTGCCCCAACTCCTTGGCCTTGGCAAAGGCTGCATCGTCTTCGGTGGCGCGACCGAGCAACCTGAGCGTACCGCCCTTGTTGTACTAGGCAACTACGCACCAGGTTCATAATATTGCTTGTGTAGAGGGTAAGGTACGGCCCGCTTAGCCACACCCATGGACCCATTATCTGCTAATTTGAGACTTCCATACTTCATATTCAGCCTGTCCAATGGACCATTGTGCATTTAGCTCAGTCCTATAGCTTCCTCTTAGGAGCTGAGATTTGAATTCTCTTTGTATTACATTGTTATCAAACTCGGTCATGTCATGTATCAAATTCGTCCAATGGACATAATCTATAACAGAAGGTGCCTGTATGCCATATATCCTAGCTTGCCTCCAAGTATCCACCTTGATATTATACAAATTCCAATCGTCCAATATGCCCTGTTGGGTTCCGAATTCCGAGTCATCTTTGAAGTCCAACTTCATGTACTCAGTCCAGAATGTCCAAATCTCGGATTTAGTCGAATTGAGAATCCTATACCTTTCAGATAAGCTTTGAAGGCCTGATTCTACTGCACTTGGGGGAAGGAGGATCTTATATCTATGATGATATTTTATCAACGCATAAACAAATATCTTTCTAGGAGTTATTTCTTTTAAGTCGATAGAATTAATATTTTGCTCCATCTGGTCTAGGTCTTCCTGGCTGATCGTTATATCTCCTCCTGGCAAATGCCAGGTTCCCAATAAAGGCTGAATGTCCTCTCCATCGGTTGTTATCATTGATTTTCCAGAGGAGTTATCGGCTTCACTAAGATAACTACTTGCTTGAGATGTCTGCGGATCATTGCTAGCTGGTGGATTGGACTGGATGGCAGTAGTTTGCTGTTGATATGCCACTTGGCTCTGACCACCTTGAGAAGCTGCCTTTAACGCCAATTCTTTCCCGGAAAGTGCTCCCGAAAGTTTCGGATTTAGATCTATAGCCGTATCATAACACTGAACTGCCTCATCGTAGCTACCAAGTTCACTTAGAGCATTGCCTTTGCCGTTCCAGGCATCAGCAAGCGCCAGTTTTCCCCCGAAAAAAAATGCATCATGGTTGATTTCTATAGCCGTATTGTAACATTGAACTGCCTCATCGTAGCTACCAAGTTCACTTAGAGCATTGCCTTTGCCATTCCAGGCATTAGTAAGCGCCAGTTTTTCCCAGGGAGAAAATGCATCATGGTTAATCTCTATAGTCGTATTATAACATTGAATTGCCTGGTCATATCTACCAAGCCCACTTAAAGCACTGCCTTTGCCATTCCAGGCATCAACATATTGTGGATCAATCTCGATAACATCATCGTAAGCTTGGATCGCCTCATTGTACTTGCCCTGCTCATAGAGAGCTGCGCCTTTTTTGTACCAGGCATTTACATATTGTGGATCGATCTCAATGGCCCGGTCATATGCTTTGATGGCCTCATCATGCTTGCCCTGGCGATCGAGAGCATAGCCTTTTAAATTCCATGCTGACGCATTTTGTGGATCAAGCTCAATAGATTTATTATAGCAATCCAGTGCTAATTCATAAGACTCCTTGATATAAAAATCGTTGCCTTTTTTTAGCCAATAATATGCAGTATCTTCAGTCCCAAAAGCACACATGAATAATGATATCAAAGCTATCAAAATGAGAATAGATTTAGCTTTTATAAGCAGCCCTCCATGATCGCTTGTTAGACATAACCAAATGAAAAAGTTTGCGTAGCTAATGAATCTCGTATAGACGTGCTCAATTCTCACCCCCTTGGAGATTGCCAGTAAGCTCGCCACGACCTCGACTTCAGACTTCGGGCCTTCCACATGCAGCAGCATTTTCAGAATAGATCCCGAGTCCCCGTCGGCTCCATCAGTGGCCGCCGCAGGAAATACCAGGGCAAGGGGAGCGAGGTCGCGACACACCCCCGGCCCGCAGCATTTTCGTACATGATTCCCTCGCTTTGTGAGGCTTGCCTAAGCGCCCCCCGAAATCTGGGTTCGACGGCTGGGCGGATTCAATGGCCGCGCCGCAGAGTTGTCCGCAGGGCCGCAGCCTTGATCGGCTCCCAACCCGGCGGTCGCTCGGGCTATGCGGGGCAGAGGACTGGCGAAAATGACTAATGATAGATGGCAGATCCGTGCTAAAAGTAAAACCAGTCGAATGGTTTGAGTTCTTGACACCTGAAGAAGTTGAAGAGTTTAAAAAAATGGAATTTTAAGTGAAATGCGAGTGCAGGAAGGCCTTGAAGAAAGACGCTAAAGCCCTGCAGACTAACTTGTGCATTATTCCAAATTGGGTAGGTTGTATATTCAAGTACGTGCAACTTTTCGGAACTTGCTAAATAACTTTTGAAATATGAAAAAAGTCCTGCTAAGTTATAAATACGATAAACCTATTGACCCTAATTATAATATCAAAAAAGAGAAAAAGGTGCTTTCTGATGGCGTGCTCAGATCTAGTGGAGGTGAAGACCTTGATACCCAGGAGTGAAGTAGTAGAAGAAAAAAGAGACGATTTCGTTGAAGGTATAATAGAGGGCTTAAAGGACTTTGCCGAGGGCCGTTACAGGCGTGGGGTGTAGGGGTAGAGAACGCCCCGGTCTTTGGGCCGGGGATGAATCGTACCCCACCCGTTACGCCAATATCCTTAAATACAATCAACTGCTTAACATAGTTCTATGCTTAAGGCG
>Ga0247842_10001255_pt1 | contig 43706 bp, 39 predicted proteins | sample LaCruzMarch2015__3_FD_192411 | JGI IMG/M metagenome (GOLD analysis project Ga0247842, IMG submission 192411) | Freshwater microbial communities from meromictic Lake La Cruz, Castile-La Mancha, Spain - LaCruzMarch2015_19m | ecosystem: Environmental > Aquatic > Freshwater > Lake | place: Spain...
CCTGGGGACGCTCTACTCCACGATCGGCCTTACGATCGGCTCGTGGCTCGCCTTTCTGCTGGCCCGCTGGCTCGGAATGCCGTTCGTGGAAAAGATTATCAACCCCCAGGTCATCCAAAAGTACGATCACTTCATGGAGCACCGGGGTATTCCGATCACCTTCATCCTCTTTTTGATCCCCGGCTTTCCGAAGGATGCCCTCTCCTACATCATCGGTCTCAGCCACATGAGATCGACGACCTTTCTCATCCTCTGCACCGCCGGGCGCCTCCTGGGCACAATCATGCTTTCCATCAGCGGCAGTTGTGCACGCAATGACCAGAACGCCGCCATGCTGTTTATCCTCGGGATCAGCGCGCTGATCACCCTTCTGGCCTGGTATTACCATGAAGAGATTCTCCACCTCGTGAGAAGGCATAAGGGACACCACGGGAGGAAGTAACTGTCCCCATCGGGGATCCTGAAGCGGAGAGCCATTTTATCCAATCCGACAGTCATTTTGGGGGAGGTTGTACATCTTGGAACTGGTTTTGAATGAATTGTTGCTGATCTTTATCCTGATCCTTGCCAACGGTTTCTTTGCCGGCGCGGAGCTCGCCGTTCTTTCCGCCCGCAAAAGCCATATCGCGAGCCTCGCCGCAGCCGGCAATCCCCGGGCGCGCCTCGTCGAGCAGATCCAGAAGGACCCACACCGTTTTCTGGCAACTGTTCAAATCGGGGTCACCGTGGTCGGCTCTTTCGCCTCGGCCGTCGGCGGCGCCGCAGCCATCCAGTACCTCAAACCCCTGCTCATGGCTGCCCCTCTCGCGCTTATCCGGCATGCGGCGGAACCCCTCTCCATCACCCTCGTGGTCCTGGGGATTTCTTACCTCTTCCTCGTCCTCGGGGAATTGGCCCCGAAGACCATCGGCCTGCAGTACGCCGACCGCATCGCCCTGGTCGTCGCCCGGCCGATCCACATCCTCTCGCTCATCGCTGTTGTCGCTGTCCGGTTTCTCACCCTTTCCAACCGGGCCGTCCTGGCCCTGTTCGGGATCAAACCGAAGGAGGAGCATGCCTTCGTAACCCGTGAGGAGGTGCAACATGTCCTATCGGAGGGAAGTGAAACCGGCGCCCTGACCGAGACCGAGCACAAGTACATCGAAAACGTCTTCGAGTTTACCCATACCGCCGTCCGCGAGGTCATGGTGCCCCGGACACGGATCATTGCCCTGAACCTGGAACTCCCGCGCGAGGAGATCCTCCGGACGGTCCGGGAAAACCTCTACACCCGCTACCCCGTCTACCGGGGCGACATGGACCATGTCATCGGCTTCGTCCATACCAAGGACATTCTCCTCGGCCGGATCTTCACCGAAGGCGAATTCGACCTGGCCGGAATCGTCCGAAACCCGCTTTTCGTACCGGAGGGGAAAAAGGTCAGCAGCCTTCTCAAGGAGATGCAGCGCAAGCGGATACAACTGGCGCTCGTCGTGGACGAATACGGAATCCTGAGCGGCCTGGCCACAACGGAAGACCTCCTCGAGGAGCTCGTCGGGGAGATCGAAGACGAGCATGACGTTGGGGAAACGCGGCGGTTCCAGAAGCTCCCCGACGGGAGTCTGATGGTGGATGCGCTCCTCCCCGTCAATGACATCGAAGATCTGTTGGGGGTTGAGTTGGGGGATTTCCTGCCCTATGACACCCTGGCGGGACTGATCCTGGATCGGCTCGGACGGATCCCGGAGAAGGGCGAAAAACTGGAGTGGCAGGACTTCCTCCTCACCTGTGAGGAGGTCACGAAAACGGCCATCCAGAAGGTCCGGATCACCCGGCTCGAAAAACCGGCGGATGCCGCCGCTCCGGAAAAGCAGGGATAGATCCGGGGTCAAAAGATGTCCGGTGCCCGGGTTGATACCCGCGCAGGCCATCATCAGCGAACACTACACACGAAAGCGGACGAGATGACGTTGAAGTTTCCCAGGCTTCGTCAATAGACGTTCGAAGCGGTGATCATCGAACGAAATCGGCGGGAGGCAATCTTCTCAAAGGGGGGGGAATCCCTGAACTCGAAGGGTTTTGCGGGATTCGCCTCCTGGAAAGCCTTCAGAAATTCTTCGATACCCGCCAGATGCCGGGCAACCCGTTCTCGGTCGAGAGGATGGCCGCCTTCGTCGAAGTCCACGAAGAGGCGTCCTGCCTTCTGCCTATGGGGTCTGTTGAATCAGGACACTGATTTTCCCGAGGAGATGGTTCGCGGCCAAGATGTCATCCTCGCTCGATATGGGGACATCGTTGACGTAGAGCGCGTAGGCAAGCCGTCTCTGCCCGACGGTGTCGGCGTAACCGGCCAGTGCCTTTGTAAACAGCACAGGGTTCCCCTGGGCGTCAACACCGACAAGAGTGCCCGTTTTCGCGTGGACAAAGCCGGCGGCGGGAGAGTTCCTGCATACATCGGCGAGGCTGCCGTCCACTCCGAGTATGGGAAGGGCGGCGAAAAAGGCCGGGAACGCGGGCCTCGTCGTCAGGTACCGGAGCCACAGTTCTTGGACCTTGGGCGTCAACCGGTCGTTGCTGCCTGCGCCGGTGTTCAGGTCCAACTGGTCCGGGGACACGCCGAGTCGCTGCCCGACCCAAGACCTTTCGATCCGCATGCCGGCCTCATAAGTGCGCTCGCCCGCGCGGACAGCCAGGAGCATAGGCATCGTATCCGCACCAAGGTTGTGACTTACCTTCAGGATCAGCTTTGCCTCCTCGGAGAGCGGCGGCGAAACGAGGACGGCCTGAGCCGGCAGCAGTGCCACGGCTGTACGTGGCGGCAGACTTTCCGACGGATTTGAACCGAGAGCCGCGGCCGCCACGGTCACTCCGGCCCGCTTCAGGGCTTCGATCATGAGGGTACGCGCGAACGCCGGGGGATCCTGTACTTGCCAGGTGTGCACGACGGGAACCAGCGCGGCGTCCGAGGGTATACTGCCGGTCACCGTCACGCGATTGCCTACAGCGGCGGTGGTCAGGTTGATGCCGGAACCCGGTGCGCCGGTAACCACCTCCGACAGGAATTCGAACGCCTCCGTTCGGGGTCGCCAATCGAACCCGGCGCGCTGGCCGGGATCGGTCGGGGTGAGCATGAGATCAATGAGATTGTCATTGACTATGATCGGTGTGACAACCACCTCCCCAGGGCCATGCGGTGGCGTGTCCCATAAACGATCATCGACGATCACATTACCGGCCGCGTGATGCACGCCACTGGAGGCCACCTGCCGGGCGAGATCGTCAAGGCCCGCCAGCGGATTCTGCGATGTGAGGGTAGCCAGCCCCGGCATGGCATTGGCATCGGTGTGATCGAAGTTTTCCACCGCGATTCGCCCGTCGGCCATCGTCCTGCCACCCATGGTGAGATCGCCTTGGGCAACGAGTATCAGGTCACCGTTCAGCGTGCCCGCACCATCGATGTTACCGTTTCGGACAATCGGCGTGGAAAATCTGTGGTTCGGGCCATAGATATCCAGGACAGAGCCAACGCTGAAGGTCTTGGCGGTAGAACCCGTGACGAACGGCGAGTTCGGCGATAGAGAATAGACTACCTCGCCGGTATTGACGTCCACCGCGAGAAGCCCCCATCGGCCGGCGTTATAGGGCGCCGTCGCCATTAGATCCCGCATCTCTGCCGTCAGGATGGTCTCCGGGGCCGACGAACCCGACCCGCATGCGCCAAGCAGCATGACGATGAGTAAAACCAATACGGCCCATAAAATGCGCGAGCCTCTTACCCGCTGCCGGCAACTGACCAGAATCGTTCGCATGTGCTGCCCCTTTTACCAATTTACTGAACCAGATTCAGATGGATCGTTGACCCCGGTGCACCGAACAGCATCAGGTATGCAGCCTCTCCTGCACCGGGCAGTGCAGCGCTGCCGTTTCCCTTACCGGAGGACGTCTGATTGAAGTTGTTGTCGTAAAGCCTCCAGGCAGTGGCGTTGTTGATGGAAATGGAGCCGGAGGCCGGCAGCTTTCGCCACTCAAAAAAGCCTTCGCTGCTGATGGTGACCGAAGCGGATCCGGCCGGAACCGATGGAATCCTGGACAATGGACAAAAGAGGGTGCTGCCGACACGGAGCCAGTCGCTTTCTTCCCGCCGTTCCATGGCCGCATCGGTCAAATCCCTTCCTGAGACCTGCGGGATCTGCAGGTACATCCCATCCAGCCGTTCATCCATTGGCGGGTCCATATCACGCACGACATTCGCATCCGTAAACAGGTATCCCCTCAGGCCGTTGACGGACGTCAACAGCATGCTGTGATCGATGTTCAGGCCCAGGAAAGACGATAAAAATAATGTTTTATTCACCGGCAGCCATCGGGTGGCCATGCGGTTCTGCCAAGCCGCTGATATGGCGTCCCTGGCATCAAGCTGTTGCGCGAGCAGATAGGTTGTCGTGTAATGTTCAGCGCCGTACAATTTACGAAAATCAATATATTTCCGGCCGGAACCGGTCAGAAGGCGAAGTGCCGTTATGGAATCGCCGTCCGCGGCGTACCAGCCGTCGCTCCTTTTTTTGAACCCTGCATATTTCGGTGTCCATATATTTTCCAGGTAGCTTTCAACGGTCAACGAACCGTCTGCCGCGAAACTCAAACGATACAGGGTGCTGGAGGCGGCATAAAAGCCGCAGTAGGTGCTTTTCTCTTCCGCTGTCGGGGAATTGACCGGGAGGGGGTTCTGCGTAAGAGAGGCGGGCATTGCCGCGAGCGTGCCCTTATCGACCAGGGCTCTCAGCAGGACTCGCTCGCCGACCTTGACCACCCTATCCGAAGATGATTGATTGGACGCCATCATCACCACGACCCCGAGGTTGGCGTCCGGCGCCACGATCATCGTTGAACGGTACATGAGCCCGTAAGCTCCGTCTATGGAGCCACCCTTCTGCCAACCCCTGATTCCGACGGCCTTCAATCCCGGCTGCGCGACCGTATCCCATCCGAGTCCGTAGCGCACCATGTCGGTTGGCGCCGGATTGAATGTTCCCTGGGTCTGATCCTCGGCCATGGCGGCAATGGAGTCGGGGGAAAGAATTGGGGTCGTTCCGGATACGCCGCCGTTGATCAGCATCATGATCAGCTTTCCCATATCGGCGGCGCTGGAATATAATGCTCCGGTGGCATAGAGGTTCAGGGAGGTGTAAGGCTGGGGCGTCCCGCCGGTGTGAGGCTTGGCATAGGATCCGTCAGGAAGGTAATCGTCAGGATAACTGCTGTTGATCATCTGCAGAGGTGTCAGAATTTCCTGACGCACATATTCCGGATAACTCAGGCCGCTGACCGCCTTCACGAGATTCTCCACCATCGTAAAGCCGTCGTTGCTGTATACGTTCAAATATCCGGGCGCATGCTTGAGGCGCTGGTATTTGAGGCTTTCCATCATCTGCGCGGCAAATCCCGTAAAGGGGGCGTCGGTGAGACCATTTTGCATATCACCGCCGGGGAAACCCGCCGAATGGTTCAGCAGCATGCGCACGGTGATATTCCGACATTCCGGGGAGACCATACTGAATTCCTTCAGGTAGGTTGAAAGCGGCATATCGAGGTGAATGCTGCCCTTTTCCACCAGCTTCATCACGGCGATGGTGGCAAACATCTTGCTGACGGAGCCGATGCCGAACATGGTCTCCGCGCCCACGGTCTTTCCGGCTGCCCAGTCCGCATATCCCCGGGACTCCACCAAGATGACCCGATTTCCATCCACCAGCGCCACCGCGATTGCGCTGGCGTTGCAATCGGCCATGGCCTCGCTGACTGCGGTCCCGGCTTCGACAATGGTTGCGCTATAGTTGGGAGACGCAGAACCGGAGCGGCTGCATCCTGCGAGCAGACAGAACAACAGAACCGGAATAATGCAAAGGAGAGAACGCTTCAGAATCGATGAACAAAGCTTAGTCATAATATTATCGATATGAACGTGCATTGGGATATTCTCAGTATACGGCCGTCGCGTCTTGTATGTCAAGAGAACGGATATGCAAAATAAGGCACCACCACACACGCTTACCGCCGGAGCCTGGGGTCGAGGGCGTCCCGGATCCCTTCGCCCAGCAGGTTGTAACCCAGAACCGTGATCAGGATGGCAAGTCCCGGGTAGAAGGAGAGCCACCAGGCGATGTCGATGTTGTCCTTCCCCGCCGTGAGGATGTTCCCCCAGCTCGGCGTGGGCGGCTGAACCCCGATGCCGAGGAAACTCAGCGCGGATTCCGTGAGAATCGCACCCGCGACGCCGAGTGTCGCCGTCACCAGGACCGACGCCATCGCATTCGGGAGGATGTGGAGGAAGATGATCCGGAGGTCCCCGGCGCCGATCGCCCGGGCCGCCTGGACAAAGTCCCTTTCCCGGAGGGAGATGAAGTCCGCCCGGACGAGGCGGGTCACCCCCATCCAGCCGGTGAGGCCGATCACGATCATGATGTTCCAGATGGAGGGCTCCAGGATCGCAATCACGGCCAGAATCAGGAAGAAGGACGGAAAGCAGAGCATGATGTCCACGAACCGCATGATCACCGCATCCACCCAGCGTCCATAGTAGCCGGCCAGCGCCCCGAGGATCGTCCCGATGAGGATGGCGATCCCGGTCGCCACGAAACCCACCTTGAGGGAGATCCCCGCCCCCCAGATCATCCGGGAGAGCACGTCCCTCCCGAGCGGATCCGTCCCGAAGGGATGCCCTGCCGAAGGCGGGGCGAGGACGTTCTTCAGATCGATCGCGTTCGGGTCATGGGGGGCAAGCCAGGGGGCGAGGAGGGAAACGGCGAACAGAACGATGACGATCACGCTCCCCGCAACCGCCACCCGGTTCTTCAAAAATCTTTTCCGGAAATCCTTTCCCATATAACCTCTTTACGAGACCCTGATCCGCGGGTCGGCCAGCGCATAGGAAACATCGGCGATCAGGTTCCCGAGCAGCGTGAGAACGGCACCGATAAAAAGGATCCCCATGACCACCGGATAGTCCCGGGCCATCACTGCCATATAGAAGAGCTGTCCCATGCCGGGTATGGCGAAGATCGTCTCGAAGATGACGCTGCCCCCGATCAGCCCGGGAACCGACAGGCCGAGGATGGTGATCACCGGGAGGAGGGCATTCCGCAGCGCGTGCCTATAGATCACGACCCGCTCGGAAAGACCCTTGGCCCGGGCCGTCAGGATGTAATCCTGGCGGATCACCTCCAGCATGTTCGCCCGCATGTAACGCGAGAGGCCGGCCAACCCGCCGAATGCGGCCAGCAGGACCGGCAGAATGAGATGTTTGATCAGGTCCCAGAGGGCCATCCCCGGCGGCAGATACTCGGAATTCAGGGAGCGGATCCCGGAGATGGGAAGCCATCCGAGATGCACACCGAAGAGGATCATGAGCAGGAGGGCAAGCCAGAAGGTCGGCACGGCAAAACCGATGAAGACGAAGACCCCCGCGACCCGGTCGAAGAGAGAGTCCTGGCGGACCGCGGAGAGCACGCCGAGGGGAATGGCTACCACCAGGATGAGCAGCATCGAGAGCACGTTCAGCAGGATCGTGATCGGCAGCCGTTCGAGGATCTTGTCGGCGACCGGCCGGCGGTCCGTCGAAAACGAAACCCCGAGGTCCAGCAGGGCCAGCTTCGCCACCCAGCGGATGTACTGTTCGGGGAGGGGTTTGTCCAGGTCGTACATCGCCCGGAGACGCTCCTTCATCTCCACGGAGGCGCGCGGGTTCATCTGGGTCTGAAGGTCGGTCGGAGAGCCGGGAGCCAGGTGCATCACGGAAAAACAGACGACCGTGATCCCGAAGAGGAGTGGGACCATGAAGAGCAGTCTCTTGGCGATATAGCGAAGCATGTTTTCCGATTCACCCCTTTCTTCGCCCGCCCGCCGGGGAAAGATACATTACGAATGCTCCGGCAATTCAATGGCCTGGAGGTTTTCCAGCATCCGCCGGAGACCCTTTTCCGAATGGGATTCGACGGTGAGGATCGGTTTGAGATTTCTCTCACGGACCATTGCGAACAGTTCGCGGAAAGGGAAATTCCCCTCCCCCACCGGCAGGTGCTCGTCCTCTGTTCCGTGGTTGTCGTGGATGTGGATCTCGCCCAAAAGATCGCCCAGCTCCTCGATCCAGAGGCCCCACGGCACGCCGCCGAAGACGTTTGCATGCCCGGTGTCGAAGCAGAACCGGACCTGCGGCGAGGCAAGCGCGTCCAGCAGGCACCTCAGTTGACCGGGCTTCCGTTCGTAGACGTTCTCCAGCGCAATGATCGTCTCCGTACCTCGGACGCAACCAAGGAGGGTCCGCCAGGTAGCAAGGCTGTTTTCGAGCCAGCGCGCTTCGGCGGAGATATAGTATCTTTCATCAAAAGAGGTGTGGCAGACCACGGAACGGGGCCTGAACCAGGGGATCAGGTCGAAGACCTGGCGGAGGCGGTCCAGGGAGAGCTGCCGGATCCGGGGATCGAGCGCCCCCGGGCGGAGGTCCATGAAAGGAGCATGAAAGGTCACCGAACGGCCCGCATCGGCGAGACGTTCCGCCGTGTCCCGAAAATCAGCCTCCCGAAAACGGTCGAAGTCGTGGTGGTTGAAACCGATCTCCGGATTGATCCTTTCCCGGATCGCCCAGGGCAGCAACTTTTCCCGGAGGAGATAGAATGGCACATGAACCTGAATTTTTTGCAGAATCTCCTGCATGCGGATCGCACCTCCGTTCGCCTGAGTGTTCCGTTTACCACAAGCTTTTTCTTTTCACAACCGCCAATCTGGTTGTCGGGCCGGATGGTCATTGACACAAGCCCCCTGTTCTGCTAATCAAAAGCATCTGTCCCGCAAACATTGGGAAGACGCGGGAAAACGGTCGCCGTAACCGGCCGGCCGGCAAATGAGCAAGGGGGGGAGATTGGCCAGAAAGAAAAAAGATGATGATTCACGGCAGAGGGCGCTTCTATGCGTCAACGCCTCTCTGGAAAAGAAGGCGAAGGACCTGATCATCCTGAATGTAAGGGAGTTCTCCGCCTTTGCAGACTACTTCATCCTCTGCAGCGGAACATCCGACCGTCAGGTCCGTGCCGTCGCCGCCGCTATTCAGGAAAACTTGAAAAAGGCGGGGATCCTTCCTCTTGGCATCGAGGGGGAAGACGCGGGGAGGTGGATCCTGCTGGATTACGACGATGTGATCATCCACGTCTTTCTCGAATCCGCCCGGACCTTCTATGATCTGGAGAGGCTATGGTCCGAGGCGACGCGGATGGCCGTACCCGACGAGACGGTTTCCCTGAAGGCGCTCGCAGAAGGAATGTAGCCTTGAAAGAGATCCTGACCGGGATCGCCGACCTCATCTTTCCGCCCCGCTGCATCACCTGCGACACACCCCTGGAGCGGCACGGTCCCCTGCCCTTCTGCCCGTCCTGCCTGGAGGGCATACATTTCATCCGCTCCCCCCTCTGTCCTTGCTGCGGGGTCCCCTTTCCCGTCACGGAAGGGGAAGATCACCTCTGCGGCGACTGCCTCACGGCGGAAAAACCTTACGCGACCGCCCGGGCGGTTGGACGGTACGAGGGAACCCTCCTGACGGCCATCCACCGGTTCAAGTACCGGGGCAGGACCGGGATCGGCGAGACCCTGGGCAGGATCATGGCCGATTTCGCAGCCGGGATTTGGGACCTGAAGGTCCTTGACCGGATCGTGCCGGTCCCGCTGCACGGCAAAAAGCTGCGGGAAAGGGGGTTCAACCAGGCCGTGATTCTGGCGCGGGAGATCTCGAAGCGGTTCGGTATCCCGCTCGATTTCCTGTCGCTTCGGCGTGATGTTTTCACGCCGCCGCAGGTCGGCCTGGGCCGTGAAGAGCGGTCGGCGAACGTTCACGGCGCCTTTTCAGCCAGGCATCCGGAGCGGATCAGCGGCCGGAGGATCCTCCTCGTGGACGACGTTTACACCACAGGGAGCACGCTCGCGGAGTGCGCCCGGGTCCTCATCCGGGCAAAGGCAGAGGCGGTGATGGTCCTGACACTGGCCCGGGCGGTTCCAGATCACGATTGGCCGGCCGGGCCGGAGCCGACTCTCCCCGGGTAAGGCGCCGCCGCGGATTTTTTCAAACGGAAGGGAACAGACGGATGAAGAAGATTCTCAGTTGGGAAACATTGAAAAACGAGGTGGAACACCGCCGGCGCAGGGGCGAGAAGATCGCCTTCACGAACGGCTGTTTCGACATTCTCCACGTGGGACATGTCCGGTATCTGGAAGAAGCGCGGAAGACGGGGGATTTCCTTATCCTTGCCCTCAACAGCGACGCCTCCGTCCGGGCAATCAAGGGAGAGAAACGGCCGCTCGTTCCGGAGCAGGAGCGGGCCGAGGTCGTCGCATCCCTGGCGGCGGTCGATTACGTGACCCTCTTTGATGAAACGACGCCGCTTAAACTGATCGAATATTTGCGGCCGGATTGCCTCGTCAAGGGAGGCGACTGGCGCGAGGAGGCTGTCGTGGGACGCGATTCCGTCCGGTCGTGGGGAGGCAGGGTCGTCCTTGTCCCCGTGGTCGAAGGAGCCTCCACAACGAACATCGTGGAGAAGATCCGGCAGGTCTATGGAACGGGGTAACCGTCCATCCCTTCCTTATTTACGCAGCCGTCACTTTTTACTTTACAAACACCCCGCGATCATGTAAGAGCATGTCCCCGAATCGGTCATCGGGAGATGAGGAGAGCCGTGCTGAAAACAACCATGAAACCTGAAAAGATAGAATTCTTCCGGTATATGCTGAGCCAGAAGATCAACGAACTTCTCGGAGAAGCGGGAAAAACCGTGTCGGAAATGACGAGCGGCTCAAAGGAAAACTATCCCGATCCCAATGATCGCGCCTCGCTCGAATCAGACCGGAACTTCGAACTCCGGATCCGCGACCGCGAGAGAAAGCTGATCATGAAGATGCAGGAGGCGATCCAGCGGATGGATGACGGCGTTTTCGGCATCTGCGATGTTTGCAGCGGCCCGATCTCCGAAAAGAGGCTGATGGCAAGGCCGGTGACCACCCTCTGCATCGACTGCAAGATGAAGCAGGAAAAGATCGAAAAGCTCAAGGGGGAATAGTCCGTCCTCCTGCGATCCCGGGCAGCGACGCGGCCGCCTTCCGATCCCCCCTCGTTCCCCCGTGTCCCGGGGAAGCGATGAGGGATTTTTTTTTGATGCCTGCGAGGGCTTTTTTTTGCAGCCGGCATCCTTATCTGAAGGACCGTCATGTTTGTCAAAGTAGCCATTCCGATCCCCTCCGCCAAAACCTTCACCTACGCCGTTCCCGATCCCCTTACCCCCTCGGCGGCTGTCGGAAAACAGGTCCTGGTCCCCTTCGGCAGGAAACGCCTGACCGGCTGGATCGTTGATATTATGTCGGAAACACCCGAACAGAAGATCCGGGAGATTATCGGGTTACCTGATCCGGAACCCCTCTTCAACCGGGAGGATCTCGCCTTTTATGAATGGATTTCCCGTTACTACATCCACCCCTTGGGCAGGGTCCTGGGGGAGGTTCTTCCCGGCGGCACCGATCTGAAGAGCGACCGGTGGCTCCGGCCGGCCGCGGTTCGCGGCACCGGAGAGGAATCCCTTTCTTCCGGGCAGAGGGAGATCCTCCGGCAACTGGCCTCCTTTCCCGAAGGAATCTCCCTGAACCGTCTGCGGCGGCTGATGGGGGCAGACAACCTCTACAGCGATCTGCGCCTCCTCGAAACAGCGGGGATGGTGATCTCCGAGGAGCGCCTGAACCGTCCGGCCGTCCGGCCCAAATGGGAAAAACGGATCTCCCTGAACCCGAACGGCCGGGCCGGGATCAAACTCTCGCGCAAACAGGAAGCCCTGGTCGCCCTGCTCCGGGAGAACTTTGAAATGGCACTCTCGGAACTTCCCGAGCGCCTCCGGGAGGCAGCCTTCATCCGTACCCTGGCGCAAAAAGGGCTCATTACGCTTTGCGAGAAAGAGCTCTTCCGGGGACCGGGACCCGCCCAACAGATGGAAAGGAATGGCAACGGCATCACCCCGAACGAGGCGCAGGAAAAGGCCCTGGGGGAAATCCGTGCGGGCCTCACGGCAGGACACTTTTCCCCCTTCCTCCTCCACGGCGTGACGGGAAGCGGCAAGACCGAGGTTTACCTCCGGGCCGTCGCCGAGGTGCTGCAAAACGGCGGCGGCGCGATCTACCTCGTTCCGGAGATCGCCCTGACGACGCAGCTCCTCTCCCGCATCGGCGAGCGGTTCCCCGAACAGGAGATCGCCGTCCTGCACAGCGGCATCTCGCTCAGCGCCCGCTACGACCAGTGGAAAAGGCTCCGGCGCGGCGACCTGAGTTTGGTCGTCGGCGCCCGCTCGGCCATCTTTGCGCCGGTCCGGAACCTCCGGCTGATCATCGTGGACGAGGAGCACGACCCCTCCTACAAGCAGGATGATCGCCTGCGCTACAACGCCCGGGACCTGGCCGTGGTGCGCGGGAAGCTCGCCCATGCCGCCGTGATTCTCGGCTCCGCCACGCCGGGGATCCAGACCTTTTTCCAGGCGAAAAGCGGCCGGTACCGCTATCTCTCCCTCCCCGCCCGCGTGGACGACCGTCCGCTCCCCCCGGTCGAGGTGGTGGACATGAGAACGGAACGGGACGAGAAGGGCCGGACGCCTCTGATCTCCCGCGCCCTTTCCGAGGCGCTCCGGGAGACCCTGGCGCAGCGCAAGCAGGCCCTCCTGTTCCTCAACCGGCGCGGCTTCCACACCTTCCTCTTCTGCCCGGACTGCGGCCATGTCTTCGCCTGCCCCTCCTGCGACCTGGCGCTCACGCACCATGCCGCCGAGGACCGGCTGAAATGCCACCATTGCGACTTCACAACGAAACCCTCCGGCGTCTGCCCCGCCTGCAAGGGCAGCCATATCCGCAGCCAGGGGGCGGGAACGGAAAGGATCGAGGAGGAGGTGGGGATACTCTTTCCGGAGGCGCGGATCGTCCGGATGGACAGCGACACGACCGCTCGCAAGGGGGACACGGAGGGAATTCTCCGGCGACTCGACCGGGGCGAAATCGACATTCTCATCGGCACCCAGATGATCACCAAGGGGCATGATTTTCCCGACATCACGCTGGTCGGGGTCCTGGCCGCCGACGCATCCCTCAACCTCCCGGACTTCCGGGCGGCCGAAAGGACCTTTCAGATCCTCACCCAGGTGTCGGGACGGGGTGGGCGGGGCGATCAAACGGGAAGGGTCGTCGTCCAGACCTTCAACCCCGGCAACTACGCCGTCCGCCATGCACGGGAACACGATTACGGCAGTTTCTACAAGGAGGAGATTCCCCTGCGCCGGGAGCTCGGCTATCCGCCCTTCTCCCGCCTCATCGGCCTGCACTTCTCCAGCCTGAAGAAAGCGGAGGGGAAAGAGGCCGTCGCCGAACTGGGCAGACGGGCAAGGGAACTGGCCACGACCATAGCCTGCGGAAAGGCGGACGTCATCGGCCCCGCCGAATCCCCCCTGGCCCGTCTGCGGGGGCGCTACCGCTGGCAGATGCTCCTGCGGGGGGCGCAGAGCGGGCCCCTCCACCTCCTGGCCGAAAAACTCCTGGAGGAGAAGGGGCATGGGCTGGAGATCCAGGCCGATGTGGACCCGGTCCATTTCATGTAGTATATATCGAGGACGGAAAAGTCGTTTTGATTTGTTTTGTCATTCCGTGCTTGACACGGAATCCAGCACTTTCAGTGAGTTCTGGATACCGGCTTTCGCCGGTATGACGGCTTGGTGACTTTTTGCCGGTTCATCATATACAATCCGTCCTCGATAAAGGGAAAAAGTATCGTAAGAGGTCATCGCCATGCAAAAACCAACCATCCTGTTCATGGGAACGCCCACCTTCGCCGTGCCGGCGCTGGAGGGCCTCGTCAAGGGCGGCTGGCCCGTTATCGCCGTCGTCACGCAGCCGGACCGCCCGCAGGGACGGGGCCAAACCCTGGCGCCGCCCCCCGTCAAAACCGTGGCCGAGGACTTAAGCATCCCGGTCCTTCAACCGGAAAAGGTCCGGCATCCCGATTTTCTCGAAACCTTCCGGAAACTCGCCCCCGACCTCGTGATCGTTGCCGCCTTCGGCCAGATCCTCCCCACTGAGATCATCCGCGGCCCGAAGGAGGGCTGCATCAACATCCATCCCTCGCTTCTGCCGAAGTACCGGGGCGCGGCGCCGATCAACCGGGCCCTCATGGCGGGAGAGGAGAAAACCGGCGTTACGATCATGCAGATGGACGAGGGGGTGGACTCGGGCGCGATCCTCATCCAGGAGGAGACGCCCATCGGGCCGGAGGAGAATTACGGGGAGCTCCACGACCGCCTGGCCCTCCTGGGTGCCGATCTGCTCCGCATGGCGCTGGCGATGCATATCTCCGGAACGATTCAGCCGCGCCCCCAAGACCACAGCCTGGCGACCGCAGCCCCCCGCATCGGCCGGGAAGAGGGCCGGATTGACTGGAAAAAAGATTGCGGACAGATCGTCTCACTCATCCGGGGGCTCTCTCCCGTCCCCTGCGCCCAAACCCTTCTCGGAGGGAAGCAGCTCCGGATCTTTGCAGCCACGGCGGAACCGGCGGACGTCACCGAGGCGCCTGGCACCGTCATCGGGGAGGCGGCCGGAACCCTCCGTGTCGCCGCGGGGAACGGCTATGTGCTGCTGAAAGAGGTTCAGGCTGAGGGGAAAAAAAGGATGACGGTCCGTGATTTCTTGCGGGGATGCCGCATTGCCCCGGGGCAGATCCTGGGTTAGGCAGGCTGTTCAAATTGAGTGAGTTGATAATTCAATAGGAAAGCAGCATTATATGACCGACAAGCGCAAAAGACTGAAGACTCCCCGGGAGCTCGCCGTCGAGATCCTCAACCGGATCGATCAGCAGGGGGCACACGCGGAACCCCTCCTTGACGCCGCGCTTTCCGGAGAGGGGATCCTCCCCAACCCCCATGACCGGGGACTTCTCACCGAACTCGTCTACGGAACGCTCCGGATGCGGGGCCGCATGGACTGGATCATCGCCCGCCTCTACAAGGGGGATGCCGCCGCCCTGGAGGCGCCGGTCCCCAACATCCTCCGGACGGGGCTCTACCAGCTCCTCTTCACGGACCGGATCCCCGCTTTCGCTGCGGTGAACGAGGCGGTCGGCATCGCGAAAAAGGAATGCCCGGCCGCCGCAGGGCTGGTGAATGCCATCCTCCGGAACGCCCTCCGGGAAAAGGACAACATCGCCTGGCCGGACATGGCCAAGGATCCGGGCAAGGCCATTGCCGTCCTCCACTCCCACCCCCGTTGGCTGGTCGAGCGCTGGCTTGACGAGTACGGCATCGATGAGACCATCGCCATCTGCCGAACGAACAACGCCATTCCGCCGCTGGCCGTCCGCGTGAACGGCCTGAAGACATCGCGGGAGCAGACCATCGCCGCGCTTGCGGCCGAGGGAATCGCCGCCGAAAAAACCCGCTATTCCGCCGACGGACTCCTCCTGACCGGCAGCGCCGCCGGACTCCGGGAGACGGCCGCTTTCCGGAACGGTCTGATACGGGTCCAGGACGAGGCCTCCCAACTCGTCGCCCGTCTCGTCGCCCCGCGACCCGGCGAACGGATTCTCGACCTCTGCGCCGGCGCAGGGGGGAAAACGCTTCACCTCGCCGCGCTCATGGAAAACCGGGGGGAGATGGTCGCCGTCGACCTCCACCCGGACAAACTCCGCCTCCTTGCGGCGGAGGCCGGACGCCTCGGCGTGACGATCGCAACAACCCATACGGGGGACGCGGCCGCAGCGCCTGAGAGCTTTCGCGCTACCTTCGACGGGGTCCTCCTCGACGCCCCCTGCTCCGGCCTTGGCACGCTCCGGCGCAATCCCGAGATCCGCTGGCGGATCGTCCCGCAGGAACTTGAAAAAAGCATGTCGCTCCAGAAACGCCTCCTCCGGGGCGCCGCGGACTGCGTGAAGCCGGGCGGACGCCTGGTCTACTGCGTCTGTACCGCTACACCCGAAGAGAACGAGGCCGTCGTCTCCGATCTCCTCTCCACCCGGCCCGGGTTCAAACACCTCCCGCCGGAGGGGATACCCCCCGAACTGATCGATGCCGACGGCTTCTTCCGGACCTTCCCCCCTCGCCACGGTACGGACGGCTTCTTCGGGGCGGTCTTCATTCGGACCGATTGAACCAATGCACCCTGCCCCGGCCGATCAGCAGCTAATCGCGGCCGGGGCGATCGAAAAGATCACGTCCCGTGTCCCGCGGACAGAGATTGGAAATCGGAGGTTGAAGGCAAAGAATGAGTTTCACTGACAAAAAAGGACCTTTCAAAAAAAACCGCTTACCTTATCTGGATCTTGCCAGGTCGGCTGTGGGTGCATCCATAGCCATTGCGCTGGCCCTGTGGTTTGTGGGGAGACAGGAAGGCCCTTTCCTTCTCGCCTCTCTGGGGGGATCCACCGTGTTCCTTTTTGCTTTACGAGATACCGAAGCGGCGCAGCCGCGCGCTTTATTCGGGGGACATTTCGGGGGCGCCCTGATCGGCATTCTCTGTTTTCAGTTTTTTGGCGATGCGCTCTGGGTTTCCGCCGCGGCAGTGGCGCTGACGATGGTATGGATGGTTGCGACCCGGACCATTCACCCGCCGGCGGGGGCAAACCCACTCCTCATGGTTCACAACCACGCCGGCTTCGATGCGCTGTTGAATCCGGTTGGTATCGGCGTTCTCACGTTATTGATCATGGCGATCTTATGGAGCCGTTTGGGTCGCGGGAAGGCATATCCTGTTAAATGGCGGTAAGGATTAATTTATCGGTGGTCCAACCATATTTTTCTTGACAAGAGTTGAAAGCTGGTTTATTGGTCTGATCACTCTACAAATTTGGATCATCCTTGGCTCGAGGATAAGACGCAAATTGATAGGGTTCCTGGATTTGTAAGGGGAGGTTCATCCCGATGGCAAGTGGTGTAACCCGCGATACAATCCTCAGAAGTTCCGTTTCGGAAACGCTTCTCTCATTACCCTTTTCACCCCTGAACATGCATGCGTCAAAGGTCTCACGAACAGAACCATCGTTCACTCGATAGAACCGACGTAAGCCATGAAATACTTGGCTAATTCAAGAACATGACAAGGAGGTAAAGATATGAAGAAGGTATTTTCACGATCCAGATTGTCCGTGATTCTTTTCTGTTCCCTGTCCCTGGTTTTCCTGTCCACTACAACGGCAATCGCTTGGCAGCCCGACAAGCCTGTGGAGCTTGTCGTCCCGGCGGGCACAGGGGGCGGCGCGGACGTCATGGCCCGGTTTGTTGCCCCGCTCATCTCCAAGTACAACCTTTCCCCGAAACCTTTCGTTGTCATCAACAAATCGGGTGGCGCCGGCGCCGAGGGGTTCATGTATGTGAAGGGGAAAAAAGGGGATCCCCATATTGCGGTCGTCACCCTGTCGAATCTCTTTACGACACCGCTGGCGACAGGTGTTCCCTTCAGTTGGAAGGACCTCACACCACTGGCCCGCCTTGCCCTGGACTATTTTGTCCTCTGGGTCAATGCATCGAGTCCCTATAAAACGGCTCAAGAATATTTGGACGCCGTCAAAAAAGACCCGGGAAAATACAACTTCGGGGGAACTGGGTCGGCCCAGGAGGATCAGATCATCTCCATCATGCTGGAACAGGCCTTTGGGGTAAAGTTTACCTACGTCCCCTTCAAGGGGGGCGGAGAGGTGGCGGTCCAACTCGTCGGGAATCATGTCACCTCAACCGTCAACAATCCGGCAGAGGCGGTCAGCCACTGGAAGGCGGGGAGACTGAAACCGTTGGCAGTCATCGATCGTGAGCGCATTGCCCTTCCGGAATGGGACAAGATTCCGACCCTGAAAGAATCTACGGGGAAGGATTTGAGTTATCTGATGCTCCGCGGGTTCTTTGGCGCGCCCGGGATTACCAAGGAACAGCAGGATTTCTATGCCGACGTGCTGAAGAAGGTAACCGAGACCCCGGAATGGAAAAAATACGTCAGCGATAATGGCCTCAAGGCAGCCTACCTTACCGGACCGGATTATTCGAAATGGGTCGGAGAGCAGGAGATCATTCACAAGGACCTGATGGCCAAGGGAGGATTGCTCAAGAAGTAATGGTCCCGTGGCGACCTTTTTGACCCTCCAAGGAAGAACGTCCTCCGGCTCCCCCTTATCCCGGGGGAGCCGGAGATCAGGCGGTTCACGAACAGCGAATGACGTTATTGACCAAGTTAAGGAGGAGAGATGCGAAGGGCTGATATTTTTGTTGGCTTTGGCATGATGCTCGTCGGGCTCATTGCATTCGGCGATGCGATTCGATTGGGTTTTGGATGGGGAATCAGCGGCCCGGAGGCCGGGTTCTTCCCCTTCTACATGGGGTTGGGAATCCTCATCTGCACCCTTTTTATTGTCGTTAAAGCTATTAAGACCTACCGAAAGGACGGACCGGGAAAACCGCTGATCCAGGCAGGGGGCCTGATCCAGATCCTCTGGATACTCATCCCCGCAATCGGCGTGTTCCTCTTGACAGAACTGATCGGTCTACACCTGGCGACGATCTTTTACCTCGCCTTCAACATCCGGGTACTGGGAAAGATGAGCTGGGTCAAGGTGATCCTGTTGAGTGTGCTGGTTCCTTTGTCCATGTACATCGTCTTTGACAAGGTATTTCTGATTCCCCTGCCGTTGGGTTTGTGGGGGGGAAGCCTGATCCCTTTTTAAACCGTCAACCCGTAAGGAGGAGAGACCTTGGATATTTTATCAAATTGGATGATGGGGTTAGGCGTTGCCCTGCAGCCTAACAATCTGCTGATCGCCTCCCTGGGGCTCATCCTGGGGATCATCATCGGGGTGCTGCCCGGCTTGGGCGGCGCCAACGGATGCGCCATTCTCATTCCCATTACCTTCACCATGAATCCGATATCGGCCGTCATCTTACTCGCATGCATCTACTGGGGGGCGCTCTACGGCGGCGGCATCTGCTCCATTCTGTTCAACATCCCCGGAGAACCCTGGGCGGTGGCCGTGACCTTCGACGGATACCCGATGGCAAAAAGCGGCAGGGCCGGCAAGGCGCTGGTCCTGTCCTTCTTGGCGCATGGCGTCGGCGGGATTTTCGGCGTCGTTCTGCTGACCTTTTTTGCCCCGATCATTGCGGAATTTGCGCTCAAATTCGGACCTCCGGAGACGGCGGCCGTCATGGTGCTGACCTTCAGCGCCATGACAAAATTGGGTGGGAAATCCCCCTTAAAGTCGGTTGTCTCCATTTTTTTCGGTTTCATTCTGGCGGCCGTCGGAATGGATATCGTCAGCGGACAACTTCGGATGACCTTTGATCTGGTCCCGCTCATGGGAGGGTTCAACTTCATCGTTGCCGTCATCGGCCTGTTCGGCCTCGGGGAAATTTTTCTCACCGTGGAAGAGGGGCTCAAGATGGAGGGGGTCAGTGCAAAGGTGACGTTTAAGGATATCAGAGAGGGTCTGAAGGAACTGGTCATCCACGGAAAAGTACTCGTGATGAGTTCCCTGATCGGCTGCTGGCTGGGCGTTCAGCCCGGAGGGGCGACGCCGGCCTCTTTCATGGCGTACGGTTTCGCCAAGGGGGCGGCCAAGGACAGGGATCAATACGGAACTGGGGCTTCTTCCGGGGTCATCGCCCCCGAGGCGGCGGCCCACGGCGCCGGAACCGCCGCCACCCTCCCGATGATCACCCTGGGGATCCCGGGTTCGCCCACCATGGCCGTCATTATGGGAGGATTGTTGATCATGGGCCTTCAGCCGGGGCCGATGCTGTTCAAGGAGCATGCGGATTTCGTCTGGGGGCTGATCGGCAGCATCTGGGTGGCAAATTTTCTGGGCCTCATCATCGTGATGGCCTTCGCCCCGCTCTTTGCAGCGATCCTGAGAATCAAATTCAGCGTTTTGATGCCGATCATCATCTATGTCTGTGCGATCGGCGCCTTTGCAGTCAACAACCGGATGATCGACATCTGGTACATGATCATCTTCGGCGTGGTCGGGTATCTGTTCAAGAAACTGGACTACCCCATCGCGCCGATGGTGCTGGCCCTGGTTCTGGGCAGCATGGCGGAGTCGGCCTTAAGACAATCCCTGATCATGAGCCACGGCAATCCGTTGATCTTTTTTAAACCGCCGATTGCGCTGCCCTTGATGCTCATCTCCATTCTCCTCTTCGCCTGGCCGAGCATCTCCGCATGGAGGAAGAGAATCGCCGCGAGAAAGAAGGCGGCGGGCGGGACATGAAAAAGGAAATCGGTTGTTTAAAAAAAGCGAATTCGGATATAGAATAGAAAATTGGATAGGAAAGGGATGGGGGATTATCGGAAAGGCTTCGCAATAGAGTCGATCCCCCCTTCCCTCGCGACCGTGAAAGCGGAAATCCCAATTGGGCAGGATGTTCTCTGGCCAGGATTTCCGCCACCACGGGGCGGGAATCCCGGCGATGTCGGGAACACCGCATTTCAACCTTGGTCCCACCTTCTACGATACGGTATGCAGTCAGAGCGGCATCCGCATGTTTCGACCCGATGGATCATGTGATCGTTGTCGGTTAAACGGAAGAGCCGCTTGAAATAGAGTGTTCGCTGTCCCCGGTGTCCTCGGCGCGTTACAAGGCCGTCGCTTGGAGAAGACACGCCAAGCAGTTGATTATAAATGGATATCTGTGACACGATGCATGAATTTTCCCCATGTGCAAAGACTACTTTCATTGGAGGTTCCGGATATGATTGGTATGGAATGGATAGCGGCCATCATTTTTCTCGTCAGCATTATCCTCGTGATTACCGGCTGGATCGACAGCGTGCTGGCCGCCCTGCTCGGCATCGTGTGTATGGTCTGGTTCGGGGTGATGACGGATCTCGACGCCTTCAAAGCGGTGGACTGGAACGTGATCGCCATCCTGTTGTCCATGTGGATCATTTCCGGCTACTTCCGCCGATCGGGGGTTCCCGATTTCCTCTCTTGTGTAATCCTGAAGCTGTCGAAGGGGAATGTGGCCCTGTTCATCACCGGCGTCGGGATGCTGGCCGGCTTCGTCTCCATGCTGATTGACAATGTCGTTGTGGTCCTCATGTTCGCACCCGTTTTTTTCCACGCCTGCCGGCGGTTCAACTTCCCCTCTTTCACCGCGGTGCTGTTCATGGCCCTGTGTGCGAACTTCATGGGGACCGCCATGCTGCTGGGCGATCTGCCGCCCCAGATGCTCCACAGCGTCTCCAAGATCGAGTTTTCGGGATTCCTCTGGTTCATGGGCCGGCCATCGTCCTTTTTCATCCTCTGCTTTTCGTACATCTTCACCTGCGGGTTTTTCTACGTTTGGTTCCGCAAGAAGTTCGCGGGCATCACAATGGATGTTGCCTGCCTGGCCGACGAGAAGCCGCTGGATCACATCAAGGACAAGCCTTTCGCGATCATCAGTTGCGCGATTTTTGTCCTCACGATCCTCGCGATGGCCTTCCGTCCCGTCTTCAACTGCCATCTCGGTTTTATCGCCATGTGGGGCGCCATCGCCATCATCCTGTTCTTCGAGATCTTCAAGAAACGCTTCACCATTGAGTTGCCCGGCGTGGAAGGGATCCTGGGCGAGCTCGACTGGCGGGCGATCTTTTTTTACATCTCCCTGTTCGCGCTGGTCGGCGGTCTCGAACACGCCGGCGTGATCAAGCTCATCGTCGCGGCGATCACCCCGATGATCAAGGATAGCATCGTCGTGGGGTGCACCGTCCTATACTGGGTCACGGCCCCCATCGTCGGCATCGTGGAGCACGACGCCTATATCCTGACCCTCCTGTACGTGGTCCGCGACCTCGGCAATCAGGGGATCAACCCGTGGCCCCTCTACTGGATGCTCCTCTGGGCCGGAACACTCGGAAGCAACCTCACCATCGCCGGGGCGCCCGCGCTGTTTGTCGCAAAGACCCTGGGGGAGAAGGAAGATGGGCGGACGGTCAGCCTGAAGGAGTTCCTGTCCATTTCCGTCCCCTTTGTCCTCGTTTCCCTGGTCATGTGCTACATCCCGGCCATGCTGATTTGGGTGCTGCCGTTTGCCAAATAGTTCCCATCCGGAAGATCCCCCCCTCTTCTAAAAACAGGGAGAGGGGGGGGAACCGGTTCTGGCTAACGAAGAAAAAATGAACGTGCATCCGATGTAGAAACAGTTTCTACCAATACGGGAAGATGGCTGACATGCACTTGTTCGCCTGCAACGTTTCAAACCTGACGACACCGTAAAAAGTTAAAAAATGCTGTCATTGCGAGCGAAGCGAAGCAATCTCATGTATTTCAAGATATCGATATCACAAGATTGCTTCGTCACTGCGTTCCTCGCAATGACAAGAGCGGCGACTTTTTACGAGTTCATCAAACCTGGCTTTCTGTGAGAACGAAGTCTTTCCTCAATGCGACGGCAGATAGCAGTTGACTCAGTTTCGGAACCGTTGGGACAGTTCTCCCTTGCTCATACCGAGCGTATGTATTGAGAGACTTTGAACCCAATTTCTGTGCGACCTCGGCGAGAGAAAGCCCGGACTTGATCCGCTCACGTCGGAGCAAGAAAGCCGTGAGAGCAGATTCGTCCGACGCACCAACCTCAAAATACTCACCTTTCCCTGGAAAGACATGAATCTTGAAATCAGGTTTGTTGACGAGAGTTTCAATGGCATCAGCGATCATGTCAAAGGCTTCCTTCTTCGTTCGCCCCTGAGAAACAACAGTCAGAATGGGAACTTCAATGGCCCAATACCGGTTCGACTTGAAAAGTCTTCCCGCGAATCTCATGATTAACCTCCCTCGGCTTCCTTGATGATTGCCTTAGACAAAAACTTGTTTTCGGAGGGTTGGCCGGTCAGTAGATGCACGCATCTAATATGGAAAGCACATTTGAAAGCAACTCATCGTTGCCTCTTTGAATACGTTTAGCTCGACGGGAATGGAAATCGACAGATTTTACCTGCTCAACCATAATAAAACCCGTCAGCTTGCTCTCTTTGGGGATAGGTACGTGAAAGGGGAATGCACAATCTGTGTTTGTTATTGGGCATACAATCGCCAAACCGGTGCTTCGATTGAACAGGTCTTTGCTGACAACATAAGCGGGTCGCCGACCTTTCTGTTCATGTCCGGATTGCGGATCAAACGTGATCGCAATGATGTCCCCCTGTTTTGGGATATACGCCGCCATTTACCAGACCTCCTTGCCAACTGGCTCACCCCAATCCACCTCACCGGCTTGGTAACTTTCAGGAATATGGGCAACGAGATCTTCAAGGTTATGACGGCCACGTATCCTTTTGGCTGGTGCCACGATCATAATGCCTTTTTTTACGCTAATATCGACCTCATCACCGACATCGAGTTGCGCATCTGAGAGCAGGTTCTTGGAAATGCGAAGTCCCTGACTATTTCCCCATCTCTGTATTTTTGCAAGCATCATGCACCTCCACATGTATAATTTATGTATAGCCTATGTATAGCCATTACGGGTGCACATTTCAAGAACAATTTTGAGGCCAAAATGAAGTTGAGCCAGAAAGGCCGGTGGAGCGGATGAACAGGCTGATACTGCGAAACATAATCTTATTTCGTAAATCATCAACGACGGCATTCCAGAATGCGCCAATAGCGCTTCGGTATCCTTGAACTGGAAGGACCCGAATCGCCTCAAGAATATACGGGTTGTCTCGCATATCCTCCCGAACTCCCATAACTGCACGGTTAATGAGGGAAACAATTCCTTTTTCTGTTACCTTTACGAGTTCATTCATCATGCTCCTTTTATGGCTAACAAACAAATCAGCCGGAACGCAGTGATCGGCTGTATTTATTTTGTTAAGCGTATTCTATTAAGACTTTGTAGCGCCCAACATTGCTGCCAGCCATTTATCAATTGTAGAGCGCACAAAATAGTACGCGATCATAAGAACTATGCCGACACCACATGCTATGCGCCCAATGAGGCCGGCGGTACTATTATTTTCCGCTGAATAGAGTAACAGTGCTCCGAAACCAATTATGAAAATGGCACAAACGAAATAAGCAATGTGTGTCCACAGACGAATTGAATTGTATGCGGCGTTTCGCTCCTCATTTAAAGCATAGAGCTTAAGCGCTGTAGATATAAGCACTGGTGAAAGTATCATAGCGAACACGCTGCCTAATCCAAATGGGAACATTGTTGCTATTGCCGCCGTAGATACACTGAGTACTGTAAGGCGCGTTCGTAACTTTATTGCTTCTTGTTCACGTTCAAAGCGCGGCACAATTCTATCCAGAATGACGTTCTGGATTTGTGGGTCTAAGCCTGGTACCGGTGTGGCAGATTCTATTTCCGAAGTCAATTTCTGCCATGCAGAATAATGCACCGCGATAGCTCCGCGATGAAGTTCTGCCTGCTCCTTGAGAACAGCAACGCGCGCCAATGCTGGAATGTTTTTCGCAATCTGGTCTTCCATTGCCGATTTCTGAGCTAATAACTGTTTGATCTCTTCTTCTGAGATGGTTTTATCTAAATTCAGTTCAGCCCATTTTACTAGTTTGACGGTACCTCTGGCCGAACGACGTTGTTCGATAAATGCAAGTAGCGTAACTATTCCAAAAAGAAATCCAACAATTGTAAGCCAATCCTGCCAACGAAAGACAATAACTAAATCAATGATTTGCTGTCCCATGTTAATTCTCACCTTGTGCGCATAATTTTATCAAAGCTTAACGCCGTAATCAGCCGCCGTGGTAACGGTCGGCTGAATGAGTTGGTTAGACCTTTTGGGGTTAATAAAATGTCTGCAACCATTGAAGAAATAGCTATATTAAACGGAATTTGCCCTCTTTGTTTAGGTACTGGTTTGCTTCCACGGGACAAACCTATGACTCTCTGTACGTTCTGTCTCGGAAGTAGCAAGATAAATATTACAAAAGAGAAAGGAGAAGATATCATGGAAGCGATTTTAAAACGGTCTCAAGATTCTTCTTGCTCTCTTTGAGTTTTTTCTCAAATGTAGAAATTTCCAAGATTGCTCTTTGTTTATTAAAGGTTTGTCTTTGAGATATGATTGTTTGATTAAATACTACTTCAAAACCTTGGGTAAATGAGGAAATAAATAAAAGCAAATGGCCAACATGATCGGATGACATTTTTTTATAGATTAAGCCAGATTGGATCATATTCTCAATAGTGGATTTTATAATATGAGAAACATCAAAGTATTCAGCCCAGGAAGATATTGCATCGCCGTTGACGGCATTGCGATATCCAACAAGATATTCCATCCAGTGATCAATTTGTTTTATGTTGAATTGAATTTCAAATTTGAGATTAGCAATCTTTTGTGTTTCTTCACGCCAAAGGAGAAAGCGTTGAGTAAGAATAGTGACCGCCGTACCCGCAATGACGCCCAGGAAGATGTTGAAACCTTGAAAAAAGTAATCCATAATTTCTCCTTTTATTTATTATTCGGGTCTAACAGCGTAATAGACGGAAAATATTCCATCATATCAGGCCCTATAGATGGAAATAATTTCCACTTATTGTGATATACAATGTAGAAAGATGGAAAAATGGCAGAATTATTTCCACTTATTACCAGACGTTTTGCCATTTTCCACTTATTGCGCTATTCAGGGGATAAGATGGAAAATAAACCGAAGTTCCGCCCAAATCAGAATCTCAAGATCATGGACCAGGTCCGAGAGGTCCTTCGATATCGTCGCGATATTTAATGCACGGAACAAACCTATTGTCAATGGATGCTTCGGTATATCCGATATTTTGGTACAAAATCCCATCCGTGGCTTCTCGGGGCGAAAGATATAGAGTCCTTTCTCTCCCATCCGGCTACAGAAGACGACGTGACCGCTTCAACACAAAGGTTATTTTATTATCTACATTGAGCACTCGATCATAATCCGACTGCTCAGCTTTTCGTATATTCAATCTGCTCCTTTCCTTCGAGCTGTATCAATCCGGCAAGTTATTCCATAGTTTTACGGGCATCGTTGCCCGCATTTCAGGCAAGGTCTGAAAGGTGATGATGGAAAAGTCGGGATCAGATCTTGAAACGTGCATTACCACTCCTCACGTTCAAATTCTGGATCTTTTGGATGTATTGGGAATGTTGCATAATAATTTGGCATTGTCAACGTTCTGTTTCAACACGTTCTGTTTCAACACGTCCTATTTCAACGCATCAACATCGCTTCCTTGAAAATCGTCGAAGGTTCCTATAGAGTAAGACAAGGCTATCGGAACTTGATGAAGAAAGAAAATGGACACATTCCTCCTCAACGACATCCTGATCATCATTTTGCTGTCCGTCGTGGTGATTTACCTCTGCCACCGGATCCGGCTGCCCATCATCGTCGGGTTTCTTTTGACAGGCCTCCTGGCCGGTCCTCACGGATTCGCCCTGGTCCACGAGGTCGAAGCGGTCAAGACGCTGGCCGAGACGGGCATCATCCTGCTGATGTTCACCATCGGCCTGGAATTCTCCTTCCGGAGCCTCTTCCGGATCCGGAAGCCGGTCCTGCTGGGCGGCTCCCTGCAGATCATGCTGACCGTCCTCGTCACCTTTGCCGTGGCGCGGCTCGCCGGATTTAATCCCGGGGAGGCGATTTTCGTCGGCTTTCTCGTATCACTGAGCAGCACGGCCATCGTCATGAAAATCCTCCAGGATCGCGCCGAAATGGAAACGCCCCAGGGAAACGCGGCCCTGGGCATCCTCATCTTCCAGGACATCGCCGTCGTCCCGATGGTGCTTCTGATTCCGCTGCTGGCGGGAACGCAGCAGACCGAGTGGCGCACCCTCGCCATTCTCGGCGGCAAGATCGTCGGCATCGGTCTGCTCGTTCCATTCCTCTCGCGGTGGCTCATCCCCCGCATCTTTTTCGGCATCGCCAAGACCCGGAGCCGGGAGTTGTTTTTGATCACGACGCTTGCCATCTGCCTGGCCGTGGCGTGGCTCACCCGTGAGGCCGGCCTCTCCCTGGCCCTCGGCTCCTTTCTGGCGGGGCTGATCATCTCGGACTCCGAATACAGCCATCAGGCCCTGGGAGAGATCCTGCCCTTCAAGGATGTGTTCACGAGCTTTTTTTTCGTCTCCATCGGCATGCTGCTGGATATCGGTTTTTTCCTGCAATATCCATATATGTTGTTGCTGACGGCCCTCGGCGTCCTGGTCGTCAAGGCCCTGACGGCCGGCACGGCCGCGTTTTTTTCGGGACTCTCTTTGCGGCCGGCCCTCATCGCCGGCATCACGATTTGCCAGGTGGGCGAGTTCTCGTTCATCCTGTCGCAGACAGGGGTCTCCCATGGCCTCGTTTCGGCCGGCGTCTACCAGACCTTTCTGTCCGTCTCGATCCTGACGATGATGGCGACCCCTTTCCTGATCACCGCCGCCCCTTCCGTTGCAGAGCATGTCAATCGCCTGCCCCTGCCCCGGCGGCTGAAAAGGGGAGCGTCAACCGCCCAGGCGGGGAACATCTCCCCTCGTGAAAATCACATCATCATCGTCGGTTTCGGCCTGAACGGAAAAAACCTGGCCCGGGCGGCCGGAATTTCAGGGATCCCGTACGCCATCATCGAGATGAACCCGGCAGCGGTCCGAAACGAGCGGGCCAAGGGGGAACCCATCGCCTTCGGCGACGCCACCCAGCCGGCTGTTCTGCGGCACGCGGGCATCGTCCGGGCGAGAACCCTGGTCATCGTGATCAACGATCCGGCCGCAACGCGCAGAATCACGGAGCTCGCCAGAAGATTGAACCCCCGGATCTATATCCTCGTCCGCACCCGCTACGTCTCGGAAATGAACGCGCTGATCGAGTTGGGGGCCAACGACGTGATCCCCGAGGAGTTCGAGACCTCGGTGGAAATCTTCAGTCGTGTTCTGGCAAAGTATTTCATCCCGAAGGAAGAGATCGAAAAGATGACCGGGGAGATCCGCTCGGACAGTTATGAAATGTTCCGGAGTTTTTCCCGCAGCGGCCTGCCCGTATGCACGATGGAAAGCTGCCTGCCGGATCTGGAAATCGCCTCCTTCCGCATCGAGAAGGGATCTTCCGCCATCGCCAAAACGCTTCAGGAAACCCAGATGCGCAAGAGGCACCGCGTGACGCTCCTGGCCGTCAACCGCAATTCCAGGATCATCTCCAATCCGGCGGCAGATCTGACATTTGCCGCCGGCGACATCCTGTTCGTGGTCGGGGATGCCCAAGACATCCGGCAGGTCAAACAGCTTTTCGGCCCAAGGGAAAACGTCCCGGCCGACCGCCGGACGGCCCCGTGAATTTCATAGAGCCGCTTTCACCGAAAGGAGCAAAAAATGCATGATATTCCGCTGACGATCAAACGGGGAAAGCCGGGACGAACCGTCCTGGTTCTTGTTGTAGCCGCAATCGCGCTTCTTCTGACCGCCTGCTGGACGAGCAAGGCGACGCTCCGGAAGCAGGCCTTCGACCACCCGACCATGACCATCGGATACTGGGGCCATGGATGGGAAGCCCGGCCGTTCCACGAACGGATTGCGCCGGCCCCCGCGGAACTCATCGAAAAGATCCGGATCGAAAACCGGATCGAGGGCTTCTCCGCAAAACCCGTGCCCGCGGACCCCGCCCCGGAATTCTCCGCGGCCCTCGGCCGGATCGAGTCTTTCCTGCCTAAAAAGGTCGGAAGCCTCGCCGCGGAACGGATCATCGGCGTCTTCCTGGTCCGGGATCTCGGCAGCTCGGGCTACACAGAGGCCATCCGGGACGAAACGGGACAGGAAAGGTTTGCCGTGATCGTCCTCGACCAGGACCTCCTGCTGAAACGGAAGGCCAACGACTGGGCAACCTGGAAGGAGAAGAGCATCTTCAGGGCCTCGCCGGCCAGGAATGTCGATCTTACCGTCCGGATCGAAGAGGACGCCGGCAATTCGGTGGAAAACGCCATCGAATATATCCTCCTCCATGAGATCGGCCATGCGCTTGGGATGGCCGGCGGCGTCCACCCATCGTGGAACGGCGCCCCCCCTTCCGTCGATGCCTGGCCCTTTGTGAGGCTCTCGTGGCGGATGAATGGACCGGTGGTCGAAAGCCTCTACGACCGGATGTTTTCCGAACGAACGGCGATCCGCCCCTATGCCTTCCAGAAGTCGGACATCGCAATCGCCCAGGCGGGCAGTATCTATCGGGGGCTCACCTGGACGAATTTCCCCACACTCCCCGCGGCCTCCAGCCTCTGGGAGGATTTTGCCGAGAGCTTTGCCAATTATCTCCATGTCGTCCGGGGGAAACGGCCCTATGAGGTCCGGATCCGGGACACCGACGTACCGGACGCCGTTTTCTCCTCCTGCTGGAACGAACACCGCTGCAAGACCAAAAGGGCCTTCCTGGAGCGGTGGATGGAATAGCCGTCGCGGGCGCGGAGTCTGGAACGGCGCGAATCCAATTGACTTCGGAAGCAAAACAATGATAGGGGGCATCCTGTGAATCGGGCGTGAATACAACAATTCCGGGAAACGGCGGGAATTCGCCGGCACCCCTAAAAAGGGAGGAACCATGTTCATCGAACAGATGCAGGTCGGACAGATGGCGGTTTTCGCCTACCTGGTGGGCGATGAGGACAGCGGCGAGGCGCTGGTCATCGATCCGGCGGCGGATACGGAGAACATCATTGCCGCGGCCGAAAAAAGCAAGGTCACCATCAAATACATCGTAAATACCCACGGCCATGTGGATCACATCGGCGGCAATGTGGACATGAAGAAGAAGACGAATGCCGAGATCATCATCCACGAGGACGACGCGGACATGCTCGTCAATACCCCGGCAGCGATGCTCCGGATGTTCGGCGGCAAGGCGTCGCCGCCCGCCGACCGGACAGTCCGGGACGGCGATCTCATCGAACTCGGCGGGCTCAAACTCAAGGTCATCCACACCCCCGGCCATTCCCCGGGAAGCGTGGTCCTCCTGCTGGACGGCTATGCCTTCACCGGCGACACCCTCTTCGTGGAGGCGGTGGGCAGAACCGACTTGCCCGGCGGCTCCGGAGAGGTGATGTTTGATTCCATCCAAAAGAAACTCTGCACCCTGCCCGACGATACGGTGGTCCTGCCGGGTCACAACTACGGAAGCATGCCGACCTCGACGATCGGCCACGAAAAACAGTGCAACCCCTTCCTGCGCTGACCCAGAAGAAGGAGACAGGCCATGAACAACCCAGGAATCATGAAAACAGATTTTCAAGGAATGACGCTCGCCAGCACGGGAAAGGTCCGCGACATCTACGCCCTCGATTCACATCTGCTGATCGTCGCAACCGACCGCATCTCCGCCTTCGACGTCATCATGCCGAACCCTGTCCCGGGGAAGGGAGAGGTGCTGACGCGCATGTCCGCCTTCTGGTTCGGAAAGATGGGGGACATCGTCCCCAATCACGTTGTTTCAACGAACCCTGATGAGTATCCTGCGGCCTGCGCCCCCTACCGGGATCTCCTGCGGGGCAGAAGCATGCTCGTGAAGAAGGCGAAGCCCCTGCCGGTCGAATGTGTCGTCCGGGGTTACCTGAGCGGCTCCGGCTGGAAGGATTACAGCTCGGGGAAACCCGTCTCCGGGATTGCCCTCCCGGCGGGGCTGAAGGAGTCGTCACGGCTTCCGGAGACCATCTTCACCCCCTCCACCAAGGCCCCCGACGGGGAACACGACATGCCGATCAGCCGCAGCGAGACGGTGAAAATCCTCGGCGCGGACCTGACCGACCGGATCATCAAAGTAAGCCTCTCCATATATGAACGGGCGGTCGCGATCGCCGACCGGGCGGGCATCATCATCGCCGATACGAAAATGGAATTCGGCCTGTTGGACGGGAAGCTCATCCTCATTGACGAGCTGCTCACCCCCGACTCCTCGCGATTCTGGCCGAAGGACGATTACGCAGAGGGGCGTCCCCAGAAGAGCTTCGACAAGCAGTTCCTGCGGGACTATCTGATCTCCATAAACTGGAACCAGAAGCCCCCGGCGCCGGAGCTGCCCGCGGAGATCGTCGAGAAAACCGGCGAGAAATACCGCGAAGCGCTCAACCGTCTGGTCCGGTAGAGGGCGCTTGGGTTGACAGCCGCAATGGGGATTATTATGTTATAGGGTGGTTGCGGAGGCATCGGTTAAATTTTACAGCCATTCATAACGGCATCGCAGAAGTCGAAATTTAACCCTTTTGTCATTCCGGCCCCGTATCAGGTACGGGGTGACCCGGAATCCAGTCTTTTAGATAGTTCTGGATACCGGCTTTCGCCGGTATGACGATTTATGAGCATTTACGACTTTTCGCGAGTTCATCATTCATGGGCACGGTATCATTTTAGGATTTCGGAAAAACGTCCGGTCCGGGGCGGCCAAAAAGACGCGCCGACGGGAATCGGGTAAATCAATGCGGAAGGAAGTCTAAAGGGCGAATGGCGTCAAAACAGTGTTACTATGAGATTCTGGGCGTCGAAAGAGGCGCTTCGGGAGATGAGATCAAGAAGAGCTACCGCAGGCTCGCCATGCAGTACCACCCGGACCGGAATCCGGGGAATCGGGAAGCGGAAGAGAGATTCAAGGAGGCGGCCGAGGCCTATGAGGTCTTGAGCGACTCCGAAAAACGCGAGATTTACAACCGTTACGGCCATGAAGGTCTGAGCGGGGCCGGCTACCGGGGCTTCTCCGGTTTTGAAGACATCTTTTCCAGTTTCGGCGACATCTTCGGCGACGTCTTCGGCTTCAGCACGGGACGCAACCGGTCACATACGGCCGCCCAGGCCGGCGCCGACCTGCGTTACGACCTCCGGATCTCCTTCATGGATGCGGCCATGGGGACAAGTACCGAAATTGAATTGGAAAAGTACACCCTCTGCACCGCATGCCGGGGATCGGGTTGCGCCGCGGGAACCTCTCCGCAGATCTGCAGCCGCTGCAACGGGCGGGGCCAGGTGACGCAGTCCAGCGGTTTTTTCAGCATCAGCACAACCTGCCCCCAATGCCGGGGACAAGGGGGCGTCATCACGACGCCCTGCAAGGAATGCTCCGGCGGGGGAAAGGTCCGAATCGCGAAAACGGTTCAGCTCAAGATCCCGGCCGGCGTGGAGACTGGATCGCGTCTCCGGCTGCGGGGCGAAGGGGAGGAAGGTGTATACGGCGGCCCGAGCGGCGATCTCTACGTCTTCATCGAGGTGGAACCCCATGAGACCTTCGAGCGCAACGGAGACGACGTCTACTGCCATGTGCCCATCACCTTCGTCCAGGCCGCCCTGGGGGGAAGCGTGGAGGCACCGACCCTGACGGGGACGGAGAAGCTGAAGATTCCCCGGGGAACGCCGACGGGCAAGATCTTCCGTCTGAAGGGCAAAGGCATCGCCCATCTGCGTGGATACGGACGGGGAGACCAGATCATCGAGACGGTGGTCACCATACCCTCAAACCTCTCCAGAAAGCAGGAGGAGCTGCTCAGGGAGTTTGACCGGCTGAGCGGAGAAACGGCAACCCATTAACGAAAATGGGTGGAAATCCTCACAGAAAGGAAAAATCATGCGAACGGCAAAAGGATGGATCGTATTACTGCTCATGGGAGCTTTTCTGATCTCCGGCTGTACGGCGATGCTGGTCGGCGGTGCGGCGGTGGCCGCCGGTTCGGGAACCTTCCTATTCATCAGCGGCGAGATGAAAACCGACTACTACCATTCCTTCGACTCAACCTGGAACGCCTGCCAAAAAACCGTGGCGGATATGCGCGGTCTGGACGTCCTGCCGGAAAAGGAGATCGGGAAGGGAAAAATCACGGCCATGATCAATGATGAAAAGGTCCAGATTTCCGTCACCTACAAGGCCAAGAACGTGACCACGGTCTCCATTCGTGTCGGCCTGATCGGGGATAAGCTCTCTTCCCAACTCATCCATGACAGGATCGGGGAGAACCTGACCAGAAAATAAGCCTGTGCGCAACGATGCCGATATAGGTTCCGCACAGCTCCAGAACGGATGAGGGCTGATGAAAAAAAAATGGTTTGCGGGCCTGGCGCTCAGCGCCCTGCTGGTCTGGCTTTCTATCCGGGGGATTGAGTTCCGGGGGGTGATCGACGGCTTCCGGACGATCCGTTGCGGTTATGTCCTTCCCGCCCTTGCCGCCATGTTTCTGATGCAGCTCCTGAGGTCCATCCGCTGGGGGCTTATTTTGAGACCGATCGGGAAGGTCGATCAGCTCTCCCTCTTTTCCGTCACCAGCGTCGGCTTTCTGGCCATCATCGCCATCCCGGCGCGCCTGGGAGAACTGGCCCGGCCCTATCTCATCACGAAAAAGAGCTGCATCCCCATGAGCTCGGCACTCGGCACGATCTTTGTGGAACGGGTCCTCGACAGCCTCACCGTCCTCATCATCGCGGTGCTCACCCTTTTTTTCACCCCGCTTCCGCCGTGGCTCGTTCGTTCCAGCACCCTCTTCCTGCTGGCAACGCTCGCCCTTTCCGCGGTAATGATCCTGATGGTCGTCCGGCGCACGGCAACGCTTCGCGTTCTGGCCCCCCTCATTGGAAGGCTTCCGGCGCGCTATGCCGGGGTCGTGAACCGGCTGATCGACCATTTTATCGAGGGATTCCGGATCATGGTCGACCCGGCGCTGCTGCTTTCGGTCACCATCCTGTCGATCGTCATCTGGCTCGTCGATGTGCTGGCAATCTATCTCCTCTTTCTGGCCTTCAGCCTCCACCTGCCGGTCGCGGCCGCCTTCGTTCTCATGATCATTCTGATCATCGGAATTGCGATCCCCACGGCGCCGGGCTTCATCGGAAACTGGCACTACTTCTGTATTCTCGGTCTCAGCCTTTTCGGCATCCCGAAGACGGACGCCCTGACCTTCGCGATCATCTACCACGCACTTTCCATAGGGATCGTAATCCTGCTGGGATTCATCTTCCTTCCCTTCAACCGCTTCTCCGTTGCCGATCTCCGGCGTCAGACCCAGACCCCGTCTTAATTGTCCGTACCCTCCCCGGAGTCGTTTTTCGCCTCCAGATCGTAGCTTCGGATCTTCTTGTGAAGATTGCTCCGTTCCAGGCCGATCGCCTCAGCCGTCCGGGAGATGTTGCCGTCAAACTCCCGGAGTTTGCGGACGATGTACTGGCGTTCGAAGTCCTGCTTCGCGGCGCGGAAGGAATCGGAAACGATCTCCGGTTCAGGGGGGGAAGCTTGCGTCTTCCCCTCCTCGAACAGGGGTGCAATATCGCACTTCGAGATTACCCCGGCCTGTGTCATGATCACCAGACGTTCGATGATGTTTTTCAGTTCCCGAACGTTTCCGGGCCAGTGGTATTTCATCAGCACAGCCATCACCTCGTCCGTGACCTTTTTTTCCACATCGCCCTCTTTGTGGGCAAAATCCTTGAGAAACCGATCGACCAGGAGTGGGATGTCCTCCCTCCGGTCGCGCAGCGGAGGAATCCGGAGCGGGATGACGTTCAGGCGGTAGTAGAGATCCTGACGGAAACGTCCCTCCTCCATCTCCTTTTCGAGGTCCTTGTTTGTGGCGGCCAGCACCCGGACATCCGTGGGGATCAGCCGGTTCCCGCCGACCCGTTCGAACTTCTTTTCCTGGAGGATCCGGAGCACCTTCGCCTGCGCCTTGAGGCTCATGTCGGCCACCTCGTCGAGAAAAATCGTCCCCTCGTTGGCCAGGTCGAACTTCCCCCGTTTCTTGGCCGTCGCCCCGGTAAAGGCCCCCTTCTCATGGCCGAACAGCTCGCTCTCGATCAGGTCTTCCGGAATCGCCGCACAGTTGACCTCGATGAAGGGTTTCTGACCCCGCCGGCTCTGGCGGTGAATGGAGCGGGCGACCAGCTCCTTGCCGGTCCCGTTTTCGCCCATGACCAGGATCCAGGCATTTGTCGGGGCGACGATGCCGATCACCTCCTTGAGATCCTGGATCGGACCGCTGTTCCCCGTCAGTTCATATTCATGGCTGACCCTCTGCCGCAGGAGGAGATTCTCCTCTTCCAAACGCACGAGGTCCAGCGCGTGGTTGACCGCCAGAATCACCTTTTCGAGCGAGAGAGGCTTCTCAATGAAATCAAAGGCCCCGAGTTTGGTTGCCTTCACAGCCGTTTCGATGGTGCCGTGACCCGACATCATGACGACCTGCAACTGCGGATGAGCGGCCTTGATCGCCTTGAGGGTCTCGATCCCATCCATCCCCGGCAGCCAGATATCCAGAAGAATGAGCTGGGGCTGTTCTTCTTCCAGAACCCGCAAGGCCTCCTCGCCGCTGCCGGCCGTAACCACCTCATACCCTTCGTCGGTCAGGATTCCCCCGAGGGTCTGGCAGATGCTCTCTTCGTCGTCTACAATCAGGATTGTCTTGTTCATGATTCCGCTTTCGCCGTCCTTTTCTTTTCCCCTTCAGCCGCAAGGAGAACGTGATCCACCATCGTTCCTACGCCTTGTCGGGAACGGGTAACTCGAAGGTCACGATGGTTCCTCGGGGATGGTTGTCCGCAACGCTGACCCGGCCATGATGATCCGCGATGATGGAATTGACGATGGCCAGACCCAGCCCCGTCCCCGACCGTTTTGTGGAAAAATAGGGTTCGAACATCTTTACCTTATACCCGGGCGGAATGCCGCAACCGTTGTCGGCCACATCCACCCTCGCCGTTCTCCCGTCCCCGCTGCAGGAGGTCCGGATCTCGATCCCTCCGGTTTTTCCGCCGACCGCCGCCACGGCATTGTCGAGCAGGTTGACCATGACCCGCCGGATCTGCTCCGGATCGATCATCAGTTTCGGAATATCCACGCCTTGCTGAAAATCAAATACAATCTCCTTATGGGCATCCTGAAAGAGGATTACGGAATCACGAATCACTCCGTTGAGGTCATGGAGCGCCAGGCTCGTCACCGGCAACCGCGCATAACGGGAAAATTCATTCACGAGATTTTTCAGGACCTCGACCTGATCGATGATCGTCTTTGTGCATTCCCGGAAGACGCCATCGTCCTCGCCCAGACGGTCGCCGTATTTTTTCTGCAGCCTCTGGGCGGAAAGCTGAACCGGGGTCAGGGGGTTTTTGATCTCATGGGCCATCCGCCTGGCGACTTCCCGCCAGGCGGCCGCTCGCTCCGCCCGCTGCATCTGGGTCAGGTCCTCGAAGACCACCGCCATGCCCATCTCCTTTCCGTCATCATCACGAATGACGGTAACGGTCATAAGGATCGTCATGGCCCTTTCCCGGAGGGTCAGATCGATCTGTTTTTCAATGAACCCCTCGCCGCACTCCCGCATCTCCCGGAGGACCTCTTCAGCCAGAACGAGGTGGTCGGGGATGAGAACCTCATCAAACCGCCGGTTCAGGACCTTCTGGGTCCGGATACCGAGCATCTTCTCCGCGGCCCGGTTGATCGTCGTGATGACACCGTTCCCGTCGACGGAGATCACACCCGCCGAGATGTTGCGGAGAATGGTCTCCGTATAGTTCCGCCGCCGTTCCAGATTTAGATTCGCCTGCTCCCAACCCTGCTTGCTCCGCTTGAGGTCCTTCGTCATCTGGTTGAAGGAACTCACGAGAACCCCGATCTCATCATCCGCCACGATATCGATCTGATGGTTGAGATCACCCTGGGCGATCTTCCGGGTCGCCTCGGCCAGATCCTGGATCGGCACGGTGATTCCTTTGGCAAGATAGAGGCCGAACCAGGTGGCCGAAAAGATGATCAGGAGCATCACAATAAAGAGAGTGATGATATAGCCGAATTTGATCGGCGTTTTCAGAAGCGTGAGTTGCCGATATTCTTCGGATGTTTTGGAGATCACGTTGATCTTGTCCACCATGCCGACCGGAAAGTAGTAACTGGCCATGACGAACCCGATCACTTCCTTCGGACTCGCGTGTGAAAAGACGGGGGCGACCCCCCGAATCAGATCGCCGTTTCCTGCCTGTTCGATGGTGGTCAGTTCCCGGCCGGCGTACACATCCTCCCGCCCTTTGGCGGAAAGAGGCTTGGGGAGCATCTGCGGATACTCCCGGTCGCGAACGACCAAATTGTCCTTCTGGTTCTCGATATGGACTTCAAGCATGTTGAGCTTGTAGGTCTTGTGCCGCCCTTCGACCAGGGCCTTGAGATAAAAGAACTTTTTCCCGTCGTACAGGCTGTTTTTCGAGATATCGGCACTGAGCTGGCGGGCGTAGTACTTCGCCTGATCCGCCGACTGCTGATAGTAAATCTGCGCGACCTCGAGTGTCCGGTTCAAGGCGTCCCCGATGCGGATGCTGAACCAGTTGTCGATGCTGTAGGAGAGAAAGTTGATCGAGACGAGGAACAACAGGACGGTCGGGATGAGCGAGAGACTGACAAAGGCCGCAACCAGACGGGTCCGGAGTTTCGAACCGACGATCCCATGCCGCCGTTCATAGATCAGTTTGACGAGATTCCGGACAATCAGAAAGATCAGCAGGATGATCAGAATAATGTTGACGTTGATCAGGCCGAAGATCAGCGCGTTGCCGGAGACGGGGAGAACGACCGCCTCGCCGCGGAAGACGCGGCTTTCGAGATAGGTCATCAGGGCGATCAGAAACACCGTCACGAGGATGATGATCCGCTCGCGCTTCCGCCTTCTCGCCTCCTGGATATCCAGCTTGACTGGCCTACGGACCTTTTCCATCAGTAGAAGAACCTCTCCCGGTACCAGTCGGTCTCAAAATCCCAGAGAGACACGAAGAAGAAGACATACTCCAAGTGGAGGGGCAGCCGGACCTTGTCAAACTTCGCCTTGATCCGGACGTAATAGTATTCGTTCCTCTTGAGTGTCTTCAGTTGCGCGATCGGGATGCCGTTCAGATCGGCCATCGCCCGTTTGGCGCCCTCAAAATCCGGAAAGGCGGTCGCTTCCTTTTCCCCATCGACAGAAACCAGAAAGAGCTTCTTGACGTTGTCGTATTTGATCGTATGGCTGATGGTCATCCGGACGAGTCTCTTATCCATCCAGCGAGGACGCTCCTGATAGAGATCCAGGAGAATGGTGAACGTGGTCGGAACACCCGCCAGGATTGCGGCCTCGATATCCTTCGTGAAGCAGTTCGTCACCCTTGCATAAACCAGAACATGGTTAACATTGTTCGAGACCAGGAGGTCGCTGATCCCCGCGTTCTCCGCAGAAAGCGGCGGTGTGAGGACAAAAAGAACCGAAAAGACAAGAAAAATGGACCGATACAATACGCGTTTCACCATGCAGATCCCTTACGCGGGCTGTTGAAAAACGCTCATCTGCTGCGTTATGCTGCAAACCTCATCGCTCGACGTATTTCTATATACGCCTCGCTCTTCGGTTTTTGCACGCCTTGCATCTGCGCATTTTTGAACAGCCTGCTGTGTTTTGCAATACCCCGTTAGGCCCTACCGGCATATTCCGGCCGGTTTTTCCGTAAAATGATCAATTTTTTTGTTATGTTGAGCGTTCGGCGGGTATAGTAAGAGAGTAGGGATTAAAAAGCAAGACCTATTTGCGGAGCTGTTTGCTGCTGTGGATGACGAAAGACGGGATCATGCCCCTCATGCCGGGGCGGAATCGAGGACACGGAACGAAGGTACGCGCAGAGACTTCAGCTCATTCAACACCCCCTCCTTGCTGAAGCGGCTCACCAGCGTCCAGCACTCCTCCCTCGTGAGCAACTCCTTAAGAAGCAGGTTGTTCAGGCGGTGACCCGATTTATAGGCAATAAAATGACCGATGATCGGTATCCCCAACAGAGAAAGGTCACCGATTGCATCGAGGATCTTGTGTTTCACGAATTCGTCCGGGAACCGGAGCCCATCCTTGTTGATGATCCGGCGGTCATCCAGGACGACGGCGTTCTTCAGGGATCCCCCAAGGGCCAGACCCTTCGCCTGAAGATATTCCACATCCTTCAGGAAGCCGAAGGTTCTCGCCGCACAAATTTCCTCCTCATAAGAAACATCGGATAAATTCATGTGATAGGACTGAACACCGATGGAGGGGTGGCTGAATTCGATCTTGTAAGTGATCCGAAATTCCGGGGAGGGCAGAAACATCGCCGTTCCTTCCCCTTCGGAAACGGCAACCCTGTCCTTGATGACCAGAAGCTTCTTGCCTTTGCCCTGGATCCGCGTGCCGACGTCTTTGAGAAGATCGACAAAAGGTCGGGCGCTGCCATCCATGATCGGCACCTCCGGGGCATCCACCTCAACCACTGCATTGTCCACGCCCATGCCGCTGAAGGCGGACATCAGGTGCTCTACCGTGGAGACCGTCACGCCATTGAGGCCGAGGGTCGTCGCGAGCGTTGTGTCCCGTACATTGTGAACATCCGCCTTGATCCGGTTGTTCCCCGGCAGATCCCCGCGGACAAAGACAATACCCTCATCGACACCGGCTGGCCGGATGACCATGCCGACCTTTCTCCCCGAATGCAACCCTATGCTTCTGCACGCGATTTCGTTTTTTACCGTTCTTTGTAAAAACATGCGAATCCATTTTCCGGCAATTGATTTTTCTCCAGACCTTACCTCGGACCACTCGATTCAACAGGAGCAATATCCATACCATCTCCGGCGTGATTTCCGTAAAAAATCAATGATCTCTAACCGTTTAGAAACAGACTTGTTCTTCGGAGGCTGCTTCATCTCTGCCGCCGCTGGAAGGCCGGATGTGATCCCGGACTGTGTTGGAAGCGACACACCCGGCACCGAGCCCCTCCCGGCGGGAAATTTCTTGCCCGGGGCATGCTCACACATACGATCCGCCACTCTCCTCCTGACCGACGTTACGGCAGTACCGCTCCTTTTCGCTGTAGATGCAGCCGCAGTAAGGCTGTCGGTACATGCCCTTCTCCTTCGAAATCCGGACCCCTTCGGACCAGCCTTCGCGGAAATCCCGATAGAAGAAGGGAACCCCCTGCGTCCCGGCCGCCTCCGCGGCAATCTCCCGGATCAGATCGTGCTTCTGATAGCGGCTGTAGAGGAGGGTCGTCGTGAAGGCGTCAAAACCACCCTTTTTCGCGATCCGCGCCGCATGGGAAAGCCGGAGCTGGTAACAGTACCGGCAACGGTCCTCCTCCCGGAAGGCCGTCTGCCGTAGAAATGCTTCGAGGGGATAGGCCTCCTCCCGGATGACCGCGAGCCCCTCCGAATCGGCATAGGAAACGAGCGTATCGAGACGCCTTCGATACTCCAGATAGGGATGGATGTTGGGGTTGTAGAAAAGGCCGCAGACCTCGTCCCCTTCCTCCCGGAGCATCCGGAGTGGATAAATCGTGCACGGTCCGCAGCAGATATGGAGAAGAATTTTCAGAACAGCTCCTTCTGGGCAGAGGCGACCCATTGCCGGCTGAAATGTTCGTAGGCCCGCCTTGTCGCAATCCGTCCTCGCGCCGTCCGTTGTAGATAGCCCTCCTGGATCAGATAAGGTTCATAAACGTCCTCGATCGTCGTCCTCTCTTCGCCGATCGCCGAGGAGAGGTTGTCGATCCCCACAGGACCGCCGTCGAACTTGTCGATCACCGTCAGCAGGATGGTCCGGTCCATATGATCGAACCCCTTTTCATCCACCTCGAACATCTCGAGGGCGTTCATCGCCACCTCCCGGGTGATCCTTCCCTCGGCCCTGACCTGGGCGAAATCCCGGACACGGCGGAGAAGGCGGTTGGCGATCCGCGGCGTCCCCCGGGAACGGCATGCCATCTCAGCCGCGCCGTCTTCGACGATCTCCACGGAAAGGATCTTGGCCGACCTGCGAATGATAACGGCCAGTTCGTCCGGCGTATAAAATTCGAACCGGAAGCTCATGCCGAAGCGGTCGCGCAGCGGCGAGGTGAGCAGTCCCGCCCGGGTCGTCGCACCGATGAGGGTGAATTTCGGGATCTCCAATTTCATCGACCTTGCCGAAGGTCCCTGGCCGATGAGGATATCGATGTGGAAATCCTCCATCGCCGGATAGAGGATCTCCTCCACGACATGGGAGAGGCGGTGGATCTCGTCGATGAACAGCACATCCTTTTCATGCAGATTCGTCAGGATCGCGGCAAGATCCCCCGGCCTTTCGATCACCGGACCGGAGGTCACCTTGACGTCCACCCCCATCTCCCGGGCCATGATGTAAGCGAGGGTCGTCTTTCCGAGACCGGGAGGACCGTAAAGGAGAACATGGTCGAGGGCCTCCTGCCGCTGCTTGGCCGCCTCGATGAAAACGGAGAGGTTCTTCTTGATCTTCTGCTGACCGATGTACTCGGAGAGACTTTTCGGTCGCAGAGAAACATCGTATCCCTCGTCCTCATCGAGACCCTGCGGGACAGTCAGCGGATTCTTGGCTGAAATGCTGTTCATGGAATCGGATTTTTTCACGACCAATCACAATCCTCGTTTGTTTGCTTCCGGTGCCGGCCGGCAGATGGAAGGGCCGTGCACTACCCCGCCAGGATGCGGAGCGCCTTTTTCAGAATCCGATCGAGGGAGAGGGGCTCCGTGGCCTCCTTCATGATTTGTTCCACGGCGTCCCTGGCCGACGATCCCTTGTAGCCGAGATTCACGAGTGCGGAAAGGGCATCCTCCTTCACCTGCTCGCCCATCCGGCCTGCCGCGATCCCGACCGGGGCGGCCTCGCTGCCGAGCTTCACCGCCTTGTCCTTCAGTTCGAGGATCATCCGCTCCGCCGTCTTGCGGCCCACACCGGGGATCCCGGTCAGCCTTTTGAGATCCTCCACGGCAACCGCCCGGACCCACTCCCCCGCCGTGATGCCGGAAAGAACATTGACGGCCAATTTGGGACCGATGCCGCTGACGGAAATCATCAACTGAAAAACTTCCCGCTCCTCCTCGGTATAGAATCCGTAGAGACTGATGGCATCCTCCCGGACATGGGTATGGATCTGGAGAATGACCGGCTGGCCGGCCTCGGGCAGTTCATAGAAGGTGCTGAGCGGCACGACCACACGATAGCCCGCACCGTGAACATCCACGACGCACTGGGTGACTGATTTCTGAAGGAGAATTCCGCTGAGCCTTGCAATCATTTTATACTGGATCCGTCTTTCGAAAATGGCTATGGCAGATGGCGACGGCCAGCGCGTCGGCCGCATCGGGTGGCGGCAGTTCCGGAAGTTTCAGAATGGCACGGACCATCATCTGAACCTGTCCCTTTTCCGCGCGGCCGTAACCCACGACGGCCTTTTTAATCTCCAGGGGGCTGTATTCGTAAACCGGCAGACCGCCCTCCGCACCGGCCAGGACTGCTACCCCCCGGACATGACCTTGCTTGATCAGACTCCGGATGTTCTTCCCGTAGAAGATATTCTCGATGGCCATGGCCTCCGGCGTCGTCCGGCGGATTACCTCCCGAATTCCGTCGAAGATGGTCTGAAGGCATACGGCGAGGGAGGCGCCCCTGACGGGCTTGATCTCACCATGCAGCACGCAGCGGAGACCGCCTGCCGCATTCTCCACCACGCCATAACCCGTCACATGACTGCCGGGATCGATACCCAATACCCTGATTGTGCCTGCCTCCTTCATGATGCCACGGTCACCCGTTCCTGTTCTCCCCCCTCGGGCGTCCGATGCTTATCCTTTTACAGGGTCAGCTTCTCCATGACATCATCGGGAATGTCAAAGTTTGCATAGACGTTCTGCACGTCGTCATTGTCCTCTAATTTTTCCATGAGTTTGAGCATCTGTTCCGCCCTCCCCACTTCCAGTTTGACCGTGTTCTGGGGAATCTTGCCCACGCGCGCCTCCAGATACTTCCATCCCTTCTGGTCAATCATCTTTTTAACAGCCTCGAAGGTCGCCGGATCCGTGATCACCTCCCATTCGCTCTCCTGATCCCGGACATCTTCGGCACCTGCATCGAGCGCGGCCTCCATCAGCGCATCCTCATCAACCGCCTTCTTGTCAAAAACGATGCTGCCCTTTTTGTCGAACATCCAAGCCACACAGCCGTTTTCACCCAAATTTCCGCCGTGCTTGGACAGGATATGCCGTATCTCCGCTACCGTACGGTTCTTGTTGTCCGTCATCACATCGACAATCACCGCAACACCGCCCGGTCCGTACCCTTCGTAGGTTGTCTCTTCATAGGCCGCGGCGCCGGCCTGATCGCCGGTACCCTTCTTTACGGCCCGATCGATGTTGTCCTTGGGCATGTTCTCTTCCTTTGCCGCCATGATGGCCTGCCTCAGGCGGGAGTTCCCTTCGAGATCGCCGCCACCCAGTCTGGCTGCAAGCGTGATTTCCTTGATCAATTTCGTAAAGATCTTGCCGCGCTTTGAATCGATGGCGCCCTTCTTTCGCTTGATCGTACTCCATTTGGAATGCCCTGACATGACGGTTCATCTCCTGTTTTTGATTTATTTTAAAACCGATTAGGCTTCATAACACAAGCCCAAGTTGGATGTAAAATAAAAAAAGCCCCTTCCATCAAGGAAGGGGCTTTGAATTTAAATTCCGGCGGCACCTACTCTCCCACACAGTCTCCCATGCAGTACCATCGGCGCTGGAGAGCTTAACTTCCGTGTTCGGAATGGGAACGGGTGGGTCCTCTCCGCTATAGCCACCGAAATATCTCGATAATGGCGGCAATTGCATATTGTGAAGTTAAAGCTGAGTGCACCATGATTAAGCCATAAATATTATGGTCAAGCCTCACGACCGATTAGTATCAGTAAGCTCA
>Ga0247842_10001258_pt1 | contig 43606 bp, 36 predicted proteins | sample LaCruzMarch2015__3_FD_192411 | JGI IMG/M metagenome (GOLD analysis project Ga0247842, IMG submission 192411) | Freshwater microbial communities from meromictic Lake La Cruz, Castile-La Mancha, Spain - LaCruzMarch2015_19m | ecosystem: Environmental > Aquatic > Freshwater > Lake | place: Spain...
GCCCGTGCTGGCAAGAGGTCTGTTACAAGCACATGTGCCAAGACCGGAGGTGCGGCGGTGTAACTTCATCATTCCCTTGCCAGCCTCACTGGGCTGACTTAAAGGTTTATTTTATAATATTGTACCACTGCCGGCCGGGATAAATCAATTACCAGATTGAGGTTGTTTAAAAGGTGGTAATATTATCCGGAATGGCGGCGTTCCCATATTTACATAATGTTATATTCTGGAGGGAAAAGTGAAATTTGAGGCCAGGCCGGGTAGTGTAGTTACAATCGCAACCGATGCGGTTATTGCCGGTATTTACGAGGGTGAGGAAAGTTTATCGGGGGCTGCCGGCGAGTTGAACGCTGCCCTCGGAGGGGTCATAGCGGAGCTTATCAAATCCGGTGAAGTGAAGGGAAAGCTGAACGAGCTGCATGTGCTGCACACGTTGGGCAAGGTCTGTGCACGGGTGGTGGTTGTGGCCGGCATGGGGAAACGGGCTGAGTGGGACAACCACAAGCTGAGGGATATGGCAGGTGAGGCAGTACGTGCCCTGCGCAAGCACAAGGTAAAATCAGCGGCCCTAGCCATGTGGTCAGGCGAAGGAGTAGCAGGACACTCCGAGTCGGCAAAGGCAGTGGCCGAGGGTTGCCTGCTGGGTGCCTACCTTTACCGGCGCCACATGACCAAGGATGAAAATGGTCACGAGGTCGAGGAGATCATACTGCTTGAAGAGGACAGTACCGCTCTGGATGCTGTAAAAGATGGTCTGGAGAAGGGCAGGATTATGGCCGGGGCCGTGTTGATGGCGCGGGACATGGTCAATGAGCCGGCCAACCACATGACCCCCGCGCACATGGCGGAGATGGCCAGGGATGTGGCATCCAGGCACGGGCTTGAAATAACGGTTATGGACCGTACACACATGGAGAAAGAGAAGATGGGTGCCATGCTGGGCGTGGCACGCGGGACGGCCGAACCACCCCGCTTTATCGTGCTCAGTTACCGGGGCGACCCGTCCAGGGAAGAGGTTACCGGGCTGGTGGGTAAGGGGTTGACCTTCGACTCGGGCGGGATCTCGCTCAAGCCGCAGGAATTCATGTCGGATATGAAGGGCGACATGTCGGGTGGCGCAGTGGTCATTGCTGCTATGGATGCCATAGCGCAGATGAAGCCGGCGGTCAATGTGACGGCCTTAATACCGGCCACCGAGAACCTGCCCGGCGGCAGAGCACTCAAGCCCGGCGATGTGCTCAAGGCGTCCAACGGCAAGACCATCGAAGTGGTCAATACCGACGCGGAGGGAAGGCTTATACTGGCCGACGCCCTGTCCTACGCGGTAAAAAATGGGCTCAACCCCATTGTCGACCTGGCCACACTGACCGGGGCCTGCCATGTAGCGCTGGGCGATTTATATGCTGGTTTGTTCTCCAACGACAGTGCCCTGGCCGGCCGCCTGGTGAGGTCTGCAAATGAGGGCGGTGAAAAGTTGTGGCAGCTGCCTTTGCCTGATGAGTACAGGGAACTGAATAAAAGCGATGTCGCCGACATCAAGAACTCCGGCGGAAGGTACGGCGGTGCTATCACGGCCGCCCTCTTCCTGCAGGAGTTTGTAGGCGATACACCCTGGGCGCACATCGATATAGCGGGGCCTTTTATGACCGATAAAACGCGGGGTGCTCTGGTCAAGGGCGCCACTGGCTTCGGTGTGAGGACACTGGTAAGGTTCGTGTGCGGTCCAGGCGATAAATAGGAGGCTGGCGATGAAGTTAAAATGGCTGGGGCACTCGTGCTTCCTGCTGACGGCGGAAGGCGGCGCCAGTCTTTTGATGGATCCCTTCAAATCTGACGCTCACCTCAGCTATAAAGAGGTCAGCGAAAAAGTCGATATAGTAACGGTCAGCCACGACCACTTTGATCACAACTATACCGGTGCGCTACCCGGCAGCCCCCAGGTTGTGAAAGGCGCGGGTGAAAAGGCCGTTAAAGGCATAAAGGTGAAGGGAATCGATGTCTTCCACGATGATACCGGGGGAAATCAGCGGGGCAGCAATACCATATTCTGCGTTGAGATAGATAAAATTAATGTGTGCCACCTGGGCGACCTGGGGCACCGGCTATCTGGCCATGAGCTCAGCGCCGTGGGGAAAGTGGATGTGCTGCTGGTCCCGGTGGGCGGTGTATTTACCATAGGAGTGGAGGACGCCAATTTTCTTTGCCGGGATATAAAGCCGCGCATAGCTATCCCCATGCATTATAAGACTGAGAGGTGCCAGTTCCTGCAATGGGGCGCCGAGGATTTCGCCCGTGGTAAGCAAACGGTCAATAGGGTGACTGGCAGCGAATATGAGATATCTGTTAATAGCCTGCCCGCCGGGTTTGAAGTAGTGGTGCTGAACTACCCTGAATGACTGTCTGCGGACAGCTTGCCGTAGGCAGCACGTGCGGCCTCCGACTCGGCCGACTTCCTGGTCTTACCCGACCCTACGGCTAAAAGGACATTCCCCAGCGAGACTGACACGCAGAATATCCTGTCGTGGTCGGGTCCCGTGGACTCTACTATCTCGTACTCGGGCAGCGCCTTAAAATTTGCCTGGGTAAGCTCCTGCAGCATTGCCTTGAAGTTGGGGCTGTGCTTACCCTCTTTTATGGCCTGGATATCCGCTGCGAAGCCGGACATCACGAAAGACCTTGCCGTTTCAAAACCCCGGTCGAGGTAAATGGCGGCTGTCAGCGCCTCGTATGCATCTGCAAGGTTATTGCGTTTGACTCTTCCGCCGGATGCGTCCTCTCCCCGTCCCAGCAGCAGGTAATCGCCCAGCTTAAGCAGCAGCGACTTCTCTGCCAGCTTGTCCTGCCGTACGAGGGAGACGCGGATCTCGGTCAGTTTCCCCTCGGGCAGGTCCGGGAAATCACGGTAGAGCTGTTCTGCCACAAACAGGTTGAGCAGTGCGTCGCCTAAAAACTCCATGCGCTCATTATCGCCGGACTTGCCCGCCGGGTTCTCGTTGGTAAAGGAGGCATGGGTAAGCGCCTGTTCAAGCACGGCTAAGTTGGTGAACCGGACCCCAAGGGCTGACTGCAGCTTATTCAGAGATGTCAATTCGTTTGATTGATACTCCCTGTTTAATTGAACTCCTCCCGTGCCAGTGCCGTGATGACAATGGAGGGAATTCCGAAGAAGGGGAAGACGATGCACGAGCATATGGCCCCTGCCAGGGCCAGTCCCCAGATCCTGCGCTGCAGTGCGTATACCCCGCCAATGATCGAAATGATGCCGATGAAGACCAGCACAAAGGGGACCGCGAAGAGTTTGGATATCAGCACCTCGGTTTGCTGTATGATGGAGGGGTCGAGGCGCATCATCTCGTGGATGGTGCGGAATGCGGCGGTGAGCACGACGAAATATACGCCGCCCACCATGCCGATGGCGCCCGCCACTATGTCGAGTATGCCGGCCATAATAGGTTTCCAGGTAAGTTTCATGTTATGCTCTTCTCCGGGTAGAATTTGATACAGGTGCCGTAAACAGGTATACCTAATTCTAACAGCCACTGTCAAATCCCATAGCAGTAAAAAGGAGATGGAAGAATGTTGATAGACCGGCCGGGCAGGATTTGCGACGGGCTTTACATGCTGGGGTCGAACCAGAGCCTGGTGTACCTGTTGCAGGGGCAGCGGGCCATGATTATAGGCGGCGCCATGAGCTGGATCGTGCCGCTGCTCGAGCAGCAGTTTAAAGAGTTCGCCATTGACACGTCCGGCATCGAATACCTGGTGATACCCCATCCGCATTTCGACCATTTCGGTGCCGTTCCTTACCTGAAGAGGAGGTTCCCGCGCATGAAGGTGCTGGCAACCGGAGCTGCTGCCGGGATACTTTCAAAAGAGAAGGTCATCAATTACTCGGAGATGGTCAACAAGCTGATGATCGACGCCTACAAGCTGCAGGAAGAGTACGAGAGGATGGACCTCAAGATCAACGCCGTCACAGTCGAACAGGCTGTAAATAATTCCACTGTCATAGACCTTGGCAACGAGCTGGAGGCCACGTTCATTGAAACCCCCGGGCATTCGCCCGGCGACGTGACTGTGTACGTCCCGGCGCTGAAGGCCATCTTTCCCAGCGATGCCGTGCCCTGCCCTATGGGCAGCATATACAAACTGGCACGTCCCTCGCCGCAGTTCGATTTCACCCTGTATAAGAAATCGATCGACAGGTTGCTGGCCCTGGATATCGGGATATGTTGCTTCGACCACTTCGCTGCCGTGGCCGGGGACGATGCCCGGCAGGTGCTGTTGAACGCGCAAAAGCTGTGCAAAGACTACCAGGAACATATCGTGGAACAGTACCGCCTGAGCGGTGACCTGGAAAAAGTGGCGGGGCAGGTTGCGCAGGAGACACTGGCGTTTGCAAGCTTTGATTTCCTCAACCAGGAGATTATGATGCCCATCTCCAGGGCCGAGGTGCGCAACGTGCTCAAATCAGCCGGCCTGTTGGAGGGTTAGGTCACGCGGTTTACAGGTTTGCTTCAGTTAAAGGGGCAATGTTATAATTCCGGCATACTGGGGATTAGTCTAGCGGTAGGACAGCGGACTCTGAATCCGTGAGCCCTGGTTCGAATCCAGGATCCCCAGCCATTTGTGTGGCGCATTCGTCTAGGGGTTTAGGACGCTGCCCTCTCAAGGCAGAGATCACCGGTTCGAATCCGGTATGCGCTACCAAACCTTATTTTGTTCCCCAAATCGAAGCCCGCTTTACCAATTGCGGACTTTCTATTTACCTGTTAGAAATCTGACAACGAACTGATCTACTGCTCATCGTGCTTCAACATTTAGCATACCTCATTCCACGGGATGCATGTAAAAGCCCTTTTCGATGGCCGTCTTCTCCTGTTCCACCACGATGGGATGAGCCTCTGCAAATGGGTCCTGTCTGATGCCAACCACCTGCCAGCTTACCTTCATCCCTGGCCTGCCACCAGCTATGGTAAAGCTGTTGTTCTTTATCTCCTGGTTGATATAAAGTGGGGCATAGCTTCCCACGCATTCAAGCTGGTAGCTGAAGTCACGGTTAAGTGTTTCAAAGTAAGAGGGAAGTTGTACAATAGCTTTTCCTTCCTTATCCAGCACAGCGCTGCCATTGTACACGTTGAGCATGTCAGGCGATTCCACGAAGGAGTGGCTAAGGTATTTATTGGCAGGGTCAAGCGGGTGGTCTATCCTGAAGGTGCCGCCGCTTTTGTGCAGGGTACCAGGGATGGTTATATTACCCAGCATGTCGATGCTCATGCGCACCGTGGCCGACTGGCCCTCCGGATAGGTCTTGATGACAAACTGCGACTGAGGCAATTCGTCTACCCCAAAGACCCAATGGTTGGTGGCCGTCCGCTTGATGATAACGCCCGCCGAATCCTGGTTGCGTTCGATAAGTGCCGCATTGCCGGACAGGTGCAGAGGACGTTGGGGATTGTCGGTCCCAATGCCCATAAAGCTGAAGGTCTGGGGCGATAAGAAGCTCTTGGCTGTTGACCAGTCGGAAGTTCCATTTGCATTGGTGGCATTTACCTGCCAAAAGTAGTTAATATTACACTGAATAATTCCATCAGGCACCATAAAGCCCGCTCTGCTTATGCCGGTCTGATCCAGAACAGTGGATGCAAAGCCGGGATCGGTGGACAACTGGATATGGTAGCTGGTAGGGGCACCACCTCCACCCTCACTCCATAGAAGCCATGGTGTGAAGGAGTTCACTGAGGCCCCGTCGGCCGGTAATGTTAATGTAGGTTTGTCTGGAATCGGTGGCACCGGCTGGAAACTCCAGGTTGCGGACCAGGCGGAAGTGCCGGTTCCGTTGGTGGCACTGGCCCGCCAATAATAGGTAGTATTCCAGCTTAAGGTCCCTACGGGGATAGTGAAGCTAGGACTGGCAAGGCCAGTCTGGTTCACAACTTCCAGGACAAATCCCGGATCGGTGGATACCTGCAGCCCGTAGCTGGTAGCGCCGCTAACTTCGCTCCAGTCCAAATTTGGGGTTAATGTGGCAATGTTTGATGTACTGGGGGCTAATGTAGCAATGTCTGATGAATTGGGAGCTAATCTCTCAATGTTTGATGCAAGGGCCGGAAATAGGGGTGTGGGCGGGGTCGGCAGTGATGTCTGATCCGTAGATACGGCAGTAGAGTAGGCGGAGTCTACCGAGTAGTGTTCGTAGCCGACCGAAGGGGCAGGGTATACCTGGGTATCGCCTACCATGTTATTGGCCAGGATATGATAGTAGTATGTTGTGCCCGTAGCAATAGTATTATCCAAGTATGACGTTACATTGGGGCCAACAGTAAATGACACAGGGTTCAGCGTAAAGCCGGCATCTTCCGCCCTCTGGATGGTGAAGCCGGTCTCGCCCAGGGAATTGTCGTTCCAATACAGAGTAACCCGGTCCGGGCCCGTGCCAACTACGAAACTCAGTTTGGACGGCACTTCGGGTGGGACGGCAAATATCTGAGCGTGCATCATGTCCATCTCTTCGTGGGCCAGGATATGGCAGTGCCAGACGTACTCCCAGCCGTAGTTGACCACGTGGTTGTAAATTGGCCCGACCGCATTTCCGAGGGGATCCATGAAAGCTAATGCAGGTGAGGGCGGTCTCAATGCGTCGCCTTCGCCTACCGTAGCGTCAATGAGGCGAACGCTGTTGGGCACAGGGAAGGGCACCTGGGCGGGGGTGGGGATGGTTGGCCTCAAAGCTACCGTGGTAGTCTGTAGAGGATTAATCCTGACGGTTTCTTTCCAGCCAAGTTCGTTAGGGTCAGGCTCCCTGATAAGGTTGTCCCAGGCAACGCGGTTAATGAGCTGGACATTGTAGAGGTGAAAGTGTATGGGATGTGTGTCCACCCCGTTATGTGAGATTGTCCATATCTGGGTGCCATCTCCCAGGGAGCCTATGGGTGTGCCATATACAGAGCCTTTGATAAGCTCGACAGGAGGTCCGTTGTAGGGCATGCCCATAAATATCTGGTTCACAGTATTGGCAGCGGGCACTTCCAGCCCGAGACTGGTGCTCATGCGGCCATAGTCTATATCGAAAACTCCACCCATCTCGTCATGCATGGCCTTGGTCTGGAAGTCCAAGGTTACCGAAGCGCCGGAGACGGTGGTGAAGGTCTTGGAGGAGTCAGCAATCCTGGAATAGGTTGTTAGCGGGGAGGGGAAGGTAGCATTATAGGCGCTGTTGTAATAGGAATTAGGGACTATAATCTCTTCCTGTGAGACCTCGAAGACACCATTCTTCGAGGCGGTCTTGGCAAATACTGAATTCAGCGTGGCAACATTATAAGCCGGCGCTACCGGGGTGGCGGCTACACGTATCTGCATAATGGTGCGGATATTGGGTCCGTAGCCCGGCTGGGTGGTCGGGGTGCCGCCGGTATCAACCAGGTCCAATTTCCCGGTATAGTAGGCATAGCGCGCGTCACCAGCAGGAAATGCTGAAGGGGCATCGTTATAGAGTATGAGGGTTTTGCCGGCAAAGTTGCGGAAGTCGACCAGGACATCGGCGCGCTCCGCGCATCCCATGATAAGCGTACCCTGGTTCACATTTCCAACATCGAATTCGGTACCATTGTAGTTATAGTTGACAGGCTTATTGGGCAACACTACAGGCGCCGGCAGGAACCCACCTTCCGTACCTATCTGTATGAAGGAGGGTCCGACGGTAGCCGGGTCTGGTACGCCGCCATCCCTGCCATCGGTAGGCCAGTACCTGGGGAAGCCAGCGGTGGCTGACGCCGGTACCATTTTGACCTCGGTGCCTGTGCCGACGATACCCGTAGCCGGGTCATAAGCCTGGTACAATTGGAAGTTAAAGATGCGGTCATTTGCAGCATTAAGGATGCGGAAACGATAGGTCTTCGGCTCCACGGTCATAAAAGGATAAACGGTGCCATTGACCAGGGGTGTATCCATAAAGGCTTCCATAAACGAAGATGGGTTTGGAGTGGCCGGCACCATCGGCGGCTCCCACGGTGCAGCGGGGCCATAGTAGGGGTTGGGAATCGGTGGATACGTTATACTAGTAGTGGGAGGCCAGAACCAGGGGCCGTAGAACCAGCGCCCAAAGGCGTTTGCCCCACTGATGTCCCAGGGGTTCTGGTTGGGCATATAAACATGGGGAAGCCACAGGTCGCCGGCATGGGCCGCAGGTGGCGTCGTGCCCCAATTCCATGTGGGGTCCTGATAGGCGATGGTATTGGGATCTACCCATGTCTTATCCTGTACGATCAGAGGAATGCCGATGTCGGGAAGCACCCTGGCTAAGGTGGGGTTAACCCCGGATACGTTAGTGCCATTGATCATATCCTGGTCGACCTGGTCGGTTATCACATAGCCTGCGGCTTCACCGGCATAGACATTTAACCGGGTTATGCCTTCAGCATGGTCATGATAGAACATAAGCCTGGCACTCTGGGCGTTGGTATAGAAGAATGTCTGGGAGCCATCGCCAGGGTCCGGCATATCGGGCACATTATATACGCTTATACCCTTGGGATAGGGGGTGCTCTCATCCGCCGGGGTAATCCACTGGTGGGGTGTGCCGTCACTGATCCAGACAGTATTATTGCCATGCATATGTATCGTGGCCCGGTTCTGCGTGTAGCTTGCACCGCCAATAGGGCCGGGACCGGCGCCCGGGAGCGTGGTATCCACGGGCAAGAACAGATTGCCGCCGGAGCCGGTGGGCAGGTAGTTTGTGAATTTGATACGCACGGCCACATCGCGCCGGGCGATGACGAGCGGACCCAGATAATGAGGTTTATCCATAGCATAGACCTGGTTGCAGTTCGCGTCCAGGATTGGTGTGCCATTGACCTGGGTCAGGGCAAAATGCCCACCACTTACGACACCAGTCTCTAACTGAACGTATCCCCTGAGGCGGGTAGGTGGCAGGTCGGTATGCATCTGCTCTTCGTACTCGACCAGCGCAATTTCATAATAGTCTGAGCCGGTATAGGTAGTTTGATCAGCAACGGCCGTGGGAATATATTGGCCCAGGTTGTTGATACCGCCGGCTCCCACGCCGGCCATCGAGTCGACGAACTTCCGGATACCTCCGCTGAGGGTGCCGCCAATGGTGGCGGTGGCAACAGCGTCTATTCCTTCGGCATCGGTGATGCTGACTGCGGGAGCAGTGTATCCCGTGCCACCTGCCGCGATGTTAATTGCAGTGATCACGCCATCGACAATAGTGGCAGTAGCGGAAGCGCCAGAGCCCGTGCCGTAGACATCGGTGATATCAACGGTAGGGGCGACGTAGCCTGTGCCGCCGTTATCCACCGTGACGGTAGTGACGGCTCCCTTTGGCATGGGGCTGTTGGCGAAGTTGGGATATGGTCCGAAGTAGTGTGGGATTCCGCCGGGATCGAGCTGTGCGGCCGATAGCTCTTCAGGCACTCCGGCTGCTTTAACAGAAGCAGCTGCTAAAGCCCGGGCCGCCTTAAAACGTTCGGCGGCGGCCTCTCTCTCGGCCTGAGTCATTTTCTGATTCTGGTAGTAATTTAGCCCATTTTCGGTAACAATCGGATCTGATGTCTTTGTAAGCTTATTCTCACCGTCAGCACCAAAGACCGATCCCATTGGTAGGGCAAAACCTGTAATGACCAGAGATCCAAGCATCAAGACCGTAATAATTAAATATAATTTGTGCCTAATCATATTAGCTATACTCCTGTTCATTTGATTGCCTTTAAAACAATATGCCATCATGCTTCCTACAATTTTGCCTGGTTACTAAAACACTTCTCCTTCATTTAACTAACTGCTCCTACAACCATTTATTTGATCTGGTTAAGATGGCTCTGGTTCATTTCAAAAGCCCGTGTGGCAAAGGGTATTAACTCCAGGCTATGAGTCACCAGCAGAAAAGTAACCCCCCTGGAGTTGATATCTCGAAGAACGTCCATAACCTCCTGCTCGGTGCGGGTGTCAAGGTCGCTGGTGGGCTCATCCGCCAGTATCACTTGCGGCTGGTTTATCAGCGAGCGGGCGATGACCACCCGCTTCTGCTCACCTGCAGAAAGCTGCCTGGGGAAGACACCTATTTTACTGGCCAGGCCTAATGTAGATAGTAATTCTACAGCTCGCTCATTAGCACCATTTCTCCGGTCTTTAAAAATGGCGGGCAAGCTGACATTATCCAGTATTCTGAGGGATGGAAGAAGGCTGGGAAACTGGAAAATGAAGCCTATCTTATGGCTGCGCAGGGATGAAAGTCTTTTATCGCTCAATCCTGCCAGGTCCGAATCGTCTATCATAACCTTGCCGGAGGAGGGTTTTACCAGTCCCGCCGCCAGGTTGAGTAACGTGGTCTTGCCGGTGCCGGAGCGGCCGACAATGATGATAAACTCTCCTTGAGCTACATCCAGTGTAACGTCCCTTACCGGCGTAATGGTGGTTGCCGAGTCCAATATAAAATTCTTAGTGACATTGCGGAATGAAAGCATTGTTCACTCCCTCATTGTTATTGCCAGGTCCTGCCTGCTTAACCGGAGCGCTGGTAATAAGGCGGATAATACTAACGAGATTATAGCCAGCGCCATGCCGGCACTGAATAGGCTGATAAACGATGGAATAGAAGGAAACAGGAGCGGTATCTTTAGAGAGTAGGCAAGCATATCCTTGAAGATAAACAGGCCAGAAGCGGCAGCAATGATACCTATGACAGCGCCACTTATGGCTAATAAGGCGGCTTCGGTCAATATCGAGTAAAGGATAAAGCAGCGCGTGGCGCCGACTGCCCGTAAGATGGCCATTTCCCTCCGGCGCTCATTGGCTGCCATGGAAAAGATGAAGGCAATTAATATCACAGCCAATGCCCAGACGACCAGTGTGATTATGGAAAAACCCCAGAGCAGGCCGTTCATCTGGTTGCGGAAAGAGCCGAAAAGCTGGGGGCTTTCTATGGGCACCACAATGCCCCCAGTGCCTTCATGGATTTGTAAAGCTACCCGGTGGGTATCTGCTTCCGGAGCTACCCTTACCAAAATTGTGGAGAGATTATCTTCAATAGCCAAACCTTGCTTGGCATAAGCAGGTTGTGCAGCTTTAAACTGGGGAGTTTTTGCCATCTCCAGGGCGGTATCCAGCGTGAGGAACAGGGTCTGGTCAATACCGGTGCCCGTGGGCTCCAACTTTCCTGCCAGGGTCATATTATTACCATAAAGATTAATATATTGAGAACCCCGGGGCACGAAAATATTACTCCCTCCGATTACCTCTCCCGTGGAGAGGTTACGGCCCAGGTTCTTTTTCAGCCATGGGGTAATAGTAAAATCGGTGGCAGGGTCGTAGACCGCCACGAACATCTCGGGGACTGCGCAACAGGAAGCCCTCCACAACGATGTCAGGTAAATTTGCGGGGAAACTGCTTCAACGCCGGGGATGCCAGCCACCTTCTGAAGGTTCTCCCTGGGTATCCATCTGCTCAGGGGTCTGCCCATGAGCAAAGCAGTCTCGATTTGGGACTCGGTCCCTGCGGGGACAAGCAATATATCTGCGCCCAGGCGTTTCAATCCAGAATCCAGGCTGTATCGGGCGCTGGCGATAACCAGCGTGGTGGCCAGTAAGAAGCCGGCAACTCCTGCCACTGCAATAAATATTGCGATACTCCTGAAGCTGCTGTGACGGATACTCTTTATTGCTAACCGTAAAATCTGCATTAGAATTGATCCAATTTTGAATCACAAAATATGTAAATATTATTCCCTCATGGCAATTGCCGGTTCCTGCCGGCTTGAGCGTATTGCAGGTAGCAGGGCGGATAAGGTTACCGAGATTATGGCCAGCGCAACACCGACGCTGAATAAGCCGATAGTAGATGGAACAGAAGGGAACAGGAAAGGCATCTGTAAAGTGCCTGCTAAAAGATCTCGGAAAATGAACAGGCTAATAGCTGCTGTGGCAATGCCGACAATGGCTCCGCTGAGAGCCAGCAGGGCTGCTTCGGTCAATACGGAACGGAAAATAAAGCTGCGGCTCGCGCCCAACGTTCGCAAGACAGCCATTTCGCGCCGGCGCTCATTTACCGACATGGAAAAAACTACGCTGATTAGCACCATCGCCACTACCCAGATCATAACTGTAATGGCGAACAGACCCCAGAGCAAGCCGTTCATCTGGCTGCGAAAAGCGCTGAAAAGCTGAGGACTTTCCAGGGGAACCATGCCATCTGTATCTTCGAGTATTTGTAACGCCACTTTGTGAGGATCCACTCCGGGAGAGACCTTAACCATAATTGAGGAGATATTCTTTTCAAAGATGAATGTAACAGATTTTGTGCGGGCATCTTGCCTGACGTAATTAGCGGGTGCTGTAGCCTTGGTCAAAGAAGCTCGGCCCATATCAGCGGCGGTTTCCAGTGTTATGAACAGGGTACGGTCAAGACCGGTGCCCGTGGGCTCCAGGTTGCCTGTCAAATCAACCTCATATCCATAGATTTTTATTTTTTCCCAACCTTCAGGTATGAAGATATAGGTACCTCCAATCGACTCTCCCCGTGCCAATCCCCGGCCCAGGTTCTTTCTTAACCAGGGAGTGATGGTGAAGTCGGTTGCCGGGTCAAAGACCACAATGAACATCTCGGATACAGCGCAGCATGGTGAATTATACATTGAGGACAGATATACTTGAGGTGAAGCTGTTTCAACTCCGGGTATAGCGGCCACCTTCTGCAGGTTTTCCCGGGGCATCCAGACCGGGGTAGTTACATTGAATGGTTTCCCCATGAGCAAAGCTGTTTCTACCTTGCTCTGTGTTCCCTGGGGAACCACGATTATATCTGCTCCCAGGCGTTCCAAGCCTGAATCCAGGCTGTTACAGGCGCCGATAATGATGAGTGAAATAGCCAGTAAAAACCCGGCGGCGCCGGCTACTGCCAAAAATATCGCCAGGCTCCTGAAGCCGCTGCCCAAGATAATCTTAATTGCTAATCGAATCATTTATATAGATTAATCTTTTGCTTTTATGGATATAACTAAAGCGCCGATACTACAAACCATTGTCAATGAGCCGAGTACGATCAATAATGGCTTCATCACAGTGTGGCATATCATTGTGGGTGTCTGGCATACACCAATGAGGCCGGCCGGGATAGCAATAGCCAGGCCGCCAAGTATTATGCCTATGACACTAAGGTTCCTGATGCCTTCTTTCCGGCGGCTCAATGTCATCATTACTCCCACTGCCAGCAGGGGTACGGCGATACCGATCTCGGCTATCCCGGTCCAGTGACACTTCATGGGTACAGTCTTCCCATCAATAGTGGTGAGTGCCAGACCCTGGAATTGACAATCCGTGAAGTAGGGGACGCTGGCTATGGCTAGGGCTAGTACAATAATGATCACTCCAAGAATTTTCAGCACAGTTTTAACCTCCATATTTATAAATATCCGCGCCCATGCTCAATATGCTCCTGCCGGCCGCAGCAGCCAGAACTTCATCGTACGATTTTCCTTTCACAATGAGACGATGTTCCATCAGCAGATGGTCAATAAAATAATCTTGTCTCATCCTGTTTTGCCTTACCATCTATCCGGACCTCATCCAACGGAATATTTAGAAATCTGTAATGCTGTCCGAAGTTGGAAAATTCTTTGCCGGTGAAACGCCCGCACACCTCCCATCTACAATCCAGCTAATTGCCTTACGCTGCCCGTCTATCTTTCGTATATAAGATGGTAATATAGAGGTTAATATATATATATACATTATAAACCATTTTAAAACAAAATTATATGTAAAGTTGAGGTGCTTTCTAATCTGCTATTATTATATATAATTACCTGTAATTTCTGGTTATCTTAGCTACAGGATATGGTTTGATTGAATTATTTCATTTTTTAAATTCATTGCAATATGATGAATTATCATTGTCAATGGCAAATCCGGTATGCGCTACCACTTTCCTTTACATCATCCACACCCGGCGTAAACATGTTTGGCGGCACAACAATCGTATATTTGGTTGGAGGAGGATACAATGCTGACTGTTTCAGAAGCCATCAATCAGCGGAGGAGCATCCGCAGCTTCCGCAGCGATCCGGTGTCCCACGATGCCATCCTCGCCATGCTTGAGGCCGCACGGCTTGCGCCCTCGGGCAGCAACAAGCAACCCTGGCGTTTTATAGTTGTGACTGACAGCGGCGAGAAAGCCAGGCTGCGCAAGGTGTGTTTCGACCAGGCTTTCATCGAGGAGGCGCCCGTGGTGTTCGTCTGCTGTGTTGACCTCAGCGCTTACGCCAAAGCAGCGCGCCAGCAACGGTCCCAGGAATTTATCGACTTCGGCGTGACTGAGACACTGTCGGGATACTTTACCGATCCGGCGATCAGGGAGTTGTTTTTAAACGAACCTGATACCGATTTGAATGTGCACTTCATGTCCGCCATGGCAAACACCTACATCGCGGTCGAGCACATGGTACTGACCGCGACGGCCCTGGGACTGGGCTCCTGCTGGGTGGGGGCTATTGGCAGCACGGAAGAAATGAATGCGCTGTTCCACCTACCGCCACACACATTTGCCGTTGCCGTGCTGCCGGTGGGACATCCCGCCAAGGTCCCTCCACCCCGTCCACGTATCTCACTTAATTCAATCCTGCTGCGGCCTTTACACACGCGGCCCTGATCTGATAGGTTGTAACAGTAAAACCGGGGTTATATCATATGGATACAATACTTAATTTGCTCAGGGATTTCGGCCTGACCTTTGTGCCGCTGTTCGTGGCCATGGACTCCATCAGCACGGTACCCATACTGCTGTCGCTTACACATGAGTTGACCGATAAAAAGAGAAAAAGCGTGATACGCAGCGCGCTGGTCACCGCGCTTGGACTGGGCCTCGTCTTCATAGTGGTGGGCAAGGGCATTTTTCTATTCCTGGGCATCACTGTCAACGATTTCCTGGTGGCGGGTGGGCTGATACTCTTCCTGTTGGCTGCCAAAGAGCTGGTGGTGGGCAAGATGTTCGAAGCGCAGGCTACCGCCGGCGAGGACGTTATCGCCGTGGTGCCGCTGGCCACGCCGCTGGTGGTGGGTCCGGCCGTGCTTACCACCCTGCTGATCCTGACAGACCAGTACAATATTTTTATGGTCACATTTTCGTTTATAGTAAACCTTCTGATATCGTGGCTGCTGTTTGCGCAGGCAAACAGGCTGGTGAGGATATTAGGGAACGGCGGAGTTCTGGCATTGTCCAAGATATTCGCCCTCCTGCTGGCGGCCATTGCCGTGAGCATGATCCACCGGGGGATAGTGGCGTTCGTGGGATAGCGATTGATAAAGAACGGGCGGGCCTGAAGGCCCATCCCTGCAGAAAGGAGGAGCGTTATGTGGTTATGCACTCACTGCCGGCACCTGGAGATATCGGAACAGAAGCCTGAGCGATGTCCCATTTGCGGCGCGGGCCCGGATAAATTCGTCAGGCACGAAAGCAGCAAGATCAAGGGCAGCTTGACGCTGAAGAACCTGCAGGAAGGCTTCACGGCGGAATCCAAGGCCAACATCCGCGACCAGGCCTTTGCCATCAAGGCCGAGCAGGAGGGCTTCCCCGCCATTGCCGGCTTGTTCAGGGCTGTGGCGGAGTCAGAGGCCATACACGCCTTCCACCACCTGCGTCTGCTGGGGGCCATCGCAGACACCCAGGAAAACCTGCAGGCAGCCTTCGAGAGGGAGAACTATGCCACCGACACCTACCCGGAGTTTATCAAGACGGCCACTGAAGAGGGCAACGCGCAGGTGGCGACGATATTCAGCTACCACCGGGACGTGGAAAAGGGCCACGCCAAATTGTATGAGAAGGCGCTTGACCGCATGATGGATCCCGAGGGCGTGGACTACTACGTGTGCAGTGTTTGCGGCTACGTGAGCGTGGGTGTGGCCCCGGACGAGTGCCCAATCTGCAACGCACCCAAGGATAAGTTCAGGCGCATCGATTAGCATGCCGCAGATGCTGGCGGCCGGTCCGACAATCTCAGCCGTGCAGCCTTGAATACATCCGTTCCAGGTCTTCCAGCCACAGGGCGGGTTCAGCATCCGACGGCATTCTCCAGTCGCCCCGCGGTGACAGGCTGACGGAGCCTATCTTGGGCCCCTCGGGCAGGCAGGTGCGCTTGAACTGGTTGGCGAAAAAGCGGTTGATGAAAACGGCCAGCCACCTGTTGAGCTCCTCCAGCGTGTAGCGCCCGTCGAAGAGCTTCTGCTTCCTGGCTTCATTAGCCATGAAAAGTATCTTGCCGGGACGCATCCCCCAGCGGACAAATGGATACAGGTAAAAATCGGCCAGCTCTACGGGTCCGATGACGTCCTCGCTCCTCTGGGCGATCTGTCCCCTGACCGGCCGCTTCAGCTCGGGAGATATGGGTGTATCCAGCACATCCCTCAGTATCTTCTGCGCGGGTGACCCGGCCAGCTCCTCTTCGGCCACCCAGCGGATGAGGTATTGCACCAGAGTCTTGGGTATGGAGACGTTGATGTCGTAATGCGACATATGGTCGCCCGAGAAAGTGCTCCAGCCCAGTGCCACCTCGGTCAGGTCACCGGTCCCCAGCACGATGGCGTTCAGGCCGTTGGCCCTGTTGAAGAGGAACTCGGTGCGGTAGCGCGCCTGAATATTCTCGAAGACCACGTCCTCGCGGCCGTCATGGCCCAGGTCATCCATGTGCGCCTTGCAGGTAGCGGTGATATCAACCCGCTCGAAACTCACACCAAGGGCTTTACATAAATCAGTGGCATTGTCCCGTGTCCTGCGCGTGGTGCCGAAGCCGGGCAGTGTGCAGGCGGTAACGTTTTTGACCGGCAGTTTAAGATAGTCCATTGTTTTGGCCGCCACCAGCAGTGCCAGCGTGGAATCCAGTCCGCCGGATACGCCCAGCACCACGCGGTCGATGCCTGAGCCGGTCAGCTTTTTGGCCAGTGCGGCCACCTGCATGGCGAAGATGTCACGGCACCTGTGTGTGCGTTTAGCGGGGTCGCCAGGGACGAAGGGGTGCGGGTCGATCGTCCTCATCAGGCTGTTGGCCGAGACGTCGTTGACGGCTGCCTCCACGACGCGGAAGGGTTTAAGGTGCCCGGGCGACTGGCGGAAGCTTGTCAGGGACATGCGGTCGTGCACCAGGCGGTCGATGTCGATATCGCTCACGGTCAGTCCTATCTTGCTCTCGAAAATGCCTGATTCTGCCAACAGGTTGCCGTTCTCGGCGATTAGCGTGTGGCCGCAGAAGACGGCGTCGTTGGACGATTCCCCCATGCCGGCCGAGACGTAGCAGCAGGCGGCCGCGCACCTGCCCGATTCGGAGCTTACCATTGACCGACGCCACTCCGCCTTGGCCAGTACCTCGTTGCTGGCCGAGATGTTGAGCAGGACGGTCGCGCCTGCCAGGGCCTGGTATTCATGCGGGGCCAGCGGGACCCACATATCCTCGCATATCTCCACGCCCAGCATGGCTGAGGGGAATCCCCTCAATGAGACCAGTATACCGGCGCCGAAGGGTACCACCCTTTCCCCCATGTGCACCGTATCGGAGCAGGCGTCCTCGGATGATACAAACCAGCGGCTCTCGTAAAATTCCTTGTAGGCAGGCAGGTATGTTTTTGGAATAATGGCCAGCACCTGGCCCCCGTTGAGCAGTGCGGCGCAGTTGAACACCTTCTGGTCGATGAGCATGGGCAGCCCGGCCACTATCAGCATGCCGCTGTCCGCGCTGCCCGCGGCCAACCGCATCAGCCCATCCTCAGCCTTTGCCAGCAGTGCTTGCTGGTGCACCAGGTCACCGATGGTGTAGCCTGTTACCGACATTTCGGGGAAGGCCAGCACCTGAGCGCCCTTTGACCCGGCCTGTTTGACCATGCCCAGCATGGCCGTTACATTGAAATCGACGTCGGCCACCCGCAGTTCCGGCACAGCCGCGGCTATCCTGAGAAAACCCAGGTCCCTGTTCAGCAAAATCTTGTTTACAGCCATATAATGACCCCCGGATAGTGCAGCCGCCCCGGGCTTTGGCTATAATAAATCGTTGCCGGCATAAAATCAAAGGCAGCCATAACATATTCTAAGGTTTTCGCGGAGAAATTCATATGTTCACACTCGTTTTACTACGCCACGGCGAGAGCACGTGGAACCGGGAGAACCGCTTCACCGGGTGGACCGACGTTGACCTCTCTGACAAAGGCGTGCAGGAGGCCATGCGGGCCGGCACGGTACTGAAGAGGGAGGGATACACCTTCGACCTGGCCTTCACCTCCGTATTGAAGCGCGCCATACGCACGCTGTGGATAGTGCAGGACCAGATGGAACTGATGTGGATACCAGTTAGAAAATCCTGGCGGCTGAACGAGAGGCATTACGGTTCATTGCAGGGGCTCAACAAGTCCGAGACAGCCGCCAAATTCGGCGAGGAACAGGTGCTGGTCTGGCGCAGGAGTTACGACGTACCCCCTCCACCACTTAAAGCGGGCGACCCGCGCGGTGCGGGCAGCGAACCCTGCTACCGGGACCTCAAGCCGGGACAGGTGCCGATGTCGGAGAGCCTCAAGGACACCTACCGCAGGTGTTTGCCTTACTGGCACACATCAATCGCCCCGGCGGTCAGGTCCGGTAAAAAAGTTATCGTCTCCGCCCATGGCAACAGCCTGAGGGCGCTGGTTAAGTACCTGGATAACCTGCCGGAAAGCGAGATAGTTGGCCTCAACATCCCCACCGGCATACCCCTGGTCTACGAGCTAGATGGGAATCTCAAGAAGGTAAGCAGCCGCTACCTTGCAAACGAGCAGGAACTTGAGCAGGCGCGCAAAGCCGTGGCCGACCAGGGCAAAGCCAGGTAGATATCCGTATCGTCATTGCGAGCCCGGAGGGCGCGGCAATCTTGGTGTAACGTACGGGGACAGATTTCTTCGTCGCTGCGCTCCTCGCAATGACGGGGATGTGTTACTCTTCCACCACTGAAATATCCGTGCGGTAGCTGTATTTAATCGCCCTGGAGCGGTCGTCCGCGGATATGCTCTCCTCCCTGTAGATGAGGCCGTCCCTGAACCAGATGACGCGGTCGCTGTATTCCCGCTGCTCCGGCTCATGTGTGACCATGAGGATGGTCTGCCCCAGTTCATCGCACAGCTTGCGCATCAGCCTCAGGACGATGCCCTTGTTCTCCGTATCGAGGTTGGCGCAGGGTTCATCGGCGAAGAGGATTTTAGAGCGGTTGACCAGGGCGCGGGCGATGGCCACGCGCTGCTGTTCACCGCCCGAAAGCTGGCTGATCAGGTGGTGCAGCCGTTCACCCAGCCCCACCCTGGCCATGAGGTCCCCCGTTATTTTCAGGTAGTCCTTCCTGCGCAGTCCCAGCAGCAGCAACGGCAGGAAAGCGTTTTCCAGCGCGTTCAATTCTGGTATGAGGGCGTACTCCTGGAACACGTAGCCCAGATGCCTCAGGCGGAACTCGGCCTTCTGCCAGTCGGATAGGCGCGATATGTCGTTGCCGTCCAGCAATATCTGCCCGGAGGTCGGCGTGTCCAGCAGCGCAAGCTGGTGCAGCAGCGTCGATTTGCCGGATCCGCTGGGACCCATGATCGAGACGAATTGCCCCTGCGGCACCTCGAAGCTAACGCCCCTCAGGGCATGTACCGGGACATGTCCCTCGTAAGTCTTCTTAAGGTTGCTGACACTGATCATGCTCAGATCATCCCCATATTGCCCTGATGATATTTTCGCGCGCCACCCTCCAGGAGGGGATGAGGCCGGCCAGCAGGCTGACCACCAGCATGCTCACCACGCTGGTCATAAATTCCCCCGGCAGTATGGCCAGGCTTACCTTGCCCATGGGGAAGCTGAGCGGGTTGGCGATAAAGTAGGGCCTGATGAAGGCCTCGATAATGGCTATGCCCAGGCCGATGCCCATCAGCGCGTAGAAGAGGGCCAGAAAAACGTACGACATGATGATGATACGTTCACGCATGCCGATGGCCTTCATGATGCCTATCTGGCGCCTCCTGCTGACGGTGGCTATGAAGATGACGATGAAGATGGTCACCCCGGTCACTATCAGGCCGATCAGCAGTATGATCCGCTTGATGATGTCGAAGCTCTGCGCGATACCCAGCACCAGGCCGATGAAGTCCTCCCAGGGCTGGATATCCTGCAACTCTATACCGGCCTCCCTCAGCTTCTGGATGTAGTACGACTCGGGATAGCTCTCGTCGGTCTTGACCAGTATCTGAGACGCCCGGTCGTGGATGCCCAGCACCGACTCCATCTCCTTCTGCGAGACGAAGATGGACATGTCGGAGAGAGGGAATACGGTTGAATAGATGCCCTTGATGGTGTAATCGCGCACCACCCCGTTATGGTAGTACACCGTGATCTCGTCCCCCACCCCAGCCCCCTTGAGCGACTGCACCTCCAGGGCCGCCCCGAATCCTCCCGATATCTCTCTGCCCATTATCACCTGGTCGCGGTCGGAATCGGACAGGTATTCGCCGGCCACCATGTACTTCGAGATGTTGGATACCTCGATGTTCTCTTCCGGGCTGATGGAGGTTATCGGCCAGCTTACGGACCTGAGGTCCTTGCCGGTTTTGTCCGGGTCGTAGGTTACGATGGCCCCGGTGCTGTACCTGGAGCTGCAGCCGATGATGCCGGGTATGGCGTTTATCTTGCGCTTGAGCGACAACACCTGCGTCAGGTACTGCTCGCTGTTGCCCCACTGGTCCTTGCCCGGCTTGATGACAATATTGGAGACGTAATTGCTCTTGGCCTGCTGGTAGATGAGGCCGACCGCCCCGCTCATTAATCCCGAGATTATATTGATCTGCATAAAGGCCACGGCCGCCACCAGGATGGTGAGCAGGAGTGTACCCCTGCTGCCGCGCGTGATGTACTTGTAGAAGAGGAAGACGGCCGCCCTTAAATCGTTCAGCATACTGACTGCTCTGACCCCTCGGTTCATTATATTATACGCCGGGCCTTCAAGTCTGATATTATATTCAGCGCCAAATTTATTATTTAAAGAAGATTGACATGCGAATTTGTATCTTGAGTTACCGCAGCTATCCCTACTCGGGCGGGCAGGGCATCTACATGCGCTACCTGAGCAACGCCCTGCGCGGCCTGGGCCACGAAGTGGACATGATGTCGGGCCCACCTTATCCCATCGTAGACGATGGGGTCGGCCTGATTAAATTGCCCAGCCTTGACCTCTACCGCTTCGGCTCCTGGCAACGGCTGTTTATCGATCCCCGCAAGCTCAACACCGCGGCCAACTTCACTGAGTGGGGCGGCATAACCACCGGTTATTTTTCCGAACCGCTGGCCTTCGGCATGCGGGCCTACCGCTACCTGTGCAGTGACGGTGTTAAAAAATACGACGTAATACATGACAACCAGACCATGGCGTGGGGCATCGCGGACATCCAGAAGGCGGGCTACCCGGTGGTGGAAACCATACACCACCCCGTCACCATCGACCGCGACCTGGCCATCAAGTCCGCCAAATCTATCAAGGACAGGTTGGGATACTGGCGCTGGTTCTCCTTCACCGGCATGCAGATCAAGGTGGCCAGGCAACTGCCCCACATCATCACGGTCTCCCAGATGGCCAGACACCACATCCACGAGATATTCGGCATACCCGAATCCCGCATGAAGGTCATCTATAACGGCATAGATTCAGATCTATTCAGCCCGTCCGATAATGTGGCCAGGCTGGACAACATGGTCCTCATGGTGATGAGCCGCGACACGGCGGTCAAGGGACTGCGTTTCCTGCTGGAGGCACTGGCCGAGCTGAGGAAGAGGTGGGATTTGAAGCTGGTGGTAGTCGGCACTACACTGGGGGACGGCGTAACCGAGAAGCTGATGGACAGGCTGGGCGTAACGGAGGCGGTGACCTTCCGCAACCAGATCGAGACGTCGGAGCTGATCAAGCTTTACAGGTCTGCCACGCTGGTGGCCGTTCCCTCCACCTATGAAGGTTTCGGCATACCGGCGGCGGAGGCCATGGCCTGCGGCGCGCCGCTGGTGTCCACCACGGCCGGCGCCTTGCCCGAGGTGGTGGGCGACGCAGGCATACTCATACCACCGGCCGATTCGGCAGCCCTTACTGCCGCCATCGCCGGGCTTATGGAAGATCCGGCCAAACGCGCAGAGTACAGCGTACTGGGCAGGAAACGCATCGTAGAGAAGTTTAACTGGAGCAACGCCGCACGGCTGACCGCTGAAGTATACTCGCAGGCGATAGAGGCTACAAGGGCCAAAACGGCGGCTGCAGGCGGTTAAATTCAGTTCAGTCTTGATTTATCTCGCGCATAAATGTAAAATATCATGGTGTTTTCAAGGCAAAGACCAGGTCGTACAACCGGTTAATATCAATGCAGATATGTTTACTGAGTTACAGGGCTTATAAATACTCGGGCGGACAGGGTATCTACGTAAGGTATCTCAGCCGCTCCCTGCAGAAACTGGGCCACAGCGTGGATGTGGTGGCGGGCCCACCCTACCCGGAGCTGGCCGACGGCATCAACTTGATCAAGCTTCCCAGCCTTGACCTTTACCGGCTGCCCGAAAGGAGCCGCTATTTTATCAACCCGAGCAAGCTCAACACCTGGCCCAACTTCGTCGAATGGCTGGGCGAATGCAGCGGTATATTCACCGAGCCGCACACTTTCGGCATGAGGGCCTACGGCATGTTCCGCCAGGACGGCCACCTCAAGAAATACGATATCGTGCACGACAACCAGTGCATCACAGAGGGGATATTCAAGATCAGGCGGATGGGCATACCGCTGGTGACCACTATCCACCACCCCATAACCATCGACCGGCAGCTTGCGCTCAAGGCCAGCCGTTCCGCCTACCGCTCCTGGGGGATAAAACGCTGGTACTCCTTTGCCGACACGCAGATAAAAGTGGCCCGCCGGCTTTCCCATTTCATCACCGATTCCAGGCACTCGCTGCAGGAGATCATGAGCAGCTTCGGTCTGCCACGTGAGCGTTTTAAAATCATTTACTGCGGGGTGGATACCGACCTGTTCAGACAGCAGCCCGGCTCACAACGGCCGGACAACCGCATACTGGTGATAAACAGCGGGGACACGCCGCTCAAGGGCCTTAAATACCTCTTGGAGGCCGTGGCCGAACTGCGCAAGACGCGCGCTGTGGAGCTCACCATAGTGGGTGAGCCGCTGGTCAAGGGGTACACGGAAGGACTGATCGATTCTCTCTGCCTGGGAGATTGCACGAAGTACACGGGCAAGATAGACACGGACAAGCTGGTGGGGCATTATTCCTCGGCCACCATGCTGGTGGTGCCCTCTATTTACGAAGGGTTCGGCCTGCCCGCGGCGGAGGCCATGGCCTGCGGGACTCCCGTCATCTCCACCACTGCCGGCGCACTGCCCGAGGTGGTGGGTGACGCCGGCATACTGGTGCCGCCGGGCGATACGGGCGCCCTGGTGCAATCCATCAAAGCCCTATTAGATGACGAGCCCAGGCGCAAAGAATTGGGAGCCCGGGGCGTGGAGAGGGTGAGGAGACTGTTTAACTGGGACAGCGCGGCTGCCCAGACGGCTGATTACTACCGCGAAGCCATCGAGAGCCAGGGTAAGAATAAGATAAAGGTTGGATAATATAAATGGTAATGGATAACAGCACTACATTCGAGATGCCGGAACTGGAGGCGCTGTTATCCGAACAGTTTCTCCGTCCCACCTTTGAAAGCATCGTCGGCCTGCAGGAGAACCGCGGCTCGGTGCCCGAGGTCGAGGGCGGGCTGGTGGAGCCATGGACCCACGTGGAGTGCGCCATGGCCATAGACGCCGGCAGCTACCATGATGAGGCGGAGAAAGCTTACGAGTGGCTGGCGGGCATGCAGCTGCCGGACGGCAGCTGGTATGCCAACTACAAGGATGGCAAACCCAAAGACATGTACAAGGTCTCACACGCCATTTCCTACATGGCGGTGGGCGCCTGGCACCACTACCTGGTGACAGACAACCGGGCCTTCCTCGACAATATGTGGCCGGTGGTGCGTGGCGCCATCGACTACGTGCTTGATATGCGCGGGCCGAATGGTGAGATATATTGGGCCAGGGATGCAGCCGGCAGCGTCTACCCTACTGCGCAGATAGCCAGTTGCAGTTCATCCTACCTCAGCATCAAGTGCGCCCTGAAGATGGCGGAGTTGATGGGTGAGGAGCGCAGGGACTGGAGCGAGGCCAACGAAGTGCTGCGCACCGCCATACTGGGCATGCCGTTGCCCTACGGCGATCCCATCGACGAGAAGACCATCAACGCCTTTGCCATGGATTGGTATTACCCTGCCCTGTGCAGCGTGATCAACGGGCGGGAGGCGGTCAACAGGATATACGACAGCTGGGACAAGTTCATCGTGCATGGCAAGGGGTCCGTGTGCAACCTTGAGAAGCAGTGGGTCACCGCCGCAGAGAGCAGCGAACTGGCCATTTCGCTGGCGGTGCACGGCGAGTACAAGCAGTCGGCCATGATTTATTACTGGATACACCAGATGAGGGACGAGGATGGGGCCTACTGGTACGGCGTGGCATTTCCCGAGCACGAGATCTGGCCGCTGACCAAGCCCACCTGGACATCGGCGGCGGTGCTGCTGGCGGCCGACATGCTCAAGCCCATGTCAGCAACAAACCTTCTTTTCGACCACCACGGCATCGATCTTCCTTAGGCTGCCCAGGCTGTTGACCATGGGCAGCTCCACGTAACCGCCGTTCCCCAGCGCCAGTTTGTACACCTCCCACGGCGCCTGTCCCCCTTTAGCCGGGTCTGTGTAGATGTCGTGGAAAACCAGCAATCCACCCGGCAGCAGGTGCGGCGACCAGTTGCGGTAGTCCGCGAGCGCAGTATCGTAGCTGTGCCCCCCGTCGATAAAGACCAGTCCCAGCGGCGTGGCCCAGTTCCTGGCGGCAACGCCTGAGCGTGTAACCATGGGCACCACGTTGTCCTCCAATCCCGCCTTTTTCAGTGTTTCTCTCAGCAGGGGGAGGCTGTTTATATTGCCCTCGCGGCTGTCGAAGAGTTCGGGGTCGAAGTAGGGTTGGCCGGGCTGTTGTTCCTCAGACCCGCGGTGGTGGTCTATGGTGAAGAGCGTGCTGTTGTTTTTCCTGCAGGCCGACCCCAGGTAGACCGTGGATCTGCCGCAAAAGCTGCCTATCTCCAGGCAGGGTCCCAGCTTTGATGCGGCCAGGGCCATTTCATACAGTGCCATGCCCTCGTCATCGGCCAGGAATCCCTTGACCCCCGAGGCCAGCGCGGCTATTGGCTTAAGGTCGTCGTTCAACAGGTTACATATCCCGCCTGCGTGATATGAACACGTAGGCATTGATCAGCAGCAGCAGCACGACCACTATGACGATAATGATCCAGATCCAGAAATTGGAAGGGGCCGGCACCGCTCCGGGTTTGGTCTTAACGGCCGGCTGTTTCTGGGGCGGTGTGATATTCTCGGACAGGGTAAATGTGCCCACCGGGCTGGGGTCGCTGATGACCGGCGCCACGGCCTTGACCTGCCAGTAATACGGCGTAGACAGGGGCAACTTGCTCTTCAGTTCATAGCCGGTGGTACTGATCGTTTCCTGTACGATCACATCCTTGAGCTGGGCGTCCCTGGCCAGTGTGAACTCGTAAGTCTCGGCGTTCTTAATAGGAGACCAGCTGAAGCGCATGGGAGGCATGCAGTTGCTGCATATGCCGTCCACCGGCGCCAGCAGCGTCGGTCCCATGTATTCAGAGGTGACCATGAAGCCGGGCCTGACCGAGAAAAACATCGTGGGTGACCAGGGGCTGTGTATGGGGGTGCCCTTCCACGATCTCGATGCGCGCACCATCCAGTAGTAGGAGCGTCCCACTTCCAGATCGCCGGGCGCAATCCAGCAGGACGGGTCTTCCTGGTCGGCTGGGGTAACTATCCATGCTCCCGTGACATCATCGACCGGGGTCATATTCAGCTGCTGGCTGAGCGGCAGGGTGAAGTTGACGTCCTTGGCTATTAATACGTCATAGCCGAAGATATCTCTCAGCGGGCGCCATTTAAAATCGACCTGCTGGGAGCGGCCTGTTACGGGATCAGCCCCGATCAGGCTGCCGGGGGCCGGCGCCGTGGGCCAGGGTCCCAGCTTGGCCACCGAATCGACATACTGCCACAGGCAGCCCTGCTTAAGGGTGAAATTATATAGATGGTTGTCGATAGCCCAGAGCGTATTGTAGGCGTTGGACGAGATGTGCATGGATGTTGGCTCACGTGTGAAAAGAACCTCGTTGGGGCTGCCGGGTAGTGGCAGGTTATCCACGAGCTGGTCCCACTGGGGTGCTGGTGGTACCTTAACCCTGGCCTCCAGCGTGCGATCGACGCCGCTACTGTAGTAGATGGGTGGTTCTGTATCCGTATTCCAAGCACCGTAGAGCACGCTGTTGAGCATGCAGACGCCGTAGAAGCCAAAGTCGGGGGGTTCGAGAGGGTCCCAGTTGGTGCTGGTTTGCAGGGAGTCCCTTCCGCCGCTGCCCTCCATGGTCCAGCGGTAGATTGTGCCATCGTCATCAGTGGTGGCATTGATGCCCGCGTATATGTTTTTGTAGCTATTGTACAGGTCATCCACCGCTACGTGCACATTACCCTGCATGGGCATCTCCATAAGCACAGTGAACTGCGGGTTGAAGGCAGCAAAATCGACCCATGATACGCTGGTATCCGAATTACCCTCGCTGCCAACGAAGACCAGTTCCTTGTCCGAGTTTTCCTTTACGGGGTTGCACACTGTATGTGCAGGAGCCAGCAACCCGGTATTTAGCCTTTTCACGGTTTGCCATGCAGTGCCGCTCTGGCTGAGCTTGCGTAAGTCATAGTCATCCAGCACGTACATGGTGGTTTTATCCAGCAGGGAGATGTCCTTGACAATTGTATCGCTCACCACCTCCGACCAACTTTCGCCCGAGTTGCCAGAGTAGGCTATGTTGTTAGTAAGCCTGTCTGCGAAAATAATTACATTATCGTTACTGCTGACTTCACCCATGATTACACGCAATATTATGTCATTATTGGCGCTGTCCCAGGTCAAAATCCTCTCCCATGTCCTGCCGATTGGATCGCTGGTACTGCGCCATACGCTGTCAAAAGCATAAGTCACCGTAGCATTCTCATTGAGCGAAGCTAAGTAAAGGTTGTTGAGCACGGTGGAATCCAGAGGCTTTTCCAGCGCCGCAACATCGGATAGCCGGCTTAGCTGGGTATTGATTAAGCCGATCTGGTTCCAATTGATCCCATCATCAACACTGTAGGAAAAAGCCGACTCATCCAGCGGCGTACTTGCCAGTTTGGAACGCGGCCATCGGCCAATAACCCAGCCCGTTCCGCCGAGGATTGAATTCTCAGAACTGGTCCCGCAATAGATAGTGGCTTCATCCGCGCTCAATGCCAGCAGCGCGTTGGCACGGCCAGAGTTGGCCCCGCCGGTGGGCGATTTATATTTATCTGATAGCAGCCATGGCAATTGGGACGGGGTAGTGCTGGTGCCCGTGCAATAACTCTGGGGATCGGATACGTGGTAGACCGTTGCCAGTGCCTGTCCCGTGGGGGTCGTCGCACTCCCGGCGAAAAGAGTACCTCCCGTCGTGGTACCTCTATACGTGATCGTGGATATTCGCTGCCCGGATGATATCTGTAGAGTAGTAGGGGTAATATTATAGGCGAGCGCACTGTTGTTGATGAAAAGCACGGCCGAGTTATTAGCTGAGAATATATTTACAAAGACGCTACGCAGGGCCAGGTCTGATGCAACGTAATCAACTGGAAGCACAATATCAGTTCTTATGATTGTGTCCCTATCGGCATTACCGAGGTTAATGGGGTAGTTAGGGTAATCGGTATCCCATGTTGTAGTGTTATAGGTCGGATCATGTTTACCCAGGTGGAGAAACATGCTTGCCGCAGTACATGAGATAACTGCAATTGTCTGGTCCGTAGCATAGGCCGGGGAGAATCTGACGGATGTGATGCCTGAAGAAGCAGGCACGAAGCCGGGCAAAACGAGTGGATCGGTACCCCACCCTGCACCCCATGAGCCGGCCGTGCTGGAAGTCAGGGTAAATAGCCGGCCCCCGGCTCCAGCTGTTCGGCGTGTGCCCACCACGATATCACGGTTTTGATTGTTTGACCCGTATGGCACAGAGATATCAAGGCAACTGATATATTCATCAGCCCCAAGAGCAGGGAAAGAAGTGGTCTGCCATGTTCCACCGCCATCAGGTGAGAAAAACAGGTTCTTGGGACCATTGGGCACACCGCTACCGTCGGTAACTGCCAGCACGAATTTTACGTCATCAGGGGCCACAAGCACATTCCACAAAGGAGGAAAAGCGTACGTGCTATTTGCGGGATTGGTCAGGCTGGTATTTGCCTGCCACGTATACCCGGCATTGGTGGATTTGTAGAACCCGTTATTGGCGGTATCCACGGCATAGAAGGTGGTGCTATCCTGCCCCAGCGCGTAGGAGTTAATACCTAAAGGCCTGATGAACATGCCGTTGGAACCATCAGAAGGCGTATCCACCACGTTCCATGCCAGCGTCTTGCTGGTAGCTGCGCCGATTTCACCGGGGGGAACCAGCATGCAGGTTACGGCTATAACAGAGACAAGCAGGATAAACGAATATGACCGGCGTACAAATTTCATCAAATATCTAATAACCGTACCCCGTTAAGAGCGCTGTCTAAAAAATCAATATGGAATAGATTTATTTGAAATCTACCATAAATAGCGCCCTATTTGCAAAATGGCAAATCGCATGTTAGATTAAACTAAAGGGGTGTAGACGGATGATCCAGATTATTGAACCGGGACAGGGCTCGGTCCACGATAAGGGAGTAAACGATTTGATCAGCCGGTTGATGGATGGCAGCATCGAGGAGGTGCGCCCTGTGCTCGATGTCACCCGGGAATCAGGCGTCAGGTACCCCGAGGTGGAGCCTATCCTGGGCAAGACATCCGAGGAGGCTGTTCCCATATTAGACTCGCTGGTCAGCGAAGGCAGCCTGGAGTCCCGCTATTTCGACAGGCTGATATTCTGCCCCCAGTGCAACTCTATGAACCTCCGGCCCAGCATACGCTGTCCCAAGTGCGAATCCGGCAATATCGCGCGTGGCAGGGTGATTGAGCACCTGTCATGTGGAAGGAACGGCCTGGAGGAGGATTTCCTGCAGGGCGGTAAATACATATGTCCACACTGCCACAAGCCGCTCAAATTTCTTGGCACGGACTACAGGAGCCTGGGTGTTAACTACAAGTGCCGCAATTGCGGTGTGCTGGCCAATGATATAGGGCTGAAGTGGCAATGCCTCAAGTGCTCGCTCTTTTTCCCCGACGAGGAAGCTGTAATCCACAATGTGAATTCTTATGTGCTGAATGAGATAAGCAGGAGCCGCATCGCTTTCGACATGGGGTCCAAGAGGAGGCTGGTGGACTTCCTCAAGGGCCAGGGATACGAGACATTTGAGGCGGCCCGGGTCACCAGCAAGGCGGGGTCCGGCGCCACGCATGTCATGGACATCCTGGCCAGGCGGGACGACGGATTCCTTGAATTTGTCATCGGCGTTGGCGTGGCCTTCGCCAGGGATTCCGAGGATGTGGGGCTTGAGGACGTGTTCAGGTTCGACAACAAGGTGTACGACCTGGGCATACACGACAAGGTCATGCTGGCGCTACCTTCGCTCAACGGCGAGGCCCGGCAGTTCGCCCGCAGGCAGCGCATCAAGGCCTTTGACACCAAGGACCTGGGGGATTTCCTGGACGGTGTGAAAAACATTGCCCCGCATCCTGTGAAGAAGGTGCCCTTCAAATTTGAAACAAAGTTTAAATTTATAGAATACCTGCATAAGCAGGGTTACAGGACGGAGGAGAAAGCCAGGATCCCCGGCCGCTCGGGGGCAGAATATACAGTTGACGTGGTGGCCTATTTTGATGACGGCCTGTTTACCCATACAATTTCAGTGGGCATACTCTCCAACCCTGCGGGTGTAGGCTTGGAGGCGGTATCGGCCTATGATACCAAGGCTTATGATATAGGTATACATGACAAGGTACTGCTGGCCTGTCCGGTGCTTACACAGGAGGCCATGCTTTTCGCCGGCCAGCAGAAGATCAAGGTCATCGAGGTTGCCGATGCGGCAGCCCTGTCCTGACAATAATTAGATATATCACGAGGTACTCATGGCTATTAATCCGAATGATGCCAAGGCGAAAGGGGGTCCCCCGGGCGGGTCGGCCCAGCCGGGCATTGCCAAGCTGAACCTGCAATATTCAGCGCCCATGCCGCAGGCCATGGCATTGATACCTGAGGACGTGGCTAAGAGGTACAAGGTGTTGCCGCTGGCTCTGGAGAATAACACGCTGCGGGTTTTCATGGCCAATCCCAGCGATATACTGACCGTTGAAAACCTGTCTATTTACACCCGGAGGCGCATCGAGCCGGTGGCCGCCTCGGAGGCGGATATAAAGGAGGGCATCGATTACAATTACCGCGCCCTCAGGGATGCGTCCGTACTGGATCCTGCCGCAGGCGCAGCTCCTGCGCGAAAAGTTCAGGGTGCGGCCGGGCCTGTAGTTGTGCCTGATGCACAGGGAGTTGCCGGACCCAGCGTTGCGCCGGGTGTGAAGGGAGTGGCCAAACCTGCCCAGGTTGATGGGATGTCCGACATGTACCAGTATGACGACCGGGTACTGCCGCCAGAGATAACCAGCGATTCTCCCATTGCGCACCAATTGGACAAGCTGTTGGATGAGGCAGTCACAGCCAGGGCGTCGGACATACACATCGAGCCGGACGAGACCAGCGTGCGCATACGCTACAGGATCGACGGCATATTGCACCCGGTGTCCTCGCTACCGCTGACCGTGCACACAGGCCTCATTTCACGCATCAAGATTCTCTCAGACATGAATATAGCAGATCACCGGCGGCCGCAGGACGGGCAGTTTTCATTTGATTCTGATAACAAGCATTTAGACGTCCGCGTGGCCACCGTGAATACGGTCAACGGCGAGATGGCCGTGTTAAGGATTTTGGACAAGTCCATGGCTGCGCTGGCCCTGCCCCAGATAGGATTTTTGCGTGAGAGCCAGGAGATGTTCGAGCAGATGCTGATGATGCCCTACGGCATGGTGCTGATCAGCGGCCCTACCGGGGCTGGCAAGACCACCACGTTATATGCCGCCGTCAACTCGCTGGACAGCGTGGGCAAGAACATCATAACCGTGGAGGACCCCGTCGAATACCGCTTCTCAAATATCAACCAGATACAGGTCAACATCAAGGCCGGCCTGACCTTTGCCAGCGGCCTGCGTGCAATAGTGAGGCTCGACCCCGATGTCATACTGGTGGGCGAGATACGCGACGGTGAAACAGCGCTGATAGCCGTCCAGTCGGCCCTCACGGGCCACCTGGTGTTATCCTCGGTGCACGCTAATGACACGACGGGCGTGATTTTCCGGCTGATCGACCTGGGGGTAGAGCCGTTCCTTATCAGTTCGGCCATCATCGGCATCGTGGCCCAGCGCATGGTGCGGCGTGTCTGTCCCCACTGCGCGCGCAAGGTGACGGCGCCCCTGGTGGAGCAGATGGCCTACGAGAAAGAGATGGGCGAAGCGAGGACGGAGTTTATGTACGGCGAAGGATGCCAGGCCTGCGTATATACCGGCTATCTCGGCCGCACTGCCATATTCGAGATATTGACGGTGACCGACAACATCCGCAGGTTAATGGTGGGCGGGGCCAGCAATACCGACATCAGGGCCGCGGCGCTCAGCGAAGGCCTGGTGCCCATCGCCCGCTACGGTATGATGAAGGCCAAGGCCGGCGTCACAACGCCCTTCGAGGTACTGCGCAACGCCTATACCATTACCTAAGTACCGCTACGTAGTACCATAGTACTACTCCAAATGTGACTAATATTCTATTTACATTTAGTACATATAATGTATTATTGTAAACAGGGGTACTGCATTGCAGGCATGCCGGGCGTTTATTTGTATGCGCCTGCAAGGACATAGAAATGGACTACGAATATATCGGTTACACCGCGGAAAGGCGGGTGGTCAAGGGCAAGATCGCCGCTGTGGGAGAAAGGGAGGCGGGGAACAGCCTGGCGGCCAGCGGCTACCAGATACTCAGCCTGAAGCCCGTGGGGGGACCGGCGATTGCGGGGATGCCCTCCTTTTTCGAGAAGGGGGCCAAGCTCGAGGAGATTATACTATTCTCACGCCAACTCGCCCTGCTGCTGGAATCGGGAGTGGGCATTGTTCAGAGCCTTGACCTGCTCAAGTTACAGACCACCAACAAGGCCCTGGCCAGTATGCTGGAAACCGTAATATCCGACCTGCGTGCGGGCAACCCGCTGTCGGTAGCCCTGGAAAAGCATCCCAAGGCGTTCAATACGATGTACTGCAAGATGATAGCTGTGGGTGAGCAGACCGGTCAATTGGAGAGCGTGCTGCGCAACCTCGCCAATTATTCCGAGCAATCCGCAGCGGCCGCGCGCAAGATAAAGCAGGCCATGACCTACCCCATTATAGTGCTGGTGCTGGCGGTGGCCGTGGGTTTCCTGGCTGTTACCTTTGTACTGCCTCCCATTATGGATATGTTCAAGACCCTGGGTGGCGATCTGCCGATCATGACTAAGGTACTCATTGCCTTTGTCACCTTCATGGGCAGTTACGGTGTGTATGTAATGCTGGCGGTGCTGGCCGGATGCCTGCTGCTTTACATGTACACCAGGACGCCCGCCGGCGCGCTGCAAAAGGACAGGTTCATGCTGAAGATACCTGTGCTGGGCAGGCTCAACCTGATAAATACACTGGCGCGTGTCTGCCGCAGTATCACCATCCTCTTCCGGTCCGGCCTGCCCCTGCCTGAGATACTCAAGCTAACGGCCGAGTCGAGCGGAAACAGGGTCATCTCAAGAGCGCTGATGGACGTGGAGTCCGATATCATCAAGGGTGAGGGTTTTGCAGCGTCGATGGGCAGGTATCCCGAGTTTTTACCGCTCATGGTTGAGATGACGCGCGTGGGAGAGGAGACGGGAAACCTGGACAACACCCTCAACATAGTGGCAGACAGCTTCGAGATCGAGGCAGCCGACAAGTTAACGACAGTGCTTGGCATGATCGAGCCTGCCATGACCATCATTATCGGGTTGGCAGTGGGTTTCCTGGCGCTCTCAATTTTCGTCCCCATCTACTCCAGCATGAGCTTGATCGGAGGATAACGGTGATTTCCTTGAGTGTACGCAGGTCGGAAAGGGGTGTTACTCTCGCCGAGGTGTTGATTGCCCTGCTCATTCTCGGTTTTGTGGGTGTGGCGGTGATTGCTGGTGTTTTCACGGGAGTCAAGGGCAATGAGACCGCGCGCACCCGTATCACGGCTGAAAGCCTTGCGCGAAGTGAGCTTGAATACATAAACTCGCAAGACTATGACACTCTTTATCCGGGTACGCCCACTCCCTCGTCCTGGAATTACAAATTGCCCGATGAACATCCAAGATGGGACGAGTTGCATACAGGCCAGCCGTGGGATTACACCGGATATGAGATAACCGTGTCATCGGTAGAAAAGGCCGCTGGTATACAGGCAATCATAGCAGCGGTGAGATATGTAAATGGCCCGGATCCGGATGATCCGGTTCTAACAATTGAGACATACAGGGCGAAATATTAGTAATTCAGCATTATATGGGGAAGTTATTAGTGATGGATTACACAAAGCGTAGCGGATTTACCCTGGTTGAGTTGCTAATTGTGGTAGCTATCATTGGGGTACTGTCTGTAGCAGCTGCCATGACGATCAGCCTGGTTATGAAGACCAGCACCACTGTGATGGAGCAGAACAGAGAACTGGGAGAGGTGCACATGGTAGGCAGTTGGATTACAAGGGATATTAAATACGCCACCGCTGTGCAGACAACCGATGGTGATATCTTATGCTCGATGCAACGTTCCGTGGGCGAAGGATTTGCTACCGAGAATGTGACTTACCTGATTGATGCCAGTGAACGTAGCATAAAGCGCATGAGCCAACTTGGTGGTGATCCTGCTAAGACAATGACCATTGCGCGTTCCATTGATGGCAGCGGCACAACCTTCACATGTGAGAACCTCACCACTAAATATTTCAATTTAACTGTTACCGCTGATTACAACAGTGTCGGTAATCCCGGTGTGACCAGGGTTTACAAAATAAGCCAGGGGTACTAAGCAAGCGAGGGCGTGCTTAATATGTTTAGTAAATTGATATGGAAGAGATTGAGGGACCAGTCGGGCATGGTTATGCCAATGGTGATGATGATCATGGTGCTGGCATTATGCATAGTTGCACCCGGGTTGGTGGCGGCGGGAACCACGGCTAAGATCAACAGAGATTTGGAATCCAGCACAATGGCATACTATGCCGCTAAAGCTGGTATGGAAGATGCTTTCTGGAAAATTCAAACGATGAGAGCCGGAGACGTACCGGTGCTTAATAATATTACGGTGAACAATATGACAGTGGAGCGCACGCTGGACACAGTTGTACCTCTGGGTTGGGATCTCAATGTACGCAAGGTCACATCAATAGCCAGGGTCGATGGTGTGGAAAAAGCCAGGATATTCGCGGCGGTAGATATTTATTGTAACCCGGAAATTCCTGGGACTCCAGGCAGCCCCGCCACCCCGGGAGTCACCGGGTATCCGTTCGATTACGCTATCGCCGCCACGGGCGGACTCGAGAACGTGGATCTTAAAGTAGATAGCAACTCATTAGTAAGGTCCGGACCGGTGGATGGTTATGCAGATGTATATGCTGGCGGTGGCCTGGATGTGGATGGCAGCGTGCATGGCAAGGGATATTATACGGGCACGGTTGAAGGGTGTGCCAAAATCCAAAAAGGGTGCGAGCAAACCGCTGCGCGCGCCTTTCAGACGCTTGATGAGACCTGGTACCTGCAGCAGGCACAACTGGGCGGTTATTGGCCCAGCAGTCCTGCACCGGCAGGTTGGCCAAATCTCACTTTACCGCTTGCCACCCCGTATGGAACAGAAAGATATGATATCAGTGGCACAGTTACTTTGGGTGGTCCAGGAAATATTTCATATATCAACGGGAACCTCAACATAAAGGCGGGAGGCAAGGTCATATTGAAGGGCGTGGTATGGGTAAATGGCTGGATTACGTCTAACGCCAACTCCGAAATCCGGGTGGACCCGGCTAACCCGGGTAAGCAATATTACTTACTGGCGCATGGGGCACCGGCGGATCAACATAATATTAATATTGAATCAAATACCGATGTTATTGCCAACAGCAACCTTAATTTAATATCAGATAATGGGACTGTAACACTTCATAGCAATGTAGGCGACCAGAGTTCCCCAGCCCTTTTAGGCATCGTATATGCCCCCAATGGCCACATTAAATTTGATTCCAACTCCTGGGCCATTGTCACCTCTGTAATTGGAAAAAGCGTCGTACTGGACAGCAACTCCATGGTCATTTATGATACTAACCTTGGAAATAATCCGGTCGAAGGTTTTGAACTTAACGTAGCTCCTACTGAGGAAACCCCAGGGACGAATGCGGCCCCGGCTTACACTACGCTGCTGCTCAAGAATATTAGTGGGCAGTAGCAGGCAGTTCAGCCTTCTTATTTTGAAAGTCAGCAAAGCACCTTCTAGGCAGTATATGTGCCCACAGCGTGACTAAACCACATTCCAGATTACCTGATGAGACGCCTCAGACCCGGGGATCAATTCGGCAACGGTAACTTTGGAATAATGCTAATATTTTGCAACAATGCTAATATTATGGTATTGCGCCCGGTGAAAGCCAGGCACGGTGTTAATAGACATGTTGAATAAAAGAGGGGATAGGCAACGGGGTGTCTCACTCATTGAGGTCCTGGTTGCGCTTTTTATCCTGTCTGTTGTAGGTGTGGCTATTTTGGGTGGGGCATATGTAAATGTTAAGAGCACAGGGGCGTCCCGGGATAATATCCGGTCGGAGGGTTTGGCGAAATACGAACTGGAATATGTGAAGTCCGTTGCAACGAATAACTGGAGCGGGATTGTCAATCAGGTCAACCCCTATACCATCCCCTCTTCCCAGGGCCCGTTATGGGATCCTACTCACAACGGCAGCGACTTGCCTGCCATCTACAACGGCTACACTGTGACCATAACCATCAGCACCCTGCCAGGATATGACAGCAACATACGCAAGGTGAATGCGGCGGTTAACTACCAGGGGAAACAGGAAGCCAGCATTGATACCTACCTGGTGAACAGTCAATAGAGTTTGTGCGTAAAGCATAGGTAATGAAGATAGTACTTAATATTTCAAGCGGTAATAAACAGGGCTTTACGCTGGTAGAGATACTGCTTGTTATCGCCATACTCGGGGCAATAACAGGCGTTATGGCTATGACCTTCGGTATGGTCACGCGCACAACCACGACCGATACTGCCCAGAATCTTATGATGAGCCAGGTGAACCAGGCGGCTAATTGGATAGCCAGGGATGTCGGAAGTGCCAGCAGTGTGACGACTGACAATGGGACCGTTCTATGCTCGGTGCAGCGCTATGTTTGGGACGGTAACGATATAACCGGCACCACCACAATCGACTATATTGTGACAGGGGGCATCCTGCGCAGGAAGGTAAACGGCAGCATCGGGACACCTGTCGCGCAGTTCATCAGCTACCCCGATGCAAGTACCACTTTCACACTTGCGCCGTCCTCGCCATTCCAGACTAATACCTATATACTTAAGTTGCGGGCGTCTTACAAGAATGGTGAGTACAAGCAGGAATACAAGATCAGCCAGAGGGCTCCATGATTGAAGGCGGGTGCAAATGATAAAGATAATAGCGGCATCTTTGAAAAGGGGACATAGTGGCATGGCTCTTCCCATGGCGCTGGTACTGTTGGTTGCGGCATCGCTGATAGTGGTGCCAAGCCTGTTGGCTGTACAATCCCTGGTGACCATTAACAGCAATGTTAGTAAGGATACGATGGCCTATTATGCCGCTGATGCAGGCATAGCTGACCTGGTTTGGAAATACAAATATAGTACAGCGCCAACATCATCCTATACCTTAAACAATGTTGATGGCATGAATGTGGATGTGTCGCTGGTTAAGACCAGCGGGCAGGACTACTACTGGGTGTCGAGCGCACCGTCGGGGACAGCAAGCAAAGCACAGGTCTACGTGCATGTACGGCAGACCGGCTCACAGGGCAACAACGTCTTCGACCAGGCGGTTGCCAGCCTGGGCGGGGATATTACACTGAGTGGTGGTCTTGATTGCTTGGTGACATCTGACGATGTTTTAGTTATTGACCACTGTAATGATAGTTGGACAAGAATAGCGCATAAAGGGGATATAACCTGTGATACCGATGACAATATTAAGGAACAAACACAGTATTATGATGATGGTAATAGTTCAAAGTTCGCAATAAAAAAATCCGCAATTGTAGAAGATCTAGCATACCATGATGTGGGCACGGATAATATCTCGGGTTATGAATATATTTCATTATGGGTATATTCTCCCAGCAGGTCTTTTAATGCTGGCGACTTGCAACTAATAATAGCAACCGCTAATGCTGTTAAGGGAACACGTGAATTACTTGATTTGCCGTTAATACCTAAGGGAACCAACGGAAATGGGACTAGAATTTCGCTTACAATTAACAATCCTGCCAATTTTGGTGCGCTACACTCTATTGGCATTCGCCAGGCGATAGACGTCATAAGTACGGATACCAATTTATATATCGATGAAGTCATCGCAACCAATAACTTGTCTAAAGACCCACCCAACACACCTAATAATGGAAATATATATGCTAATGGTAATTTGAATCTGTCCGGGGGGACAGTGGATGGTAATGCTTCTGCAACGGGTTCCGTAACTGTTAACCAGTGGAATGCCAAATTATGGGGCACCAAAACTTCAGGTGCATCCCCCTTCGTTCCGCAGGCGATCAACATCGACCAATATAAAAATGAGGCTAATATAAAAGGTGGAACAGTTTATCCGACATTGAATACGGCATGGAATACTTCTGATCTGGGTCAGATCACGGTTAATGGTAATGCAAATATAAATTGGTCTTCATATAACATCACCATGGGACCTGCCTGGATAGGCGGTAATCTTAATATAAGCACCAACACTATCACCATGGGTCCCACCTACGTTGTCGGAGATATGGCTGTAAGCGGTAGCTCAAAAGTCACTTTAAAGGGTACTGTATATGTGGGAGGAAAACTTGTGATATCGGGCAGTGCCCTTGTTCAGGGCCCTTATACGATAGTAGCCAAATCAATAGAGGTGACCGGTGATTCAGGCGTACAAATTGCCAAAGGAAACGTGCCATTTATTATAGCCTATAACGGCGATTTCAAAATTTCTGGCAGTTCACAAATAGCTGCAGTGATATATGCACCAAATGGTACTGCCTATATAAGCGGTGGCACGCCTGACGACACTGGCTATAATGTATATGGCGCAGTTGTTGCTAAAAGCGTGGTGATGTCAGGCAGCACTACGGTTAAATATATGACCGGCATCCAGACCTTGCCCTGGCCACCGGGCTGGGGCCTTGGTGGTGGCCCGGCTGGTGGGGGAGGTACTCCTGAAACAACCGTTGTGGGCTATGACTACCGTTGAATGCCGGCATTGAGTTTCCCGTATAGTTTTCATGTATAAATAGGAGTTAATACCTTTAAGAATAAATATTGTGGCACCGCCTGTAGAAGCGCCTAAGTCAACAACGAGCAGTATATTGCAGCGCCTCTATCGCCTCAGTACCTCCGCTGTTAATTAAGTGCCTCCTTTTACAGGTTGCCGCGTTCTTCGGGCCCGCTAAGACGGGGCTAAAAGAACAAATTCCAAACAGTAGAGAAATTCCACAGGCAAGATATTGATATTGTCTAATACAGTGAAGCGCATCACTGCGCTGTCCCCCGAGAAGATGGGCGCTGTCGCCGGGGTGGCCGCATTTGCACTTGATTTGAGGTTGTAGGCTGGCAAAATAGCCCGGTTATGGTAATTTGTTGTGCCGGTCTGGGTACAATGTTATAATCCCTTCATAGGAAAATACTATGAAAGTTCGTAATGGTTTTATTGCGTCACGATTTAAACTCAGCAAAGATGGCGTCGATTATGAATTTGAAACTGCCGAAGAGGGCGGATATGTAGTTCGCGTTCCATTGTACCCGTCCTGCGTTTCTGAAGGGGACTCATTTGAGCAAGCTCTTCCAAATATAGAGGATGCACTGCTGGGTTGTCTATTAACGGCTCGTGATCACAAGCTTCCAATTCCACCCCAACTAGAATCGTTTATGCGCCAAACCGCTAAGTCTTAATTTATGTCCCGCAAGCTTCCTTCCTTAAAAGCGCCTGAATTAGTCAAAGCTTTAGGCAAAGCAGGTTGGCAGCCTGATCGTCAAACGGGTAGCCATATTATCCTGGTAAAAGAGGGTGCTGATCGGCCTATACCGGTTCCCCGCCACAATAAGACTCTAAAAACAGCCTTCGCGATGAAATCATAAAACAGGCTGGCCTTACCCGGGAAGATTTCATTAAGCTTCTTTATATTGTATTGAAGGCAAATCAGGTTGCCACACCCTCCGGGCTCGCAAAGTCGAAATAAAATCTGTATAGCAACCGCATACCTATCAGGCTGTGCAACTGGTGCCGTGTTGAATACAGTCGGTTTTCATGTATAATAGGAATAAATACCTTTAAGAATAAATATTGTGGCACCGCCAGTAGAAGCGCCTAAGTCAACAACGAGCAGTATAGCGCAGCGCCTTCCGCGCCTCAGTACCTCCGTCTGGCTGATCCTCATACTGTCTATATTCCTGATCATCATGGTGCCCATGGTTACCTCCTACCTTGACCAGGTTTCACAACAGGCTGCCGTACAGTTGCAGACAAACCTGGTCCAATCGCAGATAGACGCATTGAAGATCAAAATGGCATCGCAATCCACCGTCACGACCGAGGCGGCCAAAATGAAGGCGGACATGGAAGCGGCCAAAGCGCAGTACAAAAGCGTAGACGACAACGCCGGGGTCTCGCAGATACTCATGGACCTGGCCTGGGACTACGACATCACCATAATCGGCATGTCTGTCTCGACATCGATGGGCAAGATGGCGGGCGCCGACTACCCCATGCTCAGCTATTCCCTCAGCCTGACCGGCCAGGTGGCCAACTTCCAGAATTTCCTTATAGCCGTGGGCAACAAGCTGCCCTCCAGTCAGTTCAACAACGTCACCATCAACCCGGCCACGGTGGAAGGTGAACTGGATAACGCTTCTATAAGTATGCAGGTTTACTGTAATAACTGATTTCAGGATTTGGTTAGCAGTATGCTCACAGTAAATATCGAAGACGGCTCGGTAAAGATCACATCGCTAAAGGGCAAGCGGGTGGTATTTGCAGCAGAAGCCCCGCTGCAGGCAGGATGGGTGCGCAACGGCGTTGTTTTCGAGAAGGGCCACGTAAGCCAGGTGATCAGTATGGTGCTTGCCCAGTACAAGATAACTGATAAAGAGGCGGTGGCCGGCGTCAGCGGCATACAGTCGATCTACCGTGTGGTGTATGTGCCCAAGCTCAGCCCGGCCCTGATGGCCGAGGCTGCCCGCAAGGAAATGGCACGGGCCATACCGGTCCCCCTGGCATCGCTTTACACTTCCTGGACCGAAGTGAAAACGTCGGACATAGAGGTCGCCCTCTGCCTGTTAGGCATTCCCCACGATAACGTCAATTCGGTCACGGAGACGCTCAAGCTATGCGGGCTGCAGCTCAAATACCTTGAACTCAAGCCGCTGGCCGTTTCACGCGTTATCGATGAAAAAACCGCCATCGTGATCAATGTTCAACCCAGTTCCTTCGATATGATTGTCATCAGCAACGGGCTCCCCGAGCTGATGCGCAGCCTGCCCTTCCCGGGCGGTGCTGCCATGAGCGACGGCGACAGGGCCAGGATGGTCAAGGAAGAGGTGGACAGGACCATCAATTTCTACAATTCCGGCCATCCCAGCAGCCCGCTGGGCCAGCAGACATATTGCGTGGTAAGCGGCATACTGCGCGAGACCCTCTCCATGGTTATGGGCTACCCGGTTAAGCCGGCTCCGGCCCTGCTTGCCTACCCGCCGGAACACGATGCCAACGATTTTATCGTCAACAGCGGGCTGGCATTGCGCACCATCAGTCAACTGACAAGGGTGAATATCAATGTAATGCCGGGCACGGCACCTGCCGCCAGGCCGGCTGCAGCGGGCATCAACCCGGCGCCGCTGGTAGCCTTGGGCCTGTGCGCGGTGTTGGCGCTGGGCATGTGGTTAATGGGCGGCATGGCGGAAAAACAAACCTCCGACATGCAGTTGCTGATGAACGAGAAGAACACGCAGTTGAGCAGCATGCAAAAGCAATACCGTGACGCGACAGAGCAGACTACCAAGGCGAGCGATACCTACCAGCAGGCACTTACCCGGCTTAACGCTCCAATCAAGGCCCTTGCCGTCGGAAGGGGCCTGGTCAACAGCGGGCTGGGGCAGGTGTTCGCCACGCTGCCGGCCACAGTGTACCTGACCAGCGTCGGCGACGACGGAAGCACCATAGATGTGAAAGGTTCGGCCCCCAGCGAGGAGATAATGCTCAATTATGCGCGTGACCTGAGGGCCTCGGGGCTGTACAGTCTGGTCATGATAAGTTCTGTCAGCACCAGCACATACACGGAAGTGACATTCACCATGCAGTTGACCGTAAAACAGTAGCCGCGCTTAAGATCAAACCAAGATGCACATCGACGAGTTATTGAAGCTGGCGGGGGAGGGCAGGGCCTCGGACCTGCACCTCATCGTGGGCGTGCCGCCCCTCTTCCGCATAGACGGGGAGTTGCGCCCGGCCGAGGGCCTGCCCGTGATGAGGCACGAGGACATCGACCACCTCTTCAACCAGATTGCGCCGGCGCGGCAGAAGGACATTTTTACTAAAGAGTTTGAGGTTGACTTCGCCTATTCCCTGCAGGGAGGGGGTCGTGGCAGGTGCAATGCCTGCTGGCAGCAGGGCTCCATCAGCCTTGCCGTGCGCCTGCTGCCGCAGCGCATACCTACCGTGGACGACCTCGGCCTGCCCGATATGTGCAAAGAACTGATCAACCGCCCGCGCGGCCTGATACTGGTCACCGGGCCTACCGGTTCGGGCAAGAGCACCAGCATCGCCGCCATGCTCAACCACCTCAACAACACCATGAAGCGCTACGTCGTGACCATCGAGGACCCTGTGGAGTACGTGCACCCAAATATAAAATGCGCCTTTTCCCAGAGGGAACTCGAGCAGGACACGCGCTCCTTCGTCAATGCACTCAAGTACGTGCTCAGGCAGGACCCGGATGTGATATTGGTGGGTGAGATGCGCGATATCGAAACCGCCTCGGCCGTATTGACCGTGGCCGAGACCGGCCACCTTGTGCTGTCCACCGGGCATGCGCCCAGCGCGGCCCAGTCGGTGGAGAGGATAGTTGACATGTTCCCGCCGCACGAGAGGAGCATGGCGCAGGCCCGCCTGGCCTCGACCCTTATTGCGGTGTTCAGTCAGGTGCTGGTGCCGCGCGTCAGCGGCGGCAGGGTGGCGGCGGTGGAGATAATGCTGGCTAACCCGGCGGTCAAGAACCTGATACGTGAGGGCAAGCCCTTCCTCATCCCCAACACCATACGCACCAGCTCCAACATAGGTATGAAGACCCTTGACGATGCGCTGGTGGACCTTTACCGGAAGGGGATCATTACAAGGGAATACGTATTTGCATTCTGCCAGGACGCCGATGATGTCAATAAGTTGCTGAGGGCCACTTGAGTACCCGGTTAAAATAGAAGGGTATCAAAGCAAAAATATATTAAGAGGCGCGAACACCAGTTCGCGCCTCTTAATGCTATAATTTGTTATGATTGGTCTACGGATATGAAGTCTGTGTAACTTTGCCAGTAGCAGTGTCAATTGTATAAGTGCCGTTGATCGGGTTCAGGATATAGGCTGCAAGCGTTGTACTGTTCACTGCGGACGGTGCTGCATGGCTGCCAGCAGTGTTATCGTACATGTAAGCTGCCACTGCAGTCTGTACGTTCGCCAGTTCAGTAGCTGCCGCCTCATTATGACCTGCGCCGATGTACTTGGTCACGTTGAGAATCACCACCGCAGCCAGGGTGCCCAGGATGGCGATGACTACCAGTAACTCGATGAGGGTGAAACCTTTATTGCCGTACTTGAAAAACTTCTTCATATTATTATCCTCCTTTATTCTATTGTATGTCCGTACCGACCTCACCGGACTTTTCTTATTGATACATTAGTTATACACTAACGTTATCCCAAAGGTCAATAGCCTGTACTGGTTCAGTAGATACCGGACACATCCCTACTCTTATTTTCGCTATGTTTTTGTTCCAGAAATTGTTTCGGCGTCAGATACCTCAGGGATTGATGCGGTCGTACGGTATTGTATATTGTTTC